>Ga0194127_10001588_pt1 | contig 33000 bp, 26 predicted proteins | sample TA2KigC100mmetaG_FD_148624 | JGI IMG/M metagenome (GOLD analysis project Ga0194127, IMG submission 148624) | Freshwater microbial communities from Lake Tanganyika, Tanzania - TA2015036 Kigoma Deep Cast 100m | ecosystem: Environmental > Aquatic > Freshwater > Lake | place: Tanzania: Lake...
GTTTGTCGATCGCGGTCGGATCGGGATAGTACTGCGGATTTTCAATGGTCAGCTCAGTGCCGTTTTTGAGCAGGAACTTGTACTGCACCGACGGGGCGGTCATGATGATGGCCTGATCGTATTCGCGCTCCATGCGCTCCTGCACGATTTCAAGGTGCAGAAGGCCCAGGAAACCGCAGCGGAACCCCTGCCCCAGGGCCGCCGAAGAATCTTTCTGATAGTTCAGGGCCGCGTCGTTGAGCTTGTATTTTTCAAGCGCCTCGACCAAATCGGGATAATCATCGGCCGCTATCGGGTACACGGAGGAAAACACCATCGATTTGGGTTCCTTGAACCCGGAAAGCGGTTCAGCAGCCGGATTGCTGTCAAGCGTGATGGTGTCGCCCACGCGGGTGTCGCTCACGGTCTTGATGCCGGCGATGATATAGCCGACCTCGCCCGCAGAAAGACTGGCGCGCTTTTCAAGCTTAATGCGGTATACGCCGACCTCCTCGACGCGGTAGCAGGCTCCGTTGGACATAAACCGGATGGTATCGCCGGCCTTGAGGGAGCCGTTGAACACCCGGCAGCTGACCACGGTGCCGCGGAACTGGTCATAGTTGGCGTCAAAGATCAGCGCGCTCAAGGGTGCGGCCGGATCGCCTTTGGGCGCCGGCAGGCGCTTGACCACGGCTTCAAACACCTCATCAATGCCGATGCCGGCCTTGGCCGAGCACAAGAGCGCTCCGCTTGAATCAAGGCCCAGCTCGATCTCGATTTCCTCCTTCACGCGCTCGATGTCGGCCGCAGGCAGGTCGATCTTGTTGATCACCGGGATGATCTCAAGATTGTGATCCATGGCCGCGTACAGGTTGGCAAGCGTCTGGGCCTCAACGCCCTGGGCCGCGTCAACCAGCAGCAAAACGCCCTCGCAGGAGGCCAGTGCGCGCGAAACCTCGTAGGAAAAATCAACGTGTCCGGGCGTGTCGATCAGGTTCAGCACATACTGCTGCCCGTCTGTTCCGGTATACGGCAGGGCCACGGTCTGGCTCTTGATGGTGATGCCGCGTTCCTGCTCGATGTCCATGCTGTCGAGCAGCTGATCGTGGAAATCACGCGCGCTGATAAGCCCGGCATGCTGGATCAGGCGGTCGGCCAGGGTCGATTTGCCGTGGTCGATGTGGGCGATAATGCTGAAATTGCGGATATGGTGCATGGTGCTGGGAATTATCCGATCTATACATACCTGAGTGCGTTTAGGACATGCAAATGATAACCGAGGGATTATAAAGTAAAGACGCTGGCTTGTCAAAGTTTAGTAAGCGCACCTGTTTAGTACGCCCGCCCTGCTAAGCCTGTGCAGGCTGCCTTATTCCGGATCAAGCAGCGGTTCGCCGTAGCAGTACAGGCACCCGTGCGGGCATTTCTGGCTATACCAGCCGATATCGATACTGTGCGTGCAGCCGCACAGTGGCCGCTGCCCTTTGGCGCGCGCCCGGGAGCATTGCAGTCCATCAGGATGCAGTTCGCTGAGCAGTTCACCATCAATGCAGCGCGAACGCGAAAAGCCGGGCACGGAGCAGAACTGCATGCGCATGCCATGCTGCTCAGCGATGCAGATAAGCTCGCGGGCCTGTTCCCGGCGCTCCTGCTCTGAATACAGCTGAAGCGTTATGTCGCGCTTTGCAAGGCGGCGCTGCACCTTGGCATAGGGCTCAACCCAGCTTGTGCGGCACAGAGGGACCCCCATCCGGCTGACTTCATGTGCGATAGTGCTAAAAAGCCCGTAATTTGAAACAAGCGCTCCGCAGGCCACGGCACGAATGATCGGATCAAACCGCCAGCTGATGCGGCGCGCATCCCCGACAAAATCGACAAGCGAGGGAAGCATGGCAGCAACCTCCTGCCAGGCAGGGATGCGCGGCTCAAGCACGCTGCCGCCAAGACCGGTGATCGTCAGGTGCACATAGAGCTGGCGGTAGCGCTCAAGCGCGGAGCGCAGAGCCGGATGGGTGAGCATGCGGTGCGGATTTTTGGTCCAGACCACAATCGTGTGCACACGCTCCGGAGGATACTCCTGCAGTTTTGCAATGAAATAATCGGGAAAGCAGGCGGCAAGATCCGTCCTGCGGCTGGCAGACAGCACAACCTGAGTCTGCTCAACATCGATGATCGGTGGCTGGTGCGATACAGGCATGGTACGGTTGCAAAAGATATTATAGGTAGGGGCACGGCATGCCGTGCCCCTACAGGATTATGCCACACAGCAGCTGATCACGTTATCGTGCAACACATGAGCCCGTCCTGCGCAGTAGCACTGCTACGGAGGCTGGCCGTTTTTGAGCAGTCTCTAAGGCATGATTGCCGCCAGCCCGTCCCGCGCCAGGCTCAAAAAGTTCTGCGGCAGCAGCCCGCCAACGATAATTGCGATGATAATCAGAATGCCCAGCAGTTTCGCGGCAGCGCTGAGCTCTATGTAGTCGGTCTCCTGCTCGACATTGCTGTAGGCGGCGCGCACAAGGCGCAGATAGTAAAAGGCCGAGATGCATACATTGAACACCGCCAGGCTTACCAGCCAGTAGTGCTGCTGCTTGAGCGCTGCGGCGAATATCATGAATTTCCCGGTAAACCCGATTGTGGGCGGCAGGCCTGCCAGCCCGATCGCGCCCACCACCAGCACGCCAGCCATAATGGGGGAGCGCTTGTACAGACCGCGCAGATCGCAAAATCGGATATTGCGGCCATCGTCGGAAAGATTGTAAATAACAAAAAAGCAGGCCAGGCTCATCCACAGATATCCGTAAACATAGTACATTGCCGAGAGCAGTCCGAAGGGCTCAATGCACAGGACACCGATGATCAGGTAGCCGGCATGGGCGATGCTGGAATAGGCCAGCAGCCGCTTGACATCGTCCTGGGCCAGGGCCAGAAGATTTCCCAGGGTCATCGACACAACGGCCATGATGGCGAGCATGGTAGTGAGCTGTTCACTGGGGCCGCACAGGCTCACCACCCGGATCAGCAGGGCCGTTGCCGCGATTTTGGGAATGGTTGCCACAAAGGCGGTGGTCTCATGCGCCGCGCCGACGAAGATGTCCGGCATCCAGAAATGCATGGGAAACAGGGCCAGCTTGTAGAATATGCCGCACAGCATCATCACAAGCCCGATGAGCGCCAGCGGCTGAAGGCTCAGCGGCCGCGGCAGGACTTCCATCATGGCGACAAGATCGGTGGTGCCGGTCAGCCCGAACAGGTAGCTCATGCCGTACAGGGTGATGCCGGTCGCAACCAGGCCGAACAGGATATATTTTATGCCGGCCTCAAGCGGCGCGCGCTGCCCCACGCCGAAGCGCAGCGGAATCAGGATATAGACCGCAAAGGATGAAATCTCAAGGCTCAGGAGAATCGTGAGAAGCTCCGTGGCGCTGCACATCATCATCAGGCCCAGACAGCTCAGGGCGAAGAAAAAATAATACTCCGGCCGCACGCTGCGCTTAACACCGCGCAAGCCCGAGCCCAGCCACAGCACCAGCAGCATGCCGAGAGAAATCAGGATTTTGAATGTCTGTGAGAAAGCATCCACACGGTAGACCCCGGCGAACAGCACCCCTTCGGTGGCATACGTGATGGTGGTGGTAATCAGCGCCATGAGCGCAAACACCATGGCAACCGCCTGCAGCAGCATCGGATGCGATCGCGTCAGGGAGAAAGCGAAAAACACCACGGCCATACCCGCAAGAGTCAATTCCGGCGAAAACAGCACAACAGCATGAGGCATAGCATTATTCCTTGCGCAAAGGTGCGCGCATCACGACCGCACGCCCGCATTCAGGGCGCGTGCGGCAGGTATTGGAGCAGGCTGTCAACGCTGCAGCTCATAATCTCCAGCAGGGGAGCCGGGTAGAGCCCGACCCACAAAACCGGGACGGCCAGCACAGCCATCAGGCACCACTCCCTGATGCTCAGGTCGCTCACGGTCACGTAAAACCCGTCACCGGCATGTACGGGCAGACAGTAGATACCGTCGCAATCGGCCCAGATCAGCTTCTGCAGCAGGCGCAGCATATAAGCCGCAGCCAGCACCACGCCCGGAATCAGCAGCAGGCCCACGGTCTGATGCTGTTCAAAGGCCGCGATCATGATTAAAAATTCACCCACAAAACCGCTGGTACCGGGAAATCCCAGGGCAGCCAGACCAAACAGGGCCATAAAAGCAACAAACACAGGCATAAGCATGCTCAGGCCGGAATTGTTGCGGATTTCGCGGCTGCCCGTGCGCTCATAGAGCATACCGACCCCGATAAACAGGGCGCCGGTAATCACGCCGTGATTGATCATCTCCAGCAGTGCGCCTTTGATGCCCCGGGTACTGAACACAAAAATACCCAAGGTCACAAAGCCCATGTGGGCCACGCTTGAATAGGCGATCAGGCGCTTGATGTCGGTCTGCGCCAGGGCCAGACAGCCGCCGAACACGATTGATACAAGCGCCAGACCGATCATGACCGGCGCGCAGAACTGCGCCGCCTCCGGAGCAATCGGCAGGGCCAGCCGCAGGAATCCGTAGCAGCCCATTTTCAGGAGCAGGCTTGCAAGAATCACGCTGCCTGCGGTCGGGGCCTCAACATGCGCGGCCGGCAGCCAGGTATGAAACGGATACAGAGGGATTTTGATGACAAAGGCCACGGCGCAGGCGATAAAGATCAGCATCTGCAGAGGGAACGTCAGGTCCGCTGACATCAGCTCCGGAATAAAAAAAGTATCCGTCTGCACGTACAGAACAATCAGGGCCAGCAACAGAAACACGCTGCCGACCAGGGTGTAGAGGAAGAATTTGATGGAGGCATAGTCCTTGCGCGGGCCGCCCCATACCGCGATCAGCAGGTACATGGGAACCAGCATGCCCTCCCAGAAGATGTAAAAAAGCACGGTGTTCAGGCTGACGAATACGCCGATCATGGCCGTTTCCATCAAGAGCAGAACGATAATGAATTCGGCCAGGCGCTCGCGGATGAAGTGCCAGGAGCACAGAACGCACAGGGGCATCATCAGCGTGGTCAGCAGCACCAGCAGCACGCTGATGCCGTCCACGCCGACAACGTAGTTCAAATCAAGGGCCGGTATCCAGGCGCGCACCTCGGCGAACTGATAGCGTGCGCTCGTGCGGTCGAAAAGCACATACAGCGGCATGGACATCAGGGCCGTGAGGCCGGTAACGATAAGACCCCATATCTTCAGCGCAAGATTGCCGCGCAGCACGTGACACACAAGCGCACCGATCAGCGGCATCAGCATGATGAAGCTTAAAATCGGATATCCGGGACTGTTAAAAAGCAGGCTGTCTTCCATACGTCCTGTTCCCAGCGCAGCTGCGCTAACGCAGCATTACGATGATCAGCAGCAAAAAGAAAAATATGACCGCGCCGCCGATATAGTGCTGAATCTTGCCGGTCTGTATCACGCGCAGGGATTCTCCCAGCACCAGGGCGGCCATGGCAAGCCCGTCGATGAAGCCGTCGATGCCGCTGCGATCAAACAAGGTGAGCGCGCCTGAGGCTTTCTGTGCCGGGCCGACACCGGCGCGCTGATAGAGCCCGTTGACCCGCTCGTTCATGCGGTTGAGCGGCCCTGCGCACAGACGCATCACAAGGCTCGCGCCGCGGCGGTACAGCCAGTCAACATCAAGCAGAATGCCGGGTTTGGGCGCAAGAAAGCCGCGTATGATATACAACCCGAGCGCGGTGGCTGCCAGCAGCTGCAGGGTGTGACTCACATGCGCGGGCGAATAGATCCGGCAGATTTCCTGATGCGGCAGCAGGGCCTGCAACAGGCCCGGAAACATACCGGCCGCGAGGCTCAGGGCGGCAGTCAGGGTCATGGCCAGCAGCATGTTCCAGGGCGGATCGCCGGCCGCCTGATTAGCGCAGGTGTCGGCTTTTACAGAGCCAAACCATATAAAAAGGGGCAGCTTGATGCCCACGGAGAAAAACGTGCCGATTGATGCCAGCATCAGCATCAGCTCAAGGCCCGGCCGGTGGGCCTGCTCAAGGGCTGTGATCACGATTGACTTGCTGACGAATCCGCCGGTCAGGGGCAGGCCTGAAATGGCCAGGGCCCCGATCATGGTCAGCACAAGTGTGCGCGGCATGGCGCGTGCAAGCGCCCCAAGCTGATGCAGACGGCCACGCCCGGTCTGCAGCACAACCGCGCCCACGCCCATGAACAGCAGGCCCTTGTTGAGTATGTTGGAAAACGCGTGCGCGCAGGCCCCGTTCACGGCCAGGTCCGTGCCGATACCGATCGCGCACACCATGTAGCCCACCTGGCTGATGATATGATAGGCCAGGATGCGGCGCGCATCGTTTTCAATCACGGCATAGCCCACGCCGATCAGGGCCATGGCCGCGCCCAGCGGCGCCAGGATTTCAAGGCCGGCAAAACCCCGTGCCAGCACATATACAGCCGTTTTAGTGGTGAAAGCGCACAGAAAAATAACACCGCCGGGGGAGGCTTCCGGGTATGCATCCGCCACCCAGGCGTGCAGGGGCGGCACAGCCGCGTTGAGCAGAAAGCCCGTCAATATAAGGATATCTGCCGTACTCATCCCGCCCGCGCCGAGCTGTTCAAATGCAAGCGAGCCGCCGGTATAGACGCGCAGCACGATTCCCGCCAGCAGCACCAGGGCGCCTGCGGCGTGCACCAGTATATAGCGGAATCCGGCGGCAGCTGAGCGGGCGCTTCCGCCCCAGATCAGGAATACGGATGCAAACGCCATCAGCTCCCAGAACACAAACAGGCTCAGGAAATCTCCGGCCAGCACCACACCCGTACAGCCGGCCGCATAGGCAAAGGCCGCCGCATGACGGATGCGCGAGCGCACCTGCAGGCTGTACAGCGCGCCCAGCGCCGCCATGACGATAAAACTATAGAGAAACAAAACCGACAATGCATCAGCGCGACCGAACAGCATGTCCATGCCAAGGTAGTGCATGGTTCCGAACCTGTCCGGCAGCCGTATGGCTGCCACCAGGGCTGCGACAGGCGTGCCAAGCAGCAAAACACGCTGCACAGGGCCGCTTCGCACGCAGGCCAGCCCTATGGCCGCTCCCAGAAACAGCACAGCAGGGTGAACGGCGATCTCAGAGAACATCATCATAATAATTCTCCGGACGCTTTAACAATCGGGCAACAAGCTTGCAAACCCCTGCCAGCATCAGGCAACCCGCAAGCCCGAACACGGACCAGAAACCGGGAATCGCAAACACTCCGGCAGGGCCTTCGTGGTCAGCGCCGAGAATATCGGCCACAACACCGGCCAGCAGTATCAGGATAAGCGCTGCAGGCAGCCACACATGGCGGCCTTTGGAAGTAGTCACAGTTTCATTCATGGAAGCACCCGGCTGACAATAAGGCCGATGGCCGCATCCGGCCATATGCCCAGAATCACGGAGAAAGCGGCCGTAGCCAGCAGCGCAGCCAGCATGAGCGCCGTTACCGGGCTGCTTCCGTGAGCGCACGTTATCGATGCATGTGCCGAAGGCCGGCCGTAAAACGCGCGCACGATAACCTCGATAAAATATACGGCATTGAGCAGGCTGCTCAGCAGCACCCCTGCAAGCAGCACGCGGCTGTGCATCTCAAGCGTGCCCAGCGCCAGGTACCACTTACTGACAAACCCGCCGACCGGCGGCACGCCGATCATGCTCAGCGCCGCAATGCCGAAGGCGGCAAACACCCAGGGAATCTGCAAGCCCAGCCCGCCCATATCACGGATATCCTTTTTGCCGGTCATGGCAAAAATCGCGCCCGCGCAGAAGAACAGCGTAATCTTGGCAGCCGCGTGCGCCGGGATATGAAACAGGGCACCGGTAATACCGCTCGGTGACAGCAGGGCGACCCCCAGGATGATATAGGAAAGCTGGCTGACGGTTGAATACGCCAGCCGCGCTTTCAAATCGGTTTGGGTCATGGCGATCAGCGATGCAACGATAATGGTAACCATGGCGGCATAGGCGGTCACGAGCCCCAGATTCAGGCTGCCGAGAAGATCCGTGCCGAACACCGAGAGCATGACCCGGCAGATGCAGAACACGCCGGCCTTGACCACCACCACGGCATGCAGCAGCGCGCTGACCGGCGCCGGTGCAACCATGGCAGCGGGCAGCCAGCCGTGCAGGGGCATGAGCGCGGCCTTGGCAAGCCCCAGCACGAACAGCACATAACAGAGCCGGACCAGCGCGGGCGGGGCTGAGCCGGGCAGCATGCCGGTTGTAATGTCACTCAGGTTGAAATCGAGGGTACCGCACTGCGTATAGAGAATCGCCATAGCCGGCAGCAGGCAGGCCTTTGAAGCGAACATCAGGTAGACGATGTATGTGCGTGCGCCCGCATAGCTTTTTGAATCCTGATGATGGGCCACCAGCGGGTAGGTGCTGATGGTGATCACTTCATAGAAAAGATAGAGCGTAAACAGATTGCCCGCGCAGGCCACACCCAGGCCGCCGCTCAGGGCAACGGCATAAAAGCAATAAAAACGGCTCTGGGCATGCTCGCTCAAAGCGCGCATGTAGCCGATTGAATAGACTGCCGCCGCCACCCACATTGCCGAGGCTGTAGCGGCAAACAGCAGGCCCAGCCCGTCAAGCGAAAAACGAAGCGCTATGCCGGGATAGAGCGTGCACACGGCCATGTCGGGCAGATCCCCCTTCATAACCCCGGCACCCGCTGCCAGCACCAGCACAAGCGTCAGCAGGGCCCCTGCCACGCTCGCGAAGTCGCGCACAAACGTGCGCGAGCCGGCTGCCAGCACAGCTGCGGCGGTTGCAAGCGGCGCGAGGGGCACCAGCACCATGATCAACGCGCTGATATGAACGGGCAATGCCGGTATCATCACTGCCTCTCTCCCTGCCCGGGCGACACACCCTCACCATCGACATCGGCATGCCGGCCCGGGATGGATTCCTGAAGTTCATTGAGCTGAATGGGATCGATCGTTTTGAACTGCCGGTACACCGCCAGAATGAAGCTGACGCCGATCGCGGTTTCAGCTGCGGCGATGCCCATAATGATCAGGGTGAACACCTGGCCCACGGCCGGATCCGGCGCAAGGAAGCGGTTGAACGCCATGAAATTGAGGCCGGCACCGGCAAGAATAAGCTCGGCTGAAATCAGCATGCCAATAAAACTGCGGCGCTGCACTACCCCGTACACGCCGATAATCAGCAGGAATGCCGCCACCACCAGATAGGTTTTCAGGTCCTGCGAGAGCATCAGCGCGGATCCTCCTTGACCGTCACCACGATGATTGCGCCGATGATGGCGATCAGCAGCAGAACCGAAATCAGCTCAAAGGCCAGGGCGTAGTTCTCCAGCAGCTGGCGGCCCACCGCAACCAGTGAAAAGTCCCGCGGCGCATCCGGCGGCGCCGGCCAGACCGTACGGCCCACGGCACTGCGCAGCAGCACGACCGCGGCGATACAGGCCGGCACGGCCAGCAGCAGGTTCTGGCCGCGAATGCCCTGCTCAGCCACCTGGCGCGGCGTATAGCCCACCATGATGCCGAACACCAGCACAATGCAGATAGCGCCAAGGTAGATCAGAATCTGCATCATGCACAGGAAAAGGCTGCCCAGGAACATGAACAGGCCGGCCACGCCCAGAAATGCCACCGCCGCCCCCAGCACGGTATACATGAGAATCTGCGTGCGCACCGCGAGCAGCCCGCCGAAAACGGTCAGGGCGACAAACGCATAAAAAACAGTCTCTAGAAAAAAATCACTCGCACCCATCAATACTTGCCTTCAAGACGCCTGCGAGCCATATGCACGACATCCATGATATGTGAAACCTGAAAGGGCTTGTTCAGGACAAAATCTATCCGGTACTTCTCAATATTTTCCTGCTCATAATGTACATCCCAGCCCGTTACCATCGCTACCAGCACCCGGGCGTGGATGCGCTTGACTTCGCGGGCCACAACCCAGCCGGACATGCCCGGCATGCCCAGATCGGTGAATACAAGGTCGAACGGTTCAGCGCGAAACAGTTCGAGGCCTTCGGGGCCGTCAGCTGCGCGCGCCACCCGGTGGCCGTCGCCGGACAGCATGTCGGCCAGCACGTCGCGCACATCCGCATCATCATCGATAACAAGCACGCGCAGCCCCGCGCCATGCCCTGCGGGCACAACATCGCTGCGCACGCGCTCCTGCAGCCGGCCCAGAGCGGCAAGGCAACCTTCAGGGTTGTTCCCCGTCCTTCTTCGCTGGCAGCGCTGATCGAACCCTTGTGCCGCCTGATAATGCCGTAGGACACGCTCATGCCGAGCCCGGTCGAGCGGGGGCCCTTGGTGGTGAAAAAAGGATCGAAGATGCGGTCAATAATTGAAGGCGCAATACCGATACCCGTATCCTGCACCGTGACCGTTGCCGTTGTCTCATCACATGCGGCGGCAAAATAGAGCGTGCCGCCCTGCGGCATCGCATCAAGGCTGTTATTGATCAGGTTTGTAAACACCTCGCGCAGCTCGGCCGCATTGCCCACGACCGGCACCGGAACGCTGACCGTGTTCTCGATACGGTAGCGCAGGCCTTTCAGCTCAGCGTCATCCTTCCAGCGCACGCGGGTGTAATCCAGTGCGCCGCCGATAACCTCCGCCAGATCAACGGACACGGAAAAACGCTGGCTTGTACCCGCACGCGAGAAATCCTGAATCCGCCGCACGGTTTCAGCCCCGTCCAGAGCAGCGCTCTCGATCACGGAAAGGCCCTTTTCAATCTCGGCCGGCCGCGCAGCGCCGGCCTGCTGCAGTGCGCCGCCGATCATGCGTTTGAGAAGCTGGGCGCGCCCTAGAATCGCCGTCAGCACATTGTTGAAGTCATGCGCCACCCCGCTGGCCATTTCTCCGAGGGATTTCAGTTTTTCAGTCTGCAGCAGCCGCTGTTCAATGCCCCGCCGCTCGGTGATATCGCGCACCGCAGCCACCGCTCCGGTCGCATTGCCGTCGCGGTCGCGCAGAAACGTGACATTAATTTCAACCGGCAGATGCGTGCCGTCCTTACGGCACCATTCCGTCTCCCAGTTTTGAACCGAGCCGGTCCGGCGCAGTTCAGCAACCATCTCGAGTCCCTGGCGCCGGTAATCACCGTCTCCCGAAAAAAAATCCAGCGCTGAGCGACCGATTATTTCCTGCTCAGCATAGCCCAGCATTTTTTCAATCGTGCTGTTGACCCTTATAATCTTTCCATCGGTATCGCTGATGACGATGCCGTCATTGGTTGTCCTGAACACGTTTTCGAGAAATTCGCGGGCTTCGCGCTGCTGCTCGCTCAACGCCACCAGCTCCGCCTCGGCCTTTTTGCGATCCGTTGTGTCGCGCACAATGAATCCGTACAGCTTCGTTCCGGATGTTTCCCAGCGCGTAATCGAAAATTCAAGCGGAAACGTGTCTCCATTTTTCCGCCGCCCCAGACCCTCGGACGTTGCCTGCATGCCGGGCATATCGTCGCGCGCGTTCATGGTTGCAATCATATTGCCGTGCAGCGCTCGATTCGCCTCGGGAACCAGCACAAGTACCGGCTGCTTGAGAATTTCATCGGCACTGTAGCCGTAAATTTTTTCAGCACCCTGGTTCCAGAAGATGATTGAGCCCTGCGCGTCAATAATAACAATGGCCTCATTGGCCAGCTGCACGACCGCCCGGAAGCGCTCCTCGCTCTCGCGCAGAGCCTGTTCGCCGGAGCGCAGCTGCCGGTTGGCGGCCTGCAGCTGCTCATTGGCCGCAACAAGCTGCTGATTGGCGGCCCGCAGTTCCTGTTCGCGGGCCAGCAGCTGACCGGCCTTCGCCTGTACCATATCATGCAGATGCGCGCGGTGCCGGTCCAGCTCCTGCTCGATCACCCGCCGGGCGCTGATGTCACGGATAATGGCCAGCGATCCGACTGCCTCTCCGGCATCGTCGCGCAGCAAAACGATATTTCCTTCGGCAGGCACCAGGCGCGCGTCTTTGCGTACAATATAGTACTGCCAGTCCAGAATGCGTCCGGTTTCAAAAAGTTTTTCATGCTGCGCGCGCGCATTCAGCATATACCCGTCATCAATGCTGATCGCTTCGCCGGTAATGCTGAGATAGTCTCCGGGCGCAATGTATGAGAGCACAAGCGGGCTCTGACCGATGAGTTCCTCCCGGCTGTACCCGCTCATATCAAGCAGGGCCCGGTTGACACGCACAATGGTTCCACGCACGTCGCCCACAACGATGCTGTCGATTGAGCTCTCGATCACATTGTCGGAAAACTGCATCAGCTCGCGCAGCTGTTCCTCGGCGCTGCGGCGCTCAACAACTTCGCTGCTGAGGTCGCTGATTGTGCGCTGCAGGCGCGCCCGCAGCGCGCGCATGTACCCGACCATCAGGGCTATGCCGATCAGGGCCGCGGTGCCGGGAATGAGGGCGCCCCGGAGTACGACATGCTCCTGCCAGTCAATGCCGAACGCAATGCACAGGGCGCTGTTGGCGGCAAAACTCAGCAGGGCCGCGGCTGTTCCCCAGAACCGGCCGAAACACCAGGCAGCGGCCACAACGGGAATAACGGAAACAATGGTCATGCCTCTGCCCACGAACGCATGCATCAGGTAAAAAATACCGGCATACGCCAGCAGGGCGGCGCCCATCACAACAGCGGGTTTTTTAAGAGACGCGAACATGAACGAGCCACTCACTCTGAATGTGCGGGTTCAGGCGGGTTCCGCATGCCCGGGTGCGGCCCTGATGCGGGCTTCTCAGGAGTTCAGGCCGAAGATCGTGCGTATTTTCTGATCAAGCACCGCCACGGTGAAGGGCTTGAGCACATAGTCGTTGACACCGGCCTGCGCAGCCTCGAGCACTCTGGTTTTCTCAGCCTCACCGGTCATGAAAAGGACCGGCAGATCCTTCAGGACAGCATCAGCGCGCACAGCCTGCAGCAGTTCAAGGCCGTCCATGCCGGGCATGTCAAGGTCGGTGATGACCAGTCCGACAGGGTTTGAACGGATCATAGCGAGGGCCGTGTGCCCATCGGGCGCTTCCAGCACACGGCTGAACCCGAGATGTTTCAGGATGCTGCACACGGACATGCGCATCGCTTCAAGATCATCGACAACGAGTATGCTGATATCCCTGATCACAGTACACCCCCTGCTTCAGACACGCATGTGCAGCTTTTTTCTATCCGTGCTATCGCACCGTTCAGCCCGGCCGGACTATTCATCCCCGCTGCCTTTAACGCGCGCCCGCACCAGCGGCCGGGATGAACCGGCGACAAAGGCGAGAAATTCGCGCGCTTCTTCGCTCCCAAAAGAGCAGGCCTGCATGCGCGCAATGGCCTCTGAGCGCAGCAGTCCCGAGCGGTACAGCAGCATATAGGCCTGCTTGAGCTCACGAATGGCATCCTGCGCAACCCCGGCACGGCGCAGGCCGACCAGGTTCAGACCTGCCACTGCGTTGCGTTCAAGCGCGCTGACAAAGGGCGGGATATTGCAGCTGAAGCGACCGTTGCCGCTGAGCATTGCCAGACGGCCGATCGTGCAAAACTGGTGTACGGCGGCACCCCCACTCACAAACACCCGGTCGCCGAGCGTGACATAACCGGCCAGCAGCGCGTTATTGGCCACGACAACCCGGTCGCCCACCTGCACATTGTGCGCGAAGTGCGATCCGGCCATTAAAAAATTGTTGCTGCCGATCCGGGTTTCGCTCCCGGGTTTTGTGCCGCGGTGGATGGTGCAGTATTCACGGATGATGTTATCGCTGCCGATGCGAACAAAACTTTCCACTGCGGGATCAAAGGCAACATCCTGCGGATCATGCCCGATAATCGCGCCCATGTGGATCCGGTTGCGCTCGCCGATGGTTGTATATGCGCGCACGACAGCATGCGCCATGACCTTCGTGCCGCTGCCGATCTCGACACGATCTTCAATAATAGCATACGGGCCGACTTCAACATCATCGGCAAGGTACGCGCCGGGCGCAATCAGGGCCGTGGGATGAATCCGGTTCACTGACATGTTCCTTTCACAGGCGTTAATTCCGCAGGACGCAGGTCAATGCGTCCTGCGATGAAACCAATTATTCTTTTGGTTTTAGGTATAAATATGGTACATACAACACTGCCTGCGCGCGCGCCGCATCACTGCGCGCCCCGGTGGCAGTCACCCCGTTATATACAATGCAGACGCTGCAGAATGCAAGTATTTAAACACATGCACACCCGGGCGGCCACTCCGCTGCTGCTCACCCCGGCCCTGCTGAGCGGGGCCATGATGATCCTGATATTCCCCCGGGCCGGACTGCATGCGCTTGCCTGGGTCTGCCTTGTGCCCCTGATCGTCATGATGCTGTGCCGGCCGCAGGCCAGCCCCGTCCTGCAGGGCATCACGGCTGGAACGCTCTATCACATCGGCCTGGTATACTGGGTCGTTGTTTCCATGCACACCTACGGCGGCGTGCCCCGTCCCCTGGCAGCAGTGCTGCTCGTGCTGCTGTGCGCTGTGCTGAGCGCCTATATCGCGCTGCCGCTGTGGTGCAGCGCCTATATCCGTGACCGGACGGGCATCCGGATCACGCTGACGCTGCCAATATGCTGGGTTGCAGCCGAGCATGTGAAGTCCTGGATGCTCACCGGCTTTCCCTGGGAGCTGCTGGGCTATTCGCAGTTTGAAAACCTGCACCTAATCCAGATCGCCGACATCACCGGCGTCTACGGCCTGAGCTTTCTGATCGTGAGCGTAAACTGCGCCATTGCAGCTGCCGTGCATGCACTCATCGAGCGCAGGCGGCCCGCCGCCCTTGAGCTGTGCTGGGCGCTGGTGCTCATTGCCGCCACGCTGCTGTACGGCCGGATGCGCGTGCAGGAGTTTCGCGATCCCGACGGCCCCCGGATTGCCGCCCTGCTCGTTCAGCCCAATATCCCCCAGGATCTGAAATGGGACCCGGCCTTTCTTGATGAAACCCTGAGGCGGCTGTTCCGCCTGAGCACGCAGGTTTTAGCGGAGCCGGCCGATCTCATCATCTGGCCTGAATCGGCTACGCCGTTTTTCTTTCAAAGCGAGCCGGATTATCAGGCGCATGTCGTCAGCACCGTGCAGCACAGCGGCGCCCGGCTGCTGCTGGGCAGCCCGTCATTTGAGGATACCGGCTCCGGTGTGCGCTACTTCAACAGCGCATTCCTGCTTGAGCCCGGAGGCTCCGTGGCCGGACGCTACGACAAGCTGCACCTGGTTCCCTGGGGCGAATACGTACCGCTGCAGCGCCTGTTCCCGTTTGTCAACCGCCTTGTCGCGGGCATCGGTGACTTCAGCCCCGGTGCCGGCATACGCCTGCTGCCGGCCGGGCAGGCAACGCTTGCAACCCTTGTCTGCTACGAGATTATTTTTCCCAACCTCACGCGTATGTTCGTGCGCCTGGGTGGCACCTGTATCGTCAACATAACCAATGATGCCTGGTTCGGTCGCACCTGCGCGCCCTATCAGCACCTGTCCATGGCCGTGCTGCGCGCGGTTGAAAACAAGCGTTTCCTGCTGCGCGCCGCCAACACCGGTATCAGCGCGGTGATCGCACCCACCGGGCAGATCATGGCGCAAACAGCCCTGTTCACCGAGGCAGCGCTGCCGGCCGAGGTAACCTCGCTGGACCGGATGACCGTGTACACGCGTATCGGGGATGTGTTCGCCTGGCTGTGCGTGCTTTTTTGCGCAGGGCTCGTGCTGGCCGCGAAGCAGCGCCGGGCGTACCCGAAAAAACCAGCATGCGCCTGATCTCAGGCAGGCCATGCGCCGCATGCGGACTAATGGATCTATGAAGACACTTTTTTTGCTGTGTGGAATATTTTTTTCACTGATTTGTTTTTCAGCACCTGCAGGCGCACAGCCTGCAACAGCCCGAGTCGCCACAGCTGCCGATGCGCTTGATGCTGCGGTCAAGTCAGCAGCCGGGCAGGGCCGGCGCCTGCTGCTTTTTTTCTACAGCATTGATGCTGCGAGGGTTGGGGATGCGGTGGCGCTGATGCAGCAACTCTATCTGCAGCGGCGCCAGTACAATTTCGATATAGCCGGCATCGCCCTTGATGGCGCACGCCCCGATGCAGTGCGATCGTTTAACGCCGGACACGGGTTGACATTTCCCGTGCTGATTGACGTGGACGGCACCCTGGCGCGGCAGCTGGCCAGCGACAGCACGCTCGGCTTTGTGCTGCTCAACGAGCAGGGGCGCCGGATCGGCTTTCGGCTGGCATCGCACACTCCTGAACATATGAACCTGAAACAGCAATGGCAGACCTACCTGAGCTCTCTGCTCAATATGCCGTATATGCCTGCTGACCAGCCCGTGCTCGGCCTCAAGCCCGCTGTGCCGTCGTTCGAGGGCGAAACAGTCAACGAAAAAAAAATCTCCATTGCGACGCTGCACCGGGAAAAACCGCTGGTGCTGGTTATTTTTTCACCGCGCTGCGTCAACTGCGTCAATGAGCTGAATTTTCTGAACAGCCTGTATGCCGGGGAACTGAAAAACCGCTTCGAGATCCTTGCCCTGAGCCTGATGGGCGTTGAGCCCACCGCTGCCTTCATGCGCGACAACGGCTACGTGTTTCCGGCAATCGCCGACCCTGAGTGGCAGCTGGTTTCCCTGTTTGAAACGTTCACCGGCCCGGTGCCCGCAGCTTTTTTCATCAACATGCAGGGCGCTGTCGAGTATGTGCATATCGGCTTCAGCGACGGTCTCAAAGACGTCTACCGCATGTGGCTGCGCAGGCTTGCCGGCATGGACAATCCGCCGCTGCTTGTCAAGGACGGCTACTCCGGAGAGCAGCGCTGCGTGATCTGCCATGAAAGAGAGCATCTGCAATGGTCGCTCACCGGCCATGCCTCGGCCTTTGCATCCCTGCACCGCAAGGCGCAAACCAACAACCCGGAATGCATCGGCTGCCACGTAACCGGCTACGGGCAACCGGGCGGCTACCAGCTTGGGCGCGGGCCGCGGGATATGGAAAACGTGCAGTGCGAATCATGCCACGGCCCGGGATATCAAAGCTGCAGCGCCTACACAGGCCAGAAAACCGCGAAAAAAAATGCCGCGCAGTGGAAAGCGCTGTGCGTCGCCTGCCACACTGAAAAAGAATCCCTCAACTTTGTCTTTCCCCGGCGCTTTATGCAGGTGCGCCACACTGCCATGCCCGACCTGGACGGACTCGACCGCGCCGGGCGGCTTGACCTGCTGCATCGCACGGGCAGACGCGACAGTCCCTTTGACAACCCGGCCCGCTATGTGGGCGCTGCGGCCTGCCGGGCCTGCCATGCTGAACAGTACCGGCACTGGCAGTCAACACCGCATGCCGCTATACAGCCGGACAGCGCCGCAGAAAACGGAAAACTGTATCGCTTTGTGACCGGTATTAACGCCGAAGGCGGCCACCCGGAGCCGGGCCGCACGGGCGTGCAGTGCGAAGCCTGCCACGGCCCGGGCGAACGCCACGTACAGCAGCCGGAGGCCAAAGGCCACGGCTTTATTGTCGGCCTGGGCGCCGAGTGCCCGAGCTGCGTCGTGGAGCAAATCTGCCGCACCTGCCACGGCGTTCAGGATGACCCCGAATTTGACTTTGACCGGGCCATTGATCGGGTCCGCCACCCCATATCCTCACCCTGAACCGCCGCGCGCCTTCCTGACAGTTTTTTTCGCTTGACTGCAATACTTCATGCGGATAATATTTATATATGTAAGTTATATATATAACTTTTTTTCCCGAGACTCCGGTGAACCATATTCAAAAAAAATACAGCGCCTACCAGAACCTTGAAGAGTACATGCGGGCCGCCGGGTGCTTTTTCAGTGAATACTTCCGCCGCACCATGACCAAACCGGCCATGGACGAACAAATGGACCTGACCATACTGGAACTCAAGGGCCTGTCTGCGTTCGTCGATCTTGACGCTGAATACAGCATGAGCGAGCTGAGCAAAAACGCATACCTCCCGCTCTCAAATATGACCGTCATCGTTAAACGGCTCGAAAAAAAAGGCATTGTTCTGCGCGAGCGCAGCCAGCACGACCGCCGCATCGTGCGTGTGCGCCTGACCGACCATGGCCGCGAGATACTGTACGCATTCGTCGGGCAGCGCCTGCGCGAGCTCGAAAACACCCTGGGAAAACTCAGCAAGCACGACCAGCAGGAGCTCTTAAACGCGCTCGTAACGGCAACGGATATTTTTCGAAAAATTGCATATTAATAAAGAGCGGTACCCGAAGAACGGACACAGCCCATGAACTATTGCATACACCGCAGCACAAGCCTGCTGCTCCTGCTGCTGTGCGCTGCCTGCGGCAACGGCACACCGGCGCAGCCCGAAACCGCCCCGTCGCAGCCGGAGCTGCGCACCGCGCCGGTGCTGCGCGAGGAAATTTATGAGCACATCAGTGGCATGGGCGTAATTCGCGCACGGCAGGAGGTCGAACTGAGCGCGGAAATCTCCGGCCGGGTTGCGGCCCTGCACCATGACATCGGCGATGAGGTGCGCACCGGCGACGTCATCGTGGAGCTTGAAAGCGAAAGCCGCCTGATCGCACTTGAGAAAAAAAAGGCCCAATTTGAAAGGGCCCGGGCGCAGCTTGACAAAAGCGACCGTGACAAAAACAAGGCTGAGAAGCTGTTCAAGGACGGCATACTGTCGGATACCGATCATGACAGCGCTACCCTTGGCGCGGCTGTTTCAAGCGCTGACCTGCAGCTTGCCCGGGCCGAGCTCAGGGCGGCTGAAAAGGAGTACCGCGATACGAAGATTACAGCTCCGTACAGCGGCACCATAGCCCTGCGCGCGGTTGAAACCGGCCATTTTGTGACACCCGGACAGTGCCTGCTGACCCTGGTCGACCTCTCAGGTGTCACCATCGTTATCAATGTTGCCGAGCGGGACATCTCCAAAATAAGCCTCACAAGCCCGGCCAGCGTATCAATCGACAGCCTGCCCGGCGAAACCTTTTCAGGTACGGTCAAAACGATCGCCCGCAAGGCCGATGACACATCCCGCTCGTTTCCGGTTGAAGTGTGGGTGGACAACAAAGACCGGCGAATCCTGCCGGGCATGATCGCACGGGTCAGCATCACATCCGCCCGGCCTGAGCCGCAGCTGACCATCCCGAACAGCGCGGTCGCGTCCGTGCACGGCGAAACGATCGTACGGATCATGCTCGACGGCGCGCCTGTGATGCGCGCCGTCGAGCTCGGCGCAGTTCTGGGCGAACGTGTTATCGTGCGGTCCGGCCTTGAAGAGGGCCAGCAGGTCGTGCTGCCCGACACGATGTAGCCGCGCAATTTTTTTCAGCAGGTGCCTGCGTCACTGTCATAAGGAATGAACGCGCATGTGGATACCGAAATTTTCGATTGAACAGCCGGTGCTTGTCAACCTGACAAGTGTACTCGTGCTCATAGCCGGCATCGCCTCATTCATCAACCTTCCCAAGGAAGAATGGTCCGCGGTTGAGATCAATACCATTAAAATCGAAACCGTCTACCGCGGCGCCTCCCCTGAGGAAATCGAGCAGCTTATCACGCAGCCGCTTGAAGAAGAACTGGTCGACCTGGACGACGTTGAATCGCTTGCATCTTTTTCCTCAGAGGGCATGTCGGTCATCAACGTCAATTTCACGCAGGAAACCTCCGACATGGTGCGCAAGCTCCAGGAGGTGCAAAACGAGGTCAACAAGGTAACCGACCTGCCCGAGGACGCTGAAACGCCGGAGATCAAGCGCGTCTCGCCGCCGTTCCGCCTGATCGTCGTCGCCCTGGTCGGCGACGGCATGGAGCGCGTGCTCACTGCAATCGCCGACGATCTTGCCTACGAGCTGAAAAAAATATACGGGGTCTACGAAGTCAATGTCGTCGGCCGCCGGGAACCCGAAGTCTGGGTGGAGATTGACCCGCTGCGCATGGAGAGCTTCGGCCTTTCACTGCCTGATGTGGTTCGCGCCCTGCGCGCCAAAAATATCAACCTTCCCGCCGGCACTTTAAAACAGGGGGGCAACGAATTCCTGGTGCGCACGGTCGGCGAAAGCCTTTCGGTTCGTGATTTCGAGGATATTACCATCAGCAAGAACCCCCTGGGCGGGCACGTGTATATACGCGACATCGCACGCGTCACGGACACCTTCGAGGACCCCGTCCTGCTGGCGCGCATTGACGGCCGGCGCGCCATTCTGCTCAATGTACGGCAGAACAATTTCGGCAAGATCGCCGATATCACCGCCTCTATCAAAGAAACCGTTGAGCGCTACCGCGCACAGCTGCCCGACGGCGCCGAGCTGCTGACCGCCCATGACAACTCCCTGAACCTTGACCGCCGGCTGGGCATACTGTATTCCAATGCCCTGCAGGGCCTGACGCTGGTGGTGGTGAGCCTGTATTTTTTCATCGGCCTGCGGGCGGCACTGCTCACCGCGATCGGCATCCCGTTCGCCCTGTGCGCGACCTTTACCCTGATGGAGATAAGCGGCATCACCATCAACTCGATATCCCTGTTTGCCATGATCATCGTGCTGGGCATGCTCGTGGATGACGCCATTGTTGTGTGCGAAAACGTATACCGCTATATCGAGGCCGGCATGCCCGTGCGCGAGGCCGCCCTTATCGGCTCGCAGGAGGTTTTCTGGCCGGTCATCTCGGCCATTGCCACTACGGTCGCGGCATTCCTGCCCCTGCTCATGATGGAAGGACCGATCGGCAAATTCATGAGCACGGTTCCCAAGGTGGTGATCTTTGCCCTGCTGGCTTCGGTGTGGGAAGCCTTTTTCGTGCTGCCATCGCACCTGGCCGAAATTGCCAGGCCGGTCAAGGTAAGCAAAACGGCCGAAGGTTCGCAGCACTGGTTTGCCCGCCTGCTCGCGCTCTACACCCGGGTACTCACCTTTCTCATGCGGCGGCGCTACCGGGCCGCGCTGGGTCTCGGGGCGGGATTCGTTGTGATCTTTACGCTGGCCTTCGGAACGCTTGAATTCATCCTGTTCCCCAACCAGGACTTCGATACCATCACCATCAACATGGCGGCACCGCAGGGGCTCACCCTGGAGGAAACCGACGAAGCGACCCAGGACGCTCTCGACGTGATTGCCGGCATGCCGCCGGGGGAGATTCTGCACGCGACATCGGCAACCGGCAAGCGCATGGCCGCCCTGGGTTTCAAGGAGGGCGGCACGGAATTCGGTGGCAATTACGCTGAAATTGAATTGCGCCTCACCTATGGCGGTGAACGTGAGCGCACAGGGGCCGAGATTTTCAACGATCTGGGCGCGCGCCTGAAAAAGCTGCCGCACGGCTCCTGGTATTCACTTGACAAGCAGCGCATGGGGCCGCCCATCGGCCGCGACGTGCTGGTGCGCGTGACCGGCGATGATTTTGCGGTCCTGTCCCGGATCGCCCGTCAGGTCACGGCCGAGATGGCGCAGATTGCAGGCCTCACGGATATTGAAGATGACTACCGTCCCGGCAAGGACGAATTGCGCGTGTTCGTTGACGAGGACCGCGCCGCAATCTACGGCCTGACGGTCGATGATGTCGCCACCAGCGTGCAGTATGCCCACATGGGCGGCATAGCCACGACCTTCAGCACCCGCAACGAGGAGTTCGACGTGGTGGTCAAGCTCGACGAGCGCTTCCGGGTCAACTCTTCAGACATCCTTGAGCTGAAGGTGAAAAACAGCGACGGCGCCCTCATTCCCCTTAAAAATGTCGCCGAACTGCGCCGCACCGGCGGATTCGGCAAAATCCGCCGGTTTGACCAGCGCCGCGTTATTAATGTCACCGCCAACACCAGCAATGAGGTGATAACCCCCCAAAACGCACAAGCGGAGATTTCGCGCCGCATGCAGGCCTTTATGCAGGATTATCCGGGCTACACGCTGAAATTCGGCGGCGAAGTCGAGGACACGCGCCGGTCCATGGCGTCGCTGGTGCGCGCGTTCGGCCTGGCACTGCTGCTGATCTACATGATCCTGGCAACCATGTTCAAATCCTTTCTGCAGCCCTTTATGATCATGCTGAGCATCCCCTTTTCGCTTTTGGGCGTTCTGCTCGGCATGGTCCTTACCCAGACGCCCATGGGCATGATGGCGTTTATGGGGGTCACCGCCCTGGCAGGCATTGTGGTCAATGATTCAATCGTGCTGATCAGCTTTATCAATGACCGCAACCGCGGGGCCGACCCGCTGCCGGTTTTCGACGCGGTGGTGGAGGCCTGCCGCGTGCGGCTGCGCCCGATCATGCTGACCCAGATTACGACCGTGCTGGGCCTGCTGCCGCTGGCCCTGGGTCTGGGCGGCCGTGAGGTGCTGATGACGCCCATGGCCATCGCCATTGTCTGGGGCCTGCTGTTCGCCTGCTCGCTGAATCTGCTGTTTCTGCCCTGTTTTTACCTGATCAATGATGACATTACCCGTCTGACCGGCCGCCTGTTCGCACGACAGTCAAACGCCTCCTTTGCAAACGGCCGTTAGCACCGGCGCCCTCTCAGCACTCAGCCCCGCCCCCGCCCTGTTCTTCCAGCCCATAGAGGTTTCCCGTTCCGCACAGCCCCGTTGATACCCCTTGCAATATTCTCTTAAAAATGTAATGTTTTCAAAATGTGAACCGAAAAATGCAGATAGGGAGCATTGCTGCGCGGCGGTTCCGGATTATATATGGAACAACACACCTGTCCAAACCACATGGCCGGAATAGCATGGAGTGTCCGCCGGCCTCAGCGCTCCCGCCCCGGCCCGAAGGGCCTGTGTATAATTATTCTGGACACCAGTGATGGAAAATGAAACACTCAGGGTGTTTCTGCAGGAATCCCGGGAGCTGCTCGAAGATCTCAAGCGGCTGGGAGCGTCATTGCGCAATGTAAATATCCCCGACAATGCAGAATACGCCCGGCTTACTGAACTCACCAACAAGCTCAACCGCCTGATCGGCGGAACCGCGTCCATGGGATTCAGTATGTTCACGCCGCTTGCCCGCAAAACATCCCTGCTGTCAGCCCGCACAGCGGTATCACGCGATACTTCAATCCGTGAGGTTATCCTGAACCTGAATGCGCTGATCTCGGTCTGCTCGATGTACTATAACTCCCTTGAAGATATTCAGGAGCTGGAGTTGCGCCTTGCCGACGTGGAAAAAAGAATCGATACATGCATGCAGCTGCTTGAAATCACCACAACGCTCGACATCAAAGAACAGAAAGATGTTGACGATATCATGTCGCTGTTCCGCGACATTTGATCCCGCCGGGCGTTTTTCAAACGCAGAAACGAGTTCATTTTTCTCAACACTATAACAGGGTGTTGAAAAAGTCCTTTTATACAGGCTGTTCAAAAACGCTCGGATGCAAGGCGTGCGAAATCATGAGGAATGAGGCGTACTTTGCCGTCCGCCGCAGTGACGAATGATGATCACAACGCAGCAGATGGGCCCGTCCTCCGCAGTAGACCTGCTACGGAGGAAGGACGTTTTTCAACAGCCTGATAAAGCCTTCAATATAAGACCGTCCGTTCGCCCTGAGCCTGTCGAAGGGCCGAACGGATCACGTATCACAGGACAACCCCGTTCATGGTTCGACAAGCAAGCCACGAACGGCTGAAGCTTCTTTTTAAAAAGGCACCCGGAAATGCTCTACTGCAGCACCCGCTTGACCTCAGGCTCAAGGTATTTCACCATGGTCGCCTTGTTGCCCGTGTCGTTAAAGAAGACCTCATCCATCAGATAATGCACGATGAAAAGGCCGCGCCGCTCCGGAAGCGTGTCAACATTATCGACAAGCTCTCCGAGAACCTTCCTGTGGTCAAACCCCTGGCCCTGGTCCTCAACGCTGATCATGGCTTTTTCCTGATCAAATGCCAGCGTGACAAAAATGCTGCGGCCCTCATCGAGATCATTGCCGTGCAGCAGGGCATTCGTGAGCAGTTCATCAACGCAGATGGAAATATTGCTCAGGGCGGCTTCATCTTCGATTCCGCGCCACTGGCATTCCCGCACGACATAGAGCGCAACAGAGGGCAGCAGGTGCGGATAGTTTTTCAGGGTCATTTCCGTGCTGTTGCGCACTCCCTCAAGCAGACGGTGCGTACCCAGCGAAAATTCGCGCAGCCGCAGGCCGCGCTTGACGATGTTTTCAATCTCCCTGATCGTAAACGGTTTAGTAATAAAGTTGTAGGCTCCCTGGGTAAGCGCGCTGACGACATTGCGCACCTCGCCGTGTCCGGAAATGACCGCTATGGGTATGTTCACGTTCAGCCGGCGCGCATTCTGAATGAGTTCAAACCCGTTCATCTGCGGCATCATGAGATCGGTAATCATCAGATCAATTTTACGCGTCCTGATAATGTCAAGTGCTTCACGGCCGTTTTCCGCCGATACGGGGCTGAGCCGCAGCTCGGTAAGTATTTCGGTAAGCGTACTGAGCACATCGCGATCATCATCAACCACCAGAACGGTTATCTGTTTCATCTGCGCGACCCCCCCGGGGGAAATGGGACTACGACCTGTATATCTTTTTGTTTTTCCGTGTAGGTTCGTTATATAATGCAGCCTGCGGGCGCGTCAAGGGAAAAGAGAACCTGCCCTGCCGCATGCCGCACAGGCCCATTGCAAGTAGCGGGAATCTGCCATGCAGGAAGATAAAAAAGTTACAATCGTAGTTATGCAGGGCCCGACCGGTGTCGGCAAAACCCGCGCCGCACTGGATCTGGCCGGCGTACTCCCCGTGGAAATCATCAATGCCGACTCAATGCAGGTATATCGCGGCATGGATATCGGCACATCCAAGCCGGACGCATCGCAGCAAACCCTGGTGCCTCATCATCTCTTTTCCATTGCCGAACCGGATGAAGATTTCAGCGCCGCGGATTATCTGCGCCTGGGGCGCGCGGCCATTGACGACATCACCGCGCGGGGCCGCATTCCCCTTGTGGTCGGCGGCACCGGCCTGTATGTACAGGTTCTGCTGCACGGGCTTTCATTGGCTCCGGGCGGCGACGCCCGCAACCGGCACCTTTTGCGGCAGCAGGATCCGGCAGCGCTCTATGCGCGCCTGCAGGCCTGCGATCCGCAATCAGCCGTGCGGATTCACCCCCGCGACACGCTGCGCATCGTGCGCGCGCTGGAGGTATTCATGAGTACCGGCACGACCCTGTCCGCGCATCATGCCGCGCACCGGTTCCGGCCCGCGCCCTACAATGCCGTGCGGCTGTGCCTGAGCCGCGCCAGAGCGGAACTCTACGAACGCATCAACGAACGGGTGCAGCAGATGTTTGAAGAGGGCTTTATCGCAGAGGTGCGCGCTCTGCTTGAGCGCGGCATTGCCGCGGATGCCAAACCCATGCAGGCTATCGGTTACCGCCATGCGCTCATGTATCTGCGGGGAGAATGCAGCCTTGACGAAACAGTGCGCTGTATGCAGAGGGATACCCGGAACCTGGCCAAGCGTCAGTTTACCTGGCTGAGGCGCATCGGGCAGGCCCAGTGGATCAACCTGCCCCAGGATCAAGCCCTGATTGCACCCTGCATAAAAAAAGCCTTGAATAACAGCTGAATCTTGTCTATCATGAGGCCATGCTGAATATAACAAGGAATATTAAAAGGTTAAATATCGCGCTCAGTGCCGCGCTCGTTGCGCTGATCATGCTGCCGGCCACTACCTGTGCGCAGGACAGCCCCGGCCCGGCCCGTACAGCCCGCGGGATCGCACCCGTTTCCGCCGGCAATATGTCCGCAGCCCGCGCAGCCGCCCTGACCGATGCGCAGAAGAAGGTTGTGCTGGCGGCCCTGGCCGACCAGATGCCGCTTGAAAAGCTGAACGGTGCGGCTGCAGCCCTGCAGCCGCTTTTTTTCAACAAGCCGGATGTGTATCTGCAGCGGTTTAAAATCATCAGCGAAACTACCGTTGCCGGCGCTCTTCATATTCTGATTGAAGCCGCTGCTAATGATGAGCTGATACGCAGCGACCTTGCGACAATCGGCCTGTACAAGCCGCCACAGCAGAAAATCCAGCTGCTTCTAATGGTGACTGAGGACGCGGCTGACGGCAACTATGCCTGCTGGTGGGCTGTTGACCCGGCGCAGCGGGTCGTCCCGTTTGATGCAGGCGGCCGCATGGCAGAGCTTCTCCGAGAGCGCGGCATCGAAGTGCTTGATCCGGGCACCCTGCCGCTTGAGCAGCTTGCGCCGAGCCAGGGCGAGGTATTTCCTGCGCGCGGGGCTCTGCTGGAGGCTGCGCGACGGTCAGGTGCCGCATTCGTGGTGATGGCCCGGGCCGCCGTAAAACCCGCGTCATCCCCGGCCGGTTCAACCGTTGCGCATGCGCAGTGCGACCTGCAGGCCGAGGTGCTTGACGTGCACACGCGCGAAATGCGGCTACACAGCGCAACCAACGCTCTGGGCACGCACATCGATCAGGAAGCCGCCGCCCAGGATGCTGTTGCAAAAGCATGTTCCCGCATTGTTGAGTACATCCTTGACCGGCTGCCTGACGCGAACGCAAACAACTACAGGCATTCCTTTCGCTTTGCATTCCCCGGCCCGCTCACGGAATCGACGGCGCATGATTTTTTCAAGCTCCTGCGCGCGGCCCCCCCGGAAATCATTCGCATTGCGGTGCGAGAGACCGACAGCCAGAATATCCGTGCGGCTGATATCGTCAGCAGCCTTGACGCCGCAGCGCTCACGCAGAAAGCCCTGCAGGCGGACCTGAAGGGCTATACTATCACACCCGGCGCAGAAGACGATAGCGGGATCACCCTAAGCGTGATGGTGCCCGGGACACGGTAACACCTGCTGAGCAGGAGACTGATGCAATGCACAACATACTTTCAGGACGAAATGTAATACTGGGTGTTTCCGGGGGCATCGCGGCCTACAAAGCCGCCGAACTGGCGCGCCTGCTGGTCAGGGCCGGAGCCGATGTGCACTGCGTCATGACGGCTGCAGCACGCGAGTTTATCGGACCGCTGACCCTGCAGACGCTGACAAAAAATCCCGTGGCGATCTCGCTTTTCAATCTCTGGGATGAGCGTGAGATCGGCCACATCTCCCTGGCCGAACGCGCCGACCTGTGTATCATCGCGCCCGCGACCGCCAACTGTATCGGCAAAATCGCCCTCGGCATCGCCGACGACATGCTCTCAACCGTGGTGATGGCAACCCGGGCCCCGCTGCTGATTGCACCGGCCATGAATGTGAACATGTGGAACAACCCCGCCGTGCAGGAGAACATTCGAACGCTGCCCCGGCGCGGCGTTCATATCATTGATCCCGAATGCGGCGAGCTCGCCTGCGGCGCTGAGGGCACGGGCCGCCTTGCCGATAATGAGGCGATTTTTGAACGCGCCGCAGCGCTTCTGTGCCCGCAGGATTACAGCGGTGTCAAGGTGCTGCTCACTGCCGGACCGACCCGTGAATTTCTTGATCCTGCCCGGTTTCTCAGCAATCCGTCATCCGGCAAAATGGGCTATTGCCTGGCCAGGGCCCTGCAGTGGAGAGGCGCAGAGGTAACGCTGGTGAGCGGCCCTGTTGCGCTGCAACCGCCCCGGGGCGTCGCGCATATCGCAGTAGCCAGCGCGCGCGAAATGGCCGCAGCGGTTGAACAGCACTATGAACAGGCCCGCCTGATCATAAAAGCCGCGGCAGTTGCCGATTACCGGCCACGCGTGCAGCTTCCGCGCAAGCAGAAAAAACAGGCCGGGCCGCTCACTGTTGAACTTGAGCGCAACCCCGACATCCTGGCAGGCCTTGGCGCGCGCAAAGGCAGCCGCGTTCTGGTCGGGTTCGCAGCGGAAACAGATGATATTATTACCCACGCGAAGAAAAAACTGACTGAGAAAAATCTCGATATGATTATCGCCAATGACATCAACCGACCGGATGCCGGCTTTGAAAGCGATACCAATCAGGTCTGCATTCTGACAGCCGGCAGCGAGCCGGAGCATCTGCCCTGCATGTCCAAGGATCTACTGGCGCATGCAATCCTTGACAGGATACAAAAACTGCTGCACTGAGAAAAGCCGCTTCTGCAGCCCGGGAAGCAGCGCCATCCAGGCGCCGCTCGCTTTAACCTTCAACTGTGAACCATGAACCGTGAACGTTTCCCTGCCTGCATGCATTGAAAGCCTTGAGCTGCATCTGCGCTGCCTGCAGCGCACAGGTCTCAGGTTCGACGGTCTCGCTGCACAGCGGCCACAGACCGCCTGTGCTCTGACACCTGAGGAGCGGCTTGCAGCGCTTTACAGCGAAAACGCTCAGTGCCGGCGCTGCCGGCTGTGCTCAAACCGCACCCATATTGTGTTCGGTGAAGGCTGCGCCGAAGCCCGGCTTATGTTTATCGGCGAAGCGCCCGACAGCGCCTCTGATGCACAGGGACGGCCCTTCGCCGGTGAAAGCGGACAGCTTCTGACCCGCATCATCGAGGCCATCAAAATGCAGCGAAATCAGGTGTATCTTACAACCGTAGTCAAATGCCGTGCGCAGCCGGATGATCCCGGCGAGGATGCCATTGAAGCCTGCCGGCCTATTCTTCAGCGGCAGATTGAAATCATACAGCCGGAAATCATCTGTGCGCTCGGCCCGGCTGCCGCCCGGGCGCTGCAGGGACAGGCATCCGGCGCAAATCCCGCGCGGGGACAATTCTACCGCGCCGGAGCAGTTCCGGTAATGCCGACCCATCCCCCTGAACTGCTGCTGCTCAGGCCTGAGCTGAAACAGGAAACCTGGATTGATGTGCAGAGAATACAGCGGGAGCTTGAATCCAAACCATCCCGGGAGGGCTGAGATATCAGGAAACAGCCTGCTATGGCATTTAACTGAATTCTATAGCCTGCGATACAACACCGTCCGTTCGCCCTGAGCCTGTCGAAGGGCTGAACGGACAACGTTTTTGATGCCGAGTTTTGTTCATGGTTCGACAAGCTCACCACGAACGGCGTCACATTCTCTTCTGAAACAGGTTACAGAAAAAAGTTACCTGCTCTAGCAGGCTGTTGAAAAAGTCTCTTTATACAGGCTGTTCAAAAACGTTCAGATGCAAGGCGCGCGAGATTATGAGGAATGAGGCGTACTTTTCGTACGCCGCAGTGACGAATGATGAGCGCAACGCAAGAGATGGGCCCGTCCTTCGCAGTAGTCCTGCTACGGAGGGTGGACGTTTTTCAACAGCCTGATAGAACGGTTCGGCCAGCTCCCGGTCAATACTGTCGGGATCGGTGGTGTTGTACTGCACAAGGCGCTTGAGATGATAAAAGGCTTCTTCGTCCATGCTGTCGAAGAAGACCGCGGCTTCCTTTTCCGAGCATCGCACAATGCTGCCGTCAATACCGAATTCAGACCCGGACCCGAGGGTACACGTTACACGGCAGGCAGACCCCTGCGTAAAGCGGCGGTCCGGCGTACACCCCATCCCCCGCAGGCTCAGATTCCAGGTCTGAACCTGCACATCTTCGCTGCCGACAGTCACGGTGACGGAAATCTGCAACGGCACCCGGGTACGCCTGCGTCGCTCAGCGGCCATTCAGACAACCTCACACCCAAGGGTGAATAAACGGCAGCCCTGCCTGCATCCGCAGCTGCCGTTTTTTGCCGGTCATTATAAAATAGAATATCCGCAAATAAAACAAAAATCTCTCACGCTCTCGGCGGGCTTCTATAGCTTATTCCTTTTTACTGCAGCCATTCAAGGAGAAAGCCCGTTCGTGGTGAGCTTGCCGAACCGTGAACGGGTCTGCCGTTCTTATATATGATCCGTTGTGCCCTTCGACAGGCTCAGGGCGAACGGACAGTGTTTCGGAAGCTATGGTTTTTTAGAAAAAGCTCTAACCTGCGCAGCTCACAGCCTGCATGCGCTGCCGAGAGCCGCACGGTTCAATGCAATAGCAATAATAATTGCACCGCAACAATTCATACAATGGGCACATGCAAGATGCATGCGTAAAAAATTCGCAGGCAAGGCGCGCACATCTAAAAGATTGCGTCAAAAAATCAATCGTTAAATATCGCCATGATACACGCCTGCGCACTGCAAAAAATGATCAAGAAAACTCTTGCATTGACCGATTAAATAGTCTAAACTGGAGTTAATATTAGATTAATTTCCTATAAAAATTAAATACTTTAGCATAAACTTTTAAACAGCAGTCCTGCTGAATTCTTATTTATTACAGCGCATATACGTTTTCAACATAACCGCTCATACAAACATTAACGTGGTGAAAGGGGAATGATATGGCCAAAACAATGCTGAAAATTATTCTGATTGCTGTTTTCCTCGTAACAGCCCAGCTCGGGGTCAGCGAGGCCAATGACAGAGCCCGCTACCAGAAAATCAAAACAGAGTCGGCCTCAGTTGTCGAATCCGGAAAATTTGAAATTGATTTAAGCTATATGCTTATTGATCAGATCGGCAAGCAGAGCGGCGCTTTCAGCAACAGCTTTGGCACAACGAGCCAGGACCGCAGCAAAATGAGATACCATCAGGCGATGCTTGCCGTTACCTACGGCCTGATGGACAAAATGGACATCACCGCCCGCATCGGCTGGGCCGATATCAAGGACAGGGAATACCCGTTCGCTGATTCGCACGGTAATGGCATCACGGATCTGGAAATCGAAACCAAGTACGTTTTCTACCAGGATGATGAAAACGGAGTCAAGCTGGCCTATGTGGCCGGCCTTGAAGTCCCTATCGCCAAGGCATCGCGCACGGGTAAACTGCGTATCGGTCAGAATTTCTGGTCATTCAATCAGCAACTGGTGCTGACCAAGGACCTTAATGAAGACTGGACCATGAACGCCGATGTCGGCTACCAGCTGCCTTTCGGGCGCACACGCGATGCCTATTCACCCAGATTCGGCCGCAGGATGGCCGATACGCGCGGTACGCTCGAGAGCAACGTTGCTTTCGGCTATACCGGCATAGATTTTCTGCAGCCGGTTGTTGAGGCAAACTACGCGCATGAATGGCTTGATTCCGCCAGTGATTTCGACCTGCTGGGCTTTACTGTCGGTGCGATCGTTCCGCTCGACAAACACCGTCTGAGAATCGGCGTGCAGCGTGACTTCTGGGGACGCAATGCCGTAAACGCCTACACCTGGACGGCAGGTTTCACGATGGCCTTCTAAAAAAACCGTTCAAGCAACAAAGCTGCACAAGGCCGGCCCCCCTGCGGGGCCGGCCTTTTTTCTTTGCCGGGCAGCGCTGACAAGCGCCGACACCGCCCTTGCCTGACCGCCTTGCACATGGTATCATTCACAACCGTGCAATGGCATGTATACATCATAGAGGAGACAGCACAATGTCAAAGCCGGATATGTTTGCGACTGCACAGCGCGAGGCCTGGATGGGCGCTGAGCTTGAACAGGAACTCACATCGCTTGCCGTTAACGGCAGGGTCGCCTGTGCGCAGGCGCAGCAGTTTGCCGAGCGGCACGGGATAGCCATGATGGATATGCGCCGATTTCTTGATGTCCTGCACCTGAAAGTCGGCAGCTGCCAGCTTGGCTGCTTTTAACCGTCACGCACTGCACAGGAGACCGTATCATGCCCGTAAAAACGCTGCGCCAGGAATTGCGCGATGCGATTCTTTCCCGGATTGCGAAAAAACAGGACCCTTTGGAGGGATTTTACTGCGATGAGATGACCCGCGAATCGATTCTGGCCGTGCTGGTTGCCGGACGCCACCTGCTGCTGGAGGGTCCTCCGGGCATCGGCAAAACAACCGTGGCAAAAATTATTGCCGCGCTGCTGCCCCCCATGGAAACCGTCGCCGACTGCCGCTATAACTGCCTGCCCGCGAAACCGGCCTGCCCTGACTGCGTCGGGAAGAAAAAGATACGAAAAATAACCGTGCCCGGCGCGCAGCGCTTTATCCGCATCCAGGGCTCCCCGGAGATGATGCCCGAAGACCTGATGGGCGATCTTGACCCGGTGCTGGCAATGAAGCTGGGCATTCAGGATCCGCGCGCCTATACGCCCGGAAAAATTCAAAAAGCACACCGCAAAATCGTATTTATCGATGAACTCAACCGCGTGCCGCAGCGAACCCAGAATACGCTGGTACAGGTGCTCGAAGAGGGCATAACGACCATTGCGGGGTTTGATCTCGACAGCGAGGTCGACACCCTGGTCGTGGCTACCGAAAACCCCGAAGACTACGCGGGTGCCGAGCGTGTCAGCGAAACACTGTCCGACCGCTTTGAACAGATCCGCATCGGATATCCGGCATTTGAACAGGAGGTCGAGATTCTTGAGCGCTACGGCAGGCGCATTGAGGGCGTCAAAGCCTCAGATGCAGTCCTGCGCCAATCGGTGGCGATTACGAACGCAGCGCGCATGCTGCCCGATGAGCTCGACCGGCTGCCGAGCGTGCGAGCCAGTTTGTCGATTTTCGAGCAGGCCCAGTCCCTGGCGCGCCTGAAGAACGCAAAGCAGGTAACTGCGGCCCACGTTGAAGCCGCTGCCCGGCGCGTTCTTGAAGGCCGGCTGGCAGTCAGCAGCGAATCGCGCTATTCCGAAAAGCAGGACGCGCTTGTTGAAAAAATAATCGACGCGGCCCGCAAATTTTGACGGAAACGCAAGGATCACAAGACACTTAATTTACAAACGCGCTCATACATGTTCGCAGGCAAGGCGCGCAAATCCAAAGGAATGAGGCGTACGTTTTGTACGCCGCAATGACTGAGGATGCAGCGCAACGCAGCATCCGGACTTTTTATGAGTGCGTGCGGATCATGCAATGCACAGGCTCATCACCCTGACACCTGAAGACCTGCAGCAGGCCCTGCTCAACGGTGCAGCCCTTGATGATGTGGCCGCGCGCCTGCGCCGCCGGCTGAAAATCCCGCCTGCGCTCAAAACCGAAAACCGGTCCCTGCTGGCCCACCTGCAGCCGCACGCACCCGTGCTCACAACGCTCGCTGAAGGCTGGCTGCGGGGAGCGGCCCCCGCGCTGCCGGAGCGCGCTGTCCGGCCGCGGGCGTTCCACCTGCTGCC
>Ga0194127_10001595_pt1 | contig 32958 bp, 34 predicted proteins | sample TA2KigC100mmetaG_FD_148624 | JGI IMG/M metagenome (GOLD analysis project Ga0194127, IMG submission 148624) | Freshwater microbial communities from Lake Tanganyika, Tanzania - TA2015036 Kigoma Deep Cast 100m | ecosystem: Environmental > Aquatic > Freshwater > Lake | place: Tanzania: Lake...
AAAATCCGGAGCTGGGTCCATTGACCTGATTTCCACTGGAATGGGGCCGAAGCCACGATGCTGTCACCGCGGACCAGCTCGATCGTGTCCTTGGCCGGGGCGACCTGGAGCCGGTATCCGCTCGCCCCATTCAAACCCAGGCTGAATGTGGGCTGTTTACGACCGCTTTTCGTTCCGAGGATACGTGCCCCGGCCTCGACGCCGGACGCCTCGTTGGGGCCGAACAGGAATCCGTACGATTCGAGCGGTGCCCCGGGCAGCTCGGCAAAGCGGTTGCCCGCCTCCTCCTTGATGCTGAAGGAGCCATCCAAGACGAGAAACTCATCGGGCAGCTCGGGGCCCTTCAGACTGGTGAAATCCTGCTGGTAGAGCGGGGATCCGCTGCGGAGACGGACATCGCGGTGGCGAGGGTCAGGCTGGCAATCCAGAAGGTCCAACGAGGCATCGCCCCAGCCTAGGCGGGCAGGATGGCTCCGGCAACCGTCCGGCACCGTCTGAATCGTCTTCCAGGATCGCTCCGACTCCGTGGGTGCGGGGACCGGGTTGGTCTTTGGGGGAAATCGGGGCCATAGTCGCCGGGTGTGCATCCTTGTCGCCATCACCGGGGCCAGCGGGTCCATCTATGCCCAGCGGCTCCTGGACTGCCTCGACCCAGCGGTCCACGAGGTGCACGTCATGACCAGCCAATATGCCCCGCAGGTCATGACGACGGAGCTGCCAGGTGGACTCCAGCTGAGGGACGGAGTTCAGCAGCATGGCTTCCGGTCGATGAACCTGCCCTTCGCAAGCGGATCGAATCCGCCCGATGCCATGGTGGTGATCCCCTGCAGCATGGGCACCCTGGGTCGGATCGCCCATGGGCTGAGTTCGGATTCGCTGCTGCGGTGCGCCGATGTGGTCCTCAAGGAGCGTCGTCGACTCATCCTCGTTCCACGGGAGACCCCACTGTCGTTGGTCCACGTGAAGAACTTCGAGCTGCTGATCCAGGCCGGGGCCCAGATCCTCCCCGCCAATCCCTCGTTCTATACGAGTCCCAGATCGGTGGTGGAGGTGGCCGACACGGTCGTGGCCCGGGTACTCGATCATCTGGGAGTGGCCCATTCACTGGTCCATCGATGGACCGAGGAGCCGGAGTGATCCCGTGAGCATTCAGCCCCCGTCGCCTGTGCGTCTCCCAATCCTTCAATCAGGCCTGCTGTTCATCATGGCAACAACCCTTGGAGACCCATGGCGGGTGTGATTCAGCGTCTGGGCGAGTTCATCAAGTTCAGCCACACGGTCTTTGCCCTTCCGTTTGCCTTGGCCTCGATGCTGGTGGCGGCTCGGGATCATCGGGGCTGGCCGGGCTTCCGGGTCTTCATCCTCGTCCTCGTTGCCGTCATCGCGGCAAGGACGTGTGCCATGGCCTTCAACCGGATCGTCGACCGCCGGTTTGACGCCCTTAACCCGAGGACGGCGCGACGTCATCTCCCGACCGGTGAGATCGGACTCCCGGCGGCCATCCTGTTGTGCCTGGCGGGTGGTGCGGGACTGTTCGGGGCGAGCTGGGGCCTGAACCCCCTCTGCTTCGCGCTGTCCCCGGTGGCCCTGTTTTTTCTCCTCTTCTACTCGCTCACAAAGCGCTTCACCGACTTCACCCACGTCTGGCTCGGAGTCGCCCTGGCCATCGCACCCCTGGGAGCCTGGATCGCTGTGAAGGGATCGATCGAATTCCTCCCGGCGATCGACGGGGTCCGCGGACTGGCCTCCATCCGCCAGGGGATCCTTGTGCCGGCCACCCTCGCCTTGGCGGTCGTGCTCTGGCTGGTCGGGTTCGACATCATCTACGCAACCCAGGACTACGACTTTGACCGTCGACAGGGCCTTCATTCCCTCGTGGTCCGGTGGGGCCCCCGCAACGCGCTGGGGGTGGCCTTCCTGTCCCATGTCTTCATGTGGGCGGTCCTCGTCCTGTTCGGTGTGCTCTGTGGCTTCCGATTCTCCTATTGGATCGGTCTGTTGCTGATCCTGGGACTCCTCCTGTTTGAGCACTTCCTCGCCCGGAAGCGCGACCCGGTCTCCATCAACCTCGCCTTCTTCAACCTGAACGCCGCCGTCAGCGTGATCCTCCTTGTCGTGGTGGCGGTCGAGGTCGTCTTTCCGTGGTTCCGGCTCCGGTGGTATTGACGTCATCTGGGTCCCGGAGACCCTGCAGACCGGTCCCCGTCGAGTTAGCTGCACCGGGTCTGGTCTTCCTGAATCCATTAATTTTCCTTTTCGAAACCCTGTTGCATCTGAGGGATCCGGCGTAGACTGTGGGGGTGCAAATCCAGAGCTTCCGCGTCTTCTGTGACCTGGCTGAGACCGAGAGTTTCACCAAGGCCGCCCAGATCAACGGTGTGACCCAAAGCGCTGTGAGCCAGCAGGTGAGTTCCCTCGAGAAGCAGCTGAAGGTCCTGCTGATCGAGCGCAGCAAGAAGAAGTTCCGACTCACGCAGGAGGGGCAGCTCCTCTACGAGAGCGCCAAGCAGATGGTCCAGTCGTTCGACACGCTTCTGAGCCGCCTCCAGGAGGTCCGGGATGTGGTCTCCGGAAGCATCCGGGTTGCGACGATCTACTCCATCGGACTCCATAATCTCCCCCCCTATGTGAAGCGGTTCCTCAAGGCCCATCCCACGGTCTCGGTCCACATCGAGTACCAGCGGGCCAACCAGGTCTACGAGGATGTCCTGGGCAATGTGGTCGACCTGGGACTGGTGGCCTATCCCAACAAGGACCCGCGGCTCGATATCGTGCCGTTGAGGGATGAGACGATGGTGTTGATCTGCACGCCGCAGCACCCTCTTGCCAGGCTGAGGTCCGTGACCTTCGCCCAACTCCAGGGCCAAAAATTCATCGGATTCGAGCACGACATCCCAACCCGGAAAGCGATCGACAAGGTGCTCCGCGATGCTGGCGTGGAGGTGCGGATGGTGATGGAGTTCGACAACATCGAGACGGTGAAACGGGCCGTGGAGATCGAGGCGGGAATCGCGATCGTACCGTTGGGCACCGTGACCCAGGAGGTTTCAAAACACACCCTGGTTGGTATCCCGTTCTCGGACACGCTGCCCGGACGTCCCCTCGCTGTGATCCATCGTCGAAGCAAGGTGCTGTCGCCCGCCCTCAAGCGATTCATCGAAATCCTGAAGGAACCAGCCTGAGCCGGTTTCCATCCCGGAAACCGAATCCGGATATCCAGGTGAAGGTTCCCGCGGGGACTCAGCCAACCCGCCTATTGGAGCCTGTAGAATCGGGCGGCATTCAGTCCCCAGAGTCCCTCAACCTCGGAGGGCTTCAACCGGGCGTGGGTCCGGTCGTAGTCTTCCAGAAGGCCGACAACCCGTGGATAGCTCGCGGCCAAAAGACAGACCGGCCAGTCCGAGCCGAACATCAGTCTTCCGACTCCGAAGGCCTCGAACACCACGTCAAGGAAGGGGTTGAAGTCGTCCGCCTTCCAGTTCTGGTGATTGGCTTCGGTGACCATGCCCGAGACCTTGCACAGGACGTTGGGATGCTGGGCGAGTTCCCGGATCTGCTCACGCCACGGCGACAGCGTGCCGGTCCGGATGAACGGCTTCGCGATATGATCGAGGACGAAGGGCTGTTCGGGGAATGCGCGGACCAGTTCCAGAGCCGCCGGGAGCTGCTTCGGATAGATGAGGATGTCGTAGCGGAGGTTGAACGCCCGAAGTCGTGAGATGCCTCGGTGAAAGGCGGGTCGAAGCATGAACCGGTCATCGGGTTCGTCCTGGACCACGTGGCGGATCCCGACCAGCCGGGGATGTCTCGAGAGCCGGGCGAGGTCGTCCTCGACCTGGTCGTGCTGCAGGTCGACCCAGCCCACCACCCCTCGGATCCGGGGATCCTGGTCCGCGAGTGCCAGCAACCATTCGGTCTCGGCGACGGTCTGCTGGGCTTGGACGGCGATGGATCCGTCGAAGCCCAGCGGGGCCTGGAGTGCGGCGAGATCGGCGGGCAGCCAGTCCCGGGCCAGCGCGGACCCCTTGGGGATCCAAGGATACTGCTCCGGGCTGTACCTCCAGAAGTGCTGATGGGCGTCGAGTCTCATGATGTGCGGTTGACGTTCAAGAGGTTGGGACGGGTCGTGCGCCAAGTCGATCGCCAAGCCTCCCGATGGGACACCGTGCGCCCGGCATTCGCGCTTTCTGATTGGGGTGTGGCTTGGCATCGTCACGGGGACGTGCGTGAGCGTTGGCAGAAGTTTGTGGAGGAGGCGGAGACGTGGCTGCTGGATGTGATCTTCGAGCAGCGTCCGGGCAAGAAGGCCGCGGCCGTTCGTCTCCTGTTGCTGTCGCTGTCGAAAAAGGCGTCTGCTCTACAACGTCCGCATCCTCCGGGATGCGACCCTTGGTGTGCAGGTCATCGCGGTGGGCAATCTGACCGTTGGTGGAACCGGCAAGACACCGGTCGTCGAAAAGTTCGCCCGGGCGCTGCAGGACGCGGGACGCAAGGTCGCCATCCTCTCCCGAGGCTATCGGTCACGTCCCAAGCCGCTCTCGGAACGCCTCGTCGACAAGCTCCTGCTCCGTGAGGACACGACCCCGCCGCGGGTGGTCTCGGACGGTCAGTCGCTCCTCCTCGATTCAGAGTCGTCAGGCGACGAGCCTTACATGCTGGCGAGCAATCTCCGCGATGTGGTCGTGCTGGTGGACAAAGACCGGGTCAAGGCGGGCCGCTATGCGGTGGAGCGGTTTGGCTGTGACACGCTGCTCCTCGACGACGGGTTCCAGTACTGGCGACTGGCAGGGCGTCGGACCGATGTGGTGCTGGTGGATGCCCAGCAGCCGTTCGGCAACGAGCATCTGCTTCCGCGTGGAACCCTCCGCGAGCCGCCGTCCCACCTGGGCCGGGCCAGCGTCATCTTTCTGACGAAGGTCAACCGTGCCACCCCGGATTCGAGAGTTCGTCTCGACGCCCTCCGAACCCGGATCCGGCGGTTGAACGATCGGGCCGAGATCGTGGAGTGTGTGCATCATCCGCTCTATTTCGAGGACGTATTCACCGGCGAGCGCCATGGGCTGGACCGGCTCAAGGGCCACAACATCGCCAGTCTGAGCGGCATCGCCCAGCCGGAGAGCTTTGAGGCGAAGCTCACGGAACTCGGGGCGCGCATCGTCCTCGCCCGTCGTTTCGCCGACCACCACCGGTTCAGCCAGCAGGAGGTCCTCGATGCGATCAACCGGGCCAAGAAGCGGGGTGCGGAGCTGTTGGTGACAACGCAGAAGGATGCGGTTCGTTTCCCCAAGATCGATCGCCGGGACCTTCCGATCTACTTCATGCGGGTGGAGATCAAGATCATCCACGGGGCAGAAGGCTTCGACGACGCGGTCCGCCGGATCTGCTTCAAGTGAACTGGCTCCTCTACCAGGCGGGTCGACTCCTCATCGCCTTCGTGCAGGCGTGGGCCTCTCGGCGTGGCCCTTGGACTGGGTCGCCCGGATGGGTCGCGTGGCCGGGGCAATCGGGTGGATGCTCGACGGCCGCCACCGCAGGGTGGCGTTGTCGAACCTGGAACGGGTCTTTGGCACCGTAAAGTCCCCCTCGGAACGCCGTGCCATCGCACGTGAGAACTTCCTCAGGCTCGGTGAGAACTACCTCTGCGCCCTCAAGACAGCCTCAATGTCCTCCAGCCAGATCGAGAAGCGTCTGGAATGGATCGGTCTGGATCAGCTTCCCAAGGGTTTCGATTCCGTGGTGGGTGTCATTGGTCACTTTGGAAACTTCGAACTGTTCGCGCGCGTTCGGGAGGTGATGCCCGGATGGACCGCCGCCACGACGTATCGGGCTCTCCGGCAGCCTGGACTCAACCGGGTCTTCCAGGACCTTCGCGAGGCTTCCGGAACGCTCTTCTTTGAACGGCGGTCGGAATCGGAGGCGTTGCGCCAGGCGATGTCCCGTGGACGGATCCTTCTGGCATTGCTGTCCGACCAGCACGCTGGGGACAAGGGGGCCTGGCTTCCGTTCCTGGGGGTTCCCTGTTCCTGCAGCACAGCCCCCGCCCTGCTGGCACTGCGGTATCAGAGCGTTCTCACATCGGCGATCTGCTACAGGGTGGGTCTCGCCCGATGGCGGATCGAGGTCGGGGCCCCCATTCCTACACAGCGTCCGGATGGGACCCCCAGGGATATCGAGGACATTACCCGTGAGGCCACGATGCGACTCGAGGAGGCAGTCCAGCGGGACCCTGCCAACTGGTTCTGGGTCCACCGGCGCTGGAAGCCCCAGTCCCGACATCAGGCGGCGAAGGAAGGTTTCGGTCCCCGTGTGACTCCTCCATGACTTGTTTGGGGGCAGCATCGGGAAAGCCGCTTCGGATTGTGGTCCGGGGCGTGAACTGGCTTGGCGATGCCGTGATGTCCACGCCGGCCCTCCGGCGGCTCCGGGAACGGTTCCCGGAATCCCACGTCACGCTGCTGTCCCCTGCCAAGCTGGGGGGGCTTTGGACGGGGCATCCCGATGTCGATGAGGTGATGACCTTCGAGCGGGGTGACGGCCTCTGGTCGGTGTCGCGAAGGCTTCGCTCCGGCCGGTTCGATGTCGCCGTCATTCTCCCCAACTCCCCTCGCTCGGCCCTCGAATGCCTCTTGGCAGCCGTGCCGCGTCGGGTGGGGCGGCGTTGGCCCTGGAGAAGCTGGATGCTGACCGATCCGATCCCCGCACCCGCCCATGCGGTGGCGATGCGGAAGCGTCCCATCGAGGAGATCCGGTCCCGGGTTGCTTCGGCGTCGTCGGTCCGGGATCCCGAACCGGATCCGCGTGCCCATCACATCCACCACTATCTGGATCTTGTGGCCGCGCTGGGGGCGGATCCCTCGCCACTGCCGCCTCGGTTGGCGATCTCCGGTGCCGAGGTGGAGGCGGTGCGGCAGAAACATGGTTTCCGCCCCGGTTCCGCATGGTTGGGTGTCAACGCCGGGGCGGAGTATGGGCCCGCGAAGCGCTGGCCGGCGGATCGGTTCGCAGCGGTGGCCGATGCCGTCCGGAGGGAGTTCGACTGCGGGATTGCCATCTTTGGGGGGCTCGGGGATGTCGCCTTGGCCTCGGAACTCGCGGAACAGCTGCAGACAGCAGCACCGACCCTGCGGATCCTGGCCGGTAAGACGTCCTTGCGGGAACTGCTCGCGGCCTTACGCTGCTGCCGGGTGCTCCTCACAAATGACACGGGCCCCATGCACGTGGCCGCGGCGCTTTCGGTCCCTGTCGTCGTTCCCTTCGGCAGCACCTCCTCGATCCTGACAGGGCCGGGCCTTCCCGGGGATCCGCGGCATCGTCTGATCCGGCCGACCGCCCCGTGCTCGCCGTGCTTTCTGCGGAACTGTCCGATCGATCTTCGATGTCTGCGCGACATCACGGTCTACCAGGTTGTGGCCGAGGCCCGTCGTGCCTGGATGGCGAACTCGGAATGAACCGACCGTATCGTGGTATCCACGGGACGGGGTCGGGCTTGCGGACTTTGACTTCGTAGGGGGGCTCCGTAACTTGATCGGGCATGCGTTTCGTCCGCCACACCGAGCCCAATTTCTCCGCGCGTCTCGATTCTGTCGCCGGGACATCGAGTCTCTTCGACCCGACGATCGAGGAGCGCACCCGTGCCATTGTCGCGGAGGTGGAGCGGAGGCGTGATGATGCCCTCGTCGATCTGACACAGCGGTTTGATGGTGCGACCTTGACCCCGGATCGGTTGGTCGTGACGACGGCGGAGCTGGTGCATGCGGGACTCGTCGTCGACGAGGCGCTTCGCACGTCGGTGGCCGAGGCGCATCGGAACATTTCGGCCTTCGCGCGACGGTCGCTGCGGCGTCCATGGCAGATGACCAACTCCCAGGGGGGTGTCGTGGGTGAGAAATTCGACGCGTTCCACCGGGTCGGCATCTACATCCCGGGAGGGACCGCGCCGCTGGTGTCGACGGCCCTCATGACGGTCACGTTGGCCCAGGTGGCCGGCTGCTCCGAGATCGTGGTGTGCACCCCGGCGGGCCGAGACGGCAGCGTCAACCCGGCGCTGCTCTATGCCGCGAACCTGGCGGGGGCGACCGAGATCTACCGGGTGGGTGGTGCGCAGGCGATTGCTGCGATGGCGCTGGGCACACCGACGATCGGACGGGTCCAGAAGGTATTCGGTCCCGGCAACGCCTACGTGGTGGCTGCGAAGCGGCTCGTCTTTGGCCGGGTCGCCGTGGATCTCCTGCCTGGCCCGAGCGAGGTGTTGGTGCTGGCCGACGATTCCGCGGATCCCGTGCTGATTGCCGCAGACGTCCTGGCGCAGGCCGAACATGGCTCGGGTCACGAGCGTCTCTGGGTGGTCAGTCACGATGGAAAGCTGCTGTCCGCCGTGGAACGGGAGGTCCGTCGACAACTTCCGGATTGTTCCCGTCGCGCCCTGATCGAGCCGAATCTCGAGGCCAATGGGTGGTTGATCCAGGTGCGGGACCTGGAGCAGGGAGTGGAGTTGGTGAACCGTCTGGCCCCGGAGCACTGCCAGGTCATGACACGGCAGCCCCGATCGGTCTCTGAGAGGATCGTCACCGCGGGTGCCTTGTTCCTTGGTGGCGAGTCCCCGACGGTCCTCGGCGACTATGTGGCAGGCCCTAGTCACACTCTGCCCACCGGCGGTGCCGGAAGTTCGTTCGCGGGGGTCTGACTGTAGACCAGTTCCAGCGTCGAACCAGCATCGTCGAGTATCGCCGGCCTGCACTGCGCAAGGCGCTGAAGGCGGTCGCCAAGTTCGCGGCGCTCGAGGGTCTCGACGCCCACGGCCGATCCGCCGCCATCCGGGTCCGACCCCGGCGGTGACGTTGGCTTCAGACCCCGTCCATCTCGCCCCATGCCCCGTCCCCAATCTCTGGTCCGACCGCTTGTCCGTGCCCTGCACAAGCGGTCTGATCAAGCTTAACACGAACGAGAACCCCTATTCCCCCTCGCCCAAGGTGCTCGATGCCGTCCGGGCGGCGGTGGATGGACGGCTTCGGCTCTACCCTGATCCCTCGGCCGACCGTCTGCGGGAGGGATTGGCGCGTTTCCATGGCTGCGAACCCCGGCAGGTCATCGTTGGGAATGGCTCGGATGAACTCCTCGCCCTCGCAGTCCGCAGCTTCGTTGAACCGGCTGGTGCTCACGGGTCCACGGAATCCAGGTCGACGGTCCAGTTCTTTTCCCCGAGCTATTCCTTGTACCCGGTCCTGGCGGCCAGCCATGGGGCATCGGTCCGCTCGGTTCCCCTGGCCGAGGGGTTCTCGATCCCGTCGGTCGGGGCGCTTCGGAAATCGGGGTGCTTCGACTTCCGGGCGGCGTTGACCCTGGTGACAACCCCGAATGCGCCCAGTGGTGCAGGATATTCCCGGGAGACGCTCCGTGGACTGGTCAGGGCCACCAAGGGCGTCGTGGTTCTCGACGAGGCATATGTGGATTTCGCCGAGGAGGATGCCCTGCAGCTGGCGTTCGACCATCCGCATGTTCTCGTCTCCCGCACCTTTTCGAAGGCGTATTCGCTCTGTTTCCAGCGGGTCGGCTACTTCATCGGCCATCCCGATCTCATCGGGGCACTGCATGCGATGCGTGACAGCTACAACGTGAACGGTCTGGGCCAGATTGCTGCCGAGGCCACGCTTCGGGATCTGCCCCACTACCGTCGTGGATTCTCCCGAATCAAGCGCACCCGCGAGCATCTGCGAACGGAGCTGGCCGCGATGGGCTGGGAGGTCCTCCCCAGTCAGACCAACTTCCTGATGTGCCAGCCGGCCGGCGCCTCGGCCCGTGAGTGGCTGGAGTGGCTTCGTGAGCGAAAGATCCTCGTCCGCTGGTTCAGTGCACCGGAGCTTTCGAAATGGCTTCGGATCACTGTCGGAAGCGAGGCCGAGGCCGAGGCGCTTCTGCGGGCGGTCCGCATGGTTCGGGAGACGATCTCAGGCTAGGCTTTGCGAGCCCGGTCAAGGCGAGCCCGGTCAAGGACTCGCCACCTGGCGGCGCGGGACAGCCCTCCAATCATTTTTCCGGGACCGCCAGATCGACCGTCTCCCCGCCGACCACTTTCAGGTTGGAGGGCAGGCTGACGAGGAAGGGGAGACCGAGCTCAGTGGGTCCCGGGCTCATGCCGCGGGGCAGAAGTTCGGGCAGGATCGGCTCGAGATGGGTTCCCACCGAGAGGATTCGTCCGATGCCGGCCTCGCGGTTGCGACCCCGGGCGCGGACCTCGATGGCCATGTCGGGCTGGAGGTCCAGGCTCAGTGGTTGCCGTAGGTAGCCAACCACCCGGGTGGGCTGATCACCGCTGAGGGTCACGATGAGTTCCCCTTCGGTCACATGTTCGCCGGCACGGCGATGGACTGCGGAGACCGTTCCTCCGAGGGGCGAGACGAGGTTGATGGGACCCAGCTGGGCCTCGAGGATCCCCAATTCACGTTCCTCGATCTCGAGCGCAGATCGAAGGGCGGCGGGTGCCTCCTCGTTGAGGCGAGCCTCTTCGGGTGCGAGACGGGTGATGGCGGTCTCGAGCTCGGATACCAGCCGGGCCCGCTCATCGATCTGGGCGTTGAGGGAGTCGTGGTCCCGACGGGCCGCGTCGAGTTCCGCAGGCCGCTGGAACAGGGAAGGATCCTTCTGGAAGCTCTCCTGTCGGGTCAGCTCCCGACGAAAGTAGGTCTGCTGGGCCCTGAGGGTGGCCAGTTCGGCCCTCTGATTGAGCCAGTCGAGGCGCAGCTGCAGATAGGCTATTTCATTGTTCTGCTGCCGCAGTCGGGTATCGAGGGCGTCTTTCAGGTATCCGATGCGGGCTCGGCCGAGCGAGAGCTGGGCGGCAAGGGCACGGGGATCGGCCGGCAGGATCTCTCCGATCGGCTGGCCGATGGCGACCTTGTCGAGGAGCCCCACCTTCAGGGCGACGAGGCGGCCTGCCTGAGGTGCGGTGACCAGGGAGCGGACCGGTTCGACCTCCCCGACCAGTCCGGAGGGTCCGACATAGCCGCGCCAGGTGAGCACCGTGAGGCCGAGCACGACACCGAAGGCGATGTACGGAACGACAGCGATCCGGATTTCGCGGAACAGGACCTCGGGCGGAGAGGGGATCTTGGTGAGCTTCTCCATGATCAGACCTCCGATTCCTCTTCGGCCTTGAGGCTAGTGACCCTGGAGACGCCTGGGAAGGCCTTCAGCTCGGACAGAAGTTCGTCGACCCGGGTGGCGTCCCGGAGCAGGACCCGGTAGCTGAGATCAGCTCCATCAATGCCGACAGCCGAGCGTTGGCTCGCGATCAGGGCCCGGCGCGTGTGACGATCGAGGAGGCTCACGAGATCCTTCACCTCGGCGAGGGGGCGTCCCCAGTGGAGGTTCAGGACGAGGTCATAGCGGTGCCGGGCACCGAACTGTGTGAAGTGCAGGTAGAGCATCAGGACGGCGAAGACCGCGGTTCCGATGATGGCGGTGGAGTACTTCTTGGTTCCGGTCGCCATGCCGATTGTGATCGAGGCCAGGATGTAGGCGGTGTCCAGCGTGTCCCGCAGGATGTTGCGGAAGCGGACGATGGCGAACACGGCCATCAACCCGAAGGCGATCATCAGATTGTTGGCCATCACGATCATCACGATGCTCACGATCATGCCGAGCACGACGAGTGCGTTGACGAACGAGCGGGAGTAGCTGAGTCCGCTGTGGCAGAGCATGTAGGTCCAGGCCACGACATGACCGCACAGGAACGAGAGCATGAGGCTCAGGAGAGTGCCCTGGAGGTCGTCGGGCCCCGTCCCGAAATCACCGCGTGTCAGCCAGTTGCTCATGGAAAGCGTCAGGAGGATGACGTGGCCAGTGACATTCGGTCAATTTTCGCGAGACGTTCATCCCGGCGCGTTGCCACGTGGAAGGTGACCCTGCGGAGGGTTGAGTCACCCCGAGCCTGGAAGTGGCACTCACCCCGACGCGCGATGCCGTCGGCGTACTTCGATGCCGACCCCTGACGGAGATGGAAGATCCGGACCATCTCCTTGAACCAGTCCGGGAATCGGCTCGTGAACTTCAGCTCAAGGATCACCAGACGGCCGAAAACGCTGATCGGATCGTCCATCTGCTCAGTGAAGCGGGTGACGAACTCGGGGGAGATCAGGACGTTACGGTCCAAGGTTACCCGTACGGAGTTGTCGTGGGGACTGATCCAGGCCTCACGCTCGTATCGAACGTGGGCGACCGGACTCGCCCGATGGTGCGTTGCCAGCTCTACGAACCGCTGGATGGCCGATAGCTGTCGGGGATCCCCGGACACCAGTTCCGAGACGGCGGGCAGCTGTCCGCTCAGCACCGATTCCACCGAGACGCGCTTCACGCCGCCCCGCTGCTTGAGGATGGCCTCGTTCATCCGGCGCTTGATCTCGAAGAAAATCGGCGACTGGGGCTTGTCCTCGTAGAACCGCAGGCGGAGTTTGTAGCGGTTCTTGTCCCCGTTGATGGTTCCCCAATAGATCTCGAGATCCTCGGAGTCGAGATAGAGGTTGTGGATCGTGTAGCTCAGGTCCGGGCGCTTGGAACCGTATTCGTCGAGCTCGAGATAGGGTCTCACGAAATCCCGGACCGCGAGGGCCACGTCCTCGGGGATGATGTACTTGAGCTCCCAGCGTTGGAGCTGCATCTGGTCGTCAGCCATGGCTGGGGACCGCGATAGGATCCGCCGGTGCTAAGCCGGCGGAACATGGACACAGGATTGTCACAATCTAAAGGATCCGCACCCGTACCGGGGAACTCGGGAGGTGGGTCGGCTCAGGGCGAGAGGGAAGCAAATCACGTGGGGCTCGTGTCAGTTATTTGTCTTGGGGTATGGTGAGGCGTGAGAAATCTGGTCTACGAACGGCGCATCCACCTGACCGCCTCGCCGAGCAGGGTTTTTGAGTTTCATCTCGATCCTGCGAACCTGCGCCTTTTGTCGCCAAGATGGGCGGCGGTCACGCGGCTTGTTCTGCCACCGCGATTCGAGGCCGGGGCCCGGTTGGAGGTGGGAGTCCGGGTCCTGGGACTGATCCCGCAGCGATGGTGCGTGGAAATCACGCGTCTCGAACCACCTCGGCTCCTTGTGGATCACGCGGTTTCCGGACCCTTCCCGTTCTGGCGCCACACGCACTCGGTGACTCCGCGTGAGGATGGTGGAACGGACCTGCTGGATCGGGTCGAATACCGGCCCCCCTGGGGGATTCTTGGGGTCTGGATGGACCCCTGGACGACCCGTCCCATGCTGGAGCTCATGTTCCGGTACCGGCATGCCCGGACCCGGGCGCTACTGGATTCCGCGGCACACGAGGTGGGCTAGGCGAGGGGGGCACGCTCCCGGGACCACGGGGTGCTCTGCTCGGGGAAGCGTGGGCGACCCGGAACAGGGTCGGCTCGCCGAATGGCCTGCCGAGAACCTGAAGACCAATGGGCAACATGGGCTCACGTGTGAAGCCGCAGGGGATGCTGATACCGCAGTTCCCGGCGAGGTTGCAGGAGATGGTGAAGATGTCGCTCAGGTACATCTGCAGTGGATCCCCGGATTTTTCACCCAGCCGGAACGCCGCCGTCGGAGTGGTGGGCGACACGATGGCATCCACGGTCTCGAAGGCCTTCAGGAAGTCGTTCCTGATCAGGGTCCGCACCTTCTGTGCACGCAGGTAGAAGGCGTCATAGTAGCCGCTGCTCAGCACATAGGTTCCGAGGATGACCCGGCGCTTGACCTCGGGGCCGAAGCCGGCACCGCGCGTCCGCGAGTTCAGCTCCACCGGATCCTTCCCGTCGACCCGTCGTCCATAGCGGATGCCGTCGAAGCGGGCGAGGTTTGCCGAGGCCTCGGCCGGTGCGATGATGTAGTAGGTGGCGGCCGCGTAGTCGCTATGGGGCAGGGAGACCTCGACGAGTTCGGCCCCAAGGGACTCCAGTTGTCGGTAGGCCCTCTGTACCGCTTCGGCGACCTCAGGATCGAGACCCCCTTGGTTGAACTCCTTGACGATCCCGAGTCGGAGCCCGCGGAGGGATCCGTTCAGCTCGGCATCGAACCGCGGCACATGCCGTGGGACGCTGGTGGAATCCTTTGGGTCGTGTCCGGCAATCGCCTGAAGAATGGTCGCCGAATCCCTCACGTCCTTGGTGAACGGACCGATCTGGTCGAGGGAACTTGCGAACGCCACGAGTCCATAGCGGGAGACCAGCCCGTAGGTGGGCTTGAGTCCGACGAGTCCGCAGAGGGCTGCAGGCTGTCGGATGGAGCCACCGGTGTCGGACCCCACGCTGGCGAAGCATTCGCTGGCGGCGACGGAAGCAGCGCAACCACCGGAGGATCCGCCCGGGATCCTTGTGGTGTCCCAAGGGTTCAGGGTGGCGCCGAAGGCCGAGTTCTCGGTGGAGCTGCCCATGGCGAACTCGTCCATGTTCAGCCGGCCGAACAGCACTGCCCCGGCGGCCTTGAGGCGCTCGACGACCGTGGCGTCGTAGGGGGAGATGAACCCCTCGAGGATCCGCGAACTGCAGCCGCACGGCTGGCCCCGGTGGCACAGGACGTCCTTCAGTGCGATGGGAACCCCGAGGAGCGGTTTTTCGGCGTGTGTCACCCCGGCCGCGAGGTCGCGGTCCGCGGCCTCTGCCTGGGCCTGGGCATCGGCGATGTCGACACTCAGGAACGCCTTCACCTGGGAATCCACCCGCTGGATCTGGTCGAGACAGGACTGGAGTGCTTCGCGGGCGGAGCCTTCGCGGCGGGCGAGGCGACCAACGAGTTCGGAGATGGTGAGCTGGCGGAGCATGAAAAGACCTGCGGATAGAAGCAGTCCGGCGGCCTGCGTGCGACGCCTTTTCGTCCGGCGACGAGCGGCTTGCGTCCGCGGGGTTCGATTTTATCTTTCAGCATTAATGACTTCTCCCGTCCGCGTGGCCCTGTCCGGAATCGTCTGCATCGCCTCCGCCATTTCCTTGGTTGCCCAGCATCGCCTCGGACCCCAGGCCGCCTTCGAGGCTCCCAAGCTCGCAGCGGCCTCGGATGACGGCGAAAAAGCGATCAAACGGTTCCAGCTGCCCTCTGGCTGGAAAGCGGAGCTTTGGGCGACCGAGCCGGACGTGGCCCACGGGGTTTCGTTCGACATCGCCGACGATGGCCGTGTTTTTGTCGTCGAGTCGTTCCGGGCCTGGCGGGGGGTTCCCGACATCCGTGGCATCATGGATTGGCTCGATGAGGATCTGGCGTGTCGTTCCGTCGAGGACCGCCTCGCGATGATGGAGCGCCAACTGGGTCCGGATGGGATGAAGGACTACTACAGGAACACGGAACGGATCCGCCTCCTGACCGATCCCGATCGGAAGGGCAGGGCCACCCGTTCGGTGGTCTTTGCGGAAAACTTTGCGACTCCTCTCGATGGCGTAGCTGCGGGCGTGCTTGCGCGGGGCAAGGACGTCTACTTTGCGAACATCCCCAACGTCTGGCATTTGAGGGACGAGAATCTTGATGGGGTTGCCGACACTCGACGGAGTCTGAGCTATGGACACGGGATCCGGGTTGGCTTTCTTGGCCACGACCTCCATGGCCTTGTCTGGGGGCCGGACGCGAAGCTGTACTTCAGCATCGGCGACCGGGCCTCGATGATCCGGCAGGGTGACAAGACGATCGGGACCCCGGATTCCGGCGCGGTGTTCCGTTGCAATGCCGATGGGTCGGAGCTGGAGATGATCTATCAGGGTCTCCGAAACCCTCAGGAGCTCGTCTTTGATGAGTGGGGCAATCTGTTCACCGGGGACAACAATTCGGACGGCGGCGACCAGGCGCGTTGGACCTATCTGATCGAAGGCGGGGATTCCGGATGGCGAATCGGGTGGCAGTTCCTGGAGCAGCCGAATCCTCGGGGTCCTTGGAACTCCGAGAAGATGTGGCACCCGCAGAACGAGTCCCAGCCTGCGTACCTGACTCCCCCCATCAAGAACATCACAGCAGGTCCCAGCGGTGTGGCCTATTATCCCGGGACCGGCCTTGGTCCCGAATGGAATGGCACCTTCACCGTCTGTGATTTCCGCGGCAGCGGAACCGGCTCGGGGATCTGGGCGTTCAAGCTTCGTCCGAAGGGCGCGACCTTCGAGATAGTGGAGGATCGGAAGATGATCTGGTCCATCGCGGCAACCGACGCTGCATGGGGCCCCGATGGCTCGTTCTGGATGCTGGACTGGGTCGACGGCTGGGAACCGGTTGGCAAGGGGCGCGTCTACCGCGCCTACAATCCGCAGTTCCAGCAGCAGACGATCGTCGAGGAAACCCGGAAGATCCTCTCGGGCGGAGTCTCGAATCGACCGGACAAGGAGCTACTGTCTCTGCTGGGCCATCCGAACCAACGGGTTCGTCAGGCTGCCCAGTTCGAGCTGGCAGGTCGTGGTGACAAGGTCGTGGATGCCTTAACCAGGCTGGCCAAGGGAGGCAAGTCGATCCATGCGCGGCTCCACGCGGTCTGGGCCCTCGGCAACATCCAGGCTAAGGCACACAAGGCGGGGCGTGATCTGCAGGCCGAGGAGTTTGTCTTGCCGTGATCGGAGATTCCGACCCGCACCTCCGTTCCGCCGCCGCTCGGGTGCTGGGTGATGCCGCTTATCCTGCAGCCTATGATGCCCTTGTCCTGAGGACTCGTGATCAGGACTCCCATGTTGCGGCCGTGGCCACCATCGCACTCGGCAAACTACAGAGGCGTGAGTCCGTTCCCGCCGTGATTGCGGTTCTGGAGGCGAATGCGGACCGGGATCCATTTCTCCGTCACGCCGCCGTCCAGGCCCTGGTTGGAATCGGGGATTTTGATGCGATGCAGGCCTCGGCGAAGCATCCAGACGCCTCTGTGCGGATGGGCGTCCTGCTCGCAATGCGTCGACTCGAGCGCCATGAAATCGCCCTTTTTCTGGGTGATTCTGACCCCCGGCTCGTTCTTGAGGCGGCCCGGGCCATCAACGATCTGCCGATCTCAGGTGCGATGGTCGACCTTGCGGAGCTGATCGGCACGCTCGGGCCGGACTCGAACCCTGCGCTTGCGCGTCGGGTGATCAATGCGAACCAGCGTTTTGGAACGGTGAAAACCGCCCAGGCACTGGCGAAGTTCTCCGCCGAAGGACGTGGTGCCGATCCGATCCGGGCGGAAGCGCTCGACTGCCTGTCGATCTGGGCGAAGAACCTGGGTCGTGACCGGATCACCGGTCTTTGGCGTCCCACGGCGTTTGCGAGGGATGCGGTGGCTCCGAGGGATGCTCTGAAGCCCTTCATGGATAAACTTTTGTCAACGGCTCCAAACCCGGTGCGCTCGGCCGCGGCCGTTGCAGCGGGTTCGCTTGAGATCAAAGAAGCCGCTCCCGTATTGGCCTCGATCGTCCGGGAACGTCAGGGTGATGCCCCCCTGCGGGTGGCTGCCATCCAGGCTCTGGCTCGCATCCAGACGGGCCAGTATCTCCTCGCACTGGAGGCGGCCCAGAAGGATGCGGAGGAGGCTGTTCGCAAGGCGGCGTTGAAGATGAGTGTCGAGTTCCCACCCCAGGCCCAGTCCGAGGGAGGAGCTTCTGTCGCGGATCCAACCGTGCGGCTGGTCGAGGTGATCCGGTCGGGCACCCTTGCAGAAAAACAGGGTGCCATGGCCTCGCTCGGAAAGCTGAAGACCGAGCCCGCCATCGAGCAGATCCGGATGAGGATGAACAACCTTCTCGTGGGCAAGGTGCAGACCGAGCTTCAACCCCGATGTCCTCGACGCAGCATCACAGCACCCGTCTCTCCAGCCTCTTGTCGAGAGATGGAAGGCTGGCCACGCGGCCACGAAACCGTCCGGTGTCGAACCTTGGAAGGTATGTCTGACCGGGGGCAGTGCCGAGGAGGGGCGGAAGGTGTTCGTCGAGCGGGCTGAGGTGGCCTGCGTCCGCTGCCACAAGGTCAATGGCGAGGGCGGCGAGGTTGGACCCGAACTCACCGGCCTTGTCGAAAAGCAGGGACGCGAGTACGTCCTCCAGTCGATCATCCATCCCAACGCCGCGGTTGCCGTGGGCTTTGAGAGTGTTTTGGTCACCCTGAAGAATGGCAGCGCCTACGCCGGCATCATCAAATCCGAGACACCGGAATCCCTCGAGATCAACTCTCCTGAGGAGGGACTCGTCACGGTCAAGAAAGTGGACATCCAGACCCGCGAAAAGGGGCTCCCCGTGGAATGCCTGAGGGTCTGGGGGATCTGCTGTCGAGACAGGATCTTAGGAACCTGATCGAGTATCTCGCATCCGCGAAGTGATGCGGAGTGTGCCGCTGCCTCATAATCCAAGTTGGGATTTCATAAAACGCCTTGTTTGAAGAGGGCTGCTCTTTATATTGCAATCGATTTGCAACTCGAGGGCCCGCCGACTTTCTGCGCCTGGTCTTCCATGTTCCGAAGTCCTTTCAAGAGTTCTCGTCAGGCGTTCACCTTGGTCGAACTCCTGGTGGTGATAGCCATCATTGCGATCCTGGCTGGCCTTCTCCTGCCGGGACTGGCCTCGGCGCGGTCCAAGGCCCAGCGGGCGGCCTGTTCGTCGAACCTCCACCAACTGGGATTGGGGATTCAAATGTATGCCGACGACAATCGCGGATCATTCCCCGAAACCACGCACGAGACAGGACAGACCAATCGGTCGTGGATCTATACCTTGGCTCCCTACCTGGGGAATGCGGACCGGATTCGGCTGTGTCCGGTCGACCCTAGGAGACAGGCGCGGTTGACCAATCAGGCGTCCAGCTACATTCCCAATGAATACGTGGCGATTGATCTCCGGTCCGGCTTCGGTCAGGTGATCGAATCCTTCAGGAATCTCAATGCACTCAAGAATCCCGCAGAGACCATCACCACCTTTGAGGTAACGGACTCACCGGACAGCGTCAGTGGATTCAACGATCACACCCACTCGCGTAACTGGTCCAAGGGCTGGGCTGCGGTTGTTGCCGACATCCAGCCGGATCGCCATCGATCTGGCCAGCCGTCCCCGGACCACTCGCGCGGCATGGCCAACTACCTTTTCGCCTGTGGCCATGTGCTTTCGCTGCAGGCTCGCGGGCTCAAGGAGCGGGTGGATCGCGGGGACAATATCGCGCGTCCTCCCGAATGATCCTGTCATGGCGACCGCGTCCTATTGAGAATCGCATATCAGGGTGCCATTTCTCCGGCTGCCGTTTACGCTTCGGAGATCCCACTCAAGCGTGACCACCTTCAGATGGAGAAGCGGCGGGTTCAGGCGGCTTCCCTCTTCGAGAAAAATGTTTTGGCCCCAGAGGTGGGCCGAAGGCTTGGGGTAAGCCGTCAGGTGGCCTATCGATGGAAGATCGCGTGGACCAAGGGAGGCAAATCGGGCCTCGCCAGCAAAGGTAAGGCCGGTCGGAAACCAAAGCTGACGGCCGAACAGACAGCCCAGGTCACTCAGGCCCTGGTTGCAGGCCCTGTGAGCCGTGGGTACAGGACCAACTTGTGGACGCTTCCCCGCGTTGCGGCCCTGATCCAGGAGTTGACCGGTGTGAAGTATCATCCAGGTCATGTATGGCGTTTGCTGGGGGCCAACGGTTTCAGCTGTCAGCGCCCGGAACGCCGGGCGATCGAGCGCGACGAAACAAGGATCCGCCGTTGGAAACGGGTGGAATAGCCCGCGATAAAAAAAGCGCGCTCGGAGGGCCGCACCAATGTCTTCATCGACGAGAGCGGATTGAGCACTCGGCCCACCCGGGTGCGGACTTGGGCACCGATCGGCAAGACACCGATGATCCAAGAGACATTTGGATGGAAGAGTCTGTCGATGATCGGTGGGTTGTCCCTGTACCGGTTCTATTTCCAGATCCATCCCGGCAGCATCAAAGGGCCGCAGGTGATCGATTTCCTGCGCCACCTTCAACGTCACATCCCCGGAAAACTGACCGCCATATGGGACGGTGCCCCGATTCACCGCAGCCGATTGGTGAGGGATTATGTGGAGGGGACGGGTGGGCGCATCGTGCTGGAGCGGCTTCCGGCCTATGCACCGGAGCTGAACCCTGTGGAATACATGTGGGGCAATCTCAAGCAGCACCAAATCGCCAACCTTGTCGCTACTCAGGCGTGGGAACTGAGCTTTGCCGCGACGGCAGCCCTTCGTCGAATGCGCCGCCACCGAACCATCATCATTGCCTGCTACAAGAAGGCGACTTTATGGCCAGACTGACACTCTATTATGCGAGCCTCAATAGTTGCGAAGTCGCACTTTTGTTGAGGCTTGAAGCACTACCGGAACCAGAAGGTCGACATCTCCAACCCAGCCTATGAGACCTGTTTCTGCCTGCATCCTTGCCCTGACGTTGATGGCCCTTCTCGATGTCGTTTCGGTATATGGTGCAGCTGGATCGGAACGCGTTTGGCTCTCCCAGGATCATGTGGATCTTCAGATCCAGTACCACCCTGGCGCTAAGAATGAACTTGAACTGGTGCTGCGTGATCGGGATCGGGCGACCAACTATGCCGCAACCAATGTGGTGTTGGTGGTCCGAGAGGGTGCCCAGACGCCCATACCCTCTGGGTTCGAGCAGTTCGGTGAACCGGGCTACCCGTTGTGGATCCTTCCCGCCTCACAGGATCCAGGACTGCTCTTCCTCGGAATCTCGGGAGAGGGTCTGCCATTGGGGGTCTTTGCCGGCCCTCCTGTGATCCGATTGAGGGAGGTCCATGCCCCTGGCTGGTTCTTTCTGTGGCAGTTTGATCCTTCGGGTGGGTTGAACATGGTGCTCGATACCCGGACCGGGATCGGCCCGGATTCCTTGGTCCGCCCTGCGCTCGGAGGGCATGGACACTATAACTGGGGTTTCTCCGGCAACGGTTGGTATGAGGTGACATTCCAGGTCGAAGGTCGGCTCGCAGGGGCCAGCACAAACCTCACGGCATTACCCAACACATTGCTCTTTGCCGTCGAACCTATCCCTCCAGCCCCACCGATGGCCGCTCTTCTGTCCGTGATTGGTGTCCAGAACGGAGTCCTTGCATGCCAACTCATCGGAACCCCTGATCAGCGGTACCGGGTTGAACACTCGGAGGATCTCCTTCACTGGATACCCGGTTCGGTCGTGGTGGCACAGCCTGATCCCACTCCCATCTCCGTGCCGGCGCCTGGCGGTGCCAGCACCATCTTTGTCAGGGCCGTGCACCCCTAGTTCCCGACCTGTTGTGTCCTCCGCTTCTCCTCGGGTGCATCTCGAAGACGTTCTTGAGGTGCTCGATGCGTGACACCCTTTCTCCCTCGATGAGGACCTCGACAACATCGAATCTCCAGACCGGTCGAGAGGCATCAATCCGACGCAGATAGGTCTCCGCGGCACGTGAGATCCGCTGCTGTTTTCGGACATCCACTGCGTCCGCAGGGCGGGTCCGAGCCCCCTCGGACCGGGTCTTTACCTCTACAAATACAAGACAGTCCAGATCCCGAAAGACCAGATCGATCTCACCTCGTGGGGTCCTGTAGTTCTTTGTCAGGAGCCGCATCCCCTTTCCGGACAGATGCTCGCTGGCGGCATGTTCGCCGAATGTTCCCAACCTCATGTTGGAAGGTTGGTCGGGGATGCCTCGACACCAGTAGAGGACTCTTGCCAAGGCATTCCTCATTGTAGGAACAGTTCGGATTGCACGGGCCGTAGCGGTGCGAAACTCCGTCGGTGGATCGGACAAGGCCCATGTCGACGCAGGGCCTCGAGATGCTCAGTGGTCGGATACCCTTTGTGTCTCGCGAATCCATATTCCGGCCACCGCTGGTCTGCCTCATCCATCCACCGATCCCGGGTGACTTTCGCAAGGATACTGGCAGCCGCGATGGAATAGCTTCTGGAGTCGCCTTTCACCAGGGCAGTCTGGGGGATGACGAGTGATCGAACCGGGTTGCCATCCACGAGTGCATGATCCGGTAATGGAACAAGACGAAGGAGGGCTTGGTTCATGGCATGATGGGTTGCTTGCAGGATGTTGATGGCATCGATCGTTGATGCATCAGCAATGGCAACCCCGTGTTCAACACCCGCTGCTCCCTCGAGGCGTTCGAAAAAGTCTTCTCGTTGGATTGGGGTCAACTTCTTGGAGTCATTGATGGAACGGAGCTCGCGTGGCAGTCCATCCCGGATCCACGACATGGGAAGTATGACAGCTGCCGCGACCACGGGTCCGGCCAAGGGTCCCCGTCCCGCCTCATCCACCCCTGCAAATCTCTGGCATCCGGACAACATCAGAGTCCCCCAGATTGGGGCTGTGGGTCGGATTCGTATCTCATGGGATCCAGGTGGACAGAACGTTTTCCTGTCCAAGGCTTGGAGGTCTCCGAGGTGGTGATTTCACCTAGGATCAGACCCTAAAGGCTATGGGATTTGTTCTAGGTCAGCCATAGGTCGAAGACCAATTCACGACGTTTGTTCTCAGATTCAAGAATGAATCGAGGTTGAGAAGGATCAATCTCGCGATTTTGAGGAGGCTCGCCATGATAACGTTTCTTTGTCGCAGTGGGCGGTTTTTGGTGGCTGCGTTGATTGCCAACGTGGCAACCGCTGGATTTATCGACCTGAAATGGGACCACTCCGACGCCCCAACCCGGGCTTTTTATAGGGTCTATGTCCGTGATCAATTGGGCGAATATAAGGCTGTCACCGAGACGCCATGGAATGAGGCGAGGATCAACAGCCTCGAAGGAGGTAGGACCTACTATTTTTCCGTCCGCTCGGTGAACGGTGTTGGCATTGAAAGTGAAAACTCACCGGAAATCCGCGTGGATCTCCCCATGCCTCCCTTTAATCTGAGGGTTGCCGCGTCATCTGATCAATATACACCATGGGGGGAATTGATTGCCCCAGCTGCCCTGAAATTCAAGGCGGTTTTTGGGTCTCCAATTGAGGAGGTTGAGAAGGTTGTTGTTCGTATAGAATATAAAAAAATCGATGGAACAAGAGTCGACTTTTACCGTGAATTGAAGGGACCGGACTTTGAGATGCAAGTGACCGACATCGGCGCCGCATCTTCATTAGGTATTTCTCCATTGGGGGTGCTGAAAAATGGACAGGCCTTTTATGGTCTCGTCAATGATGGCCTCGGCATTAGATTCCGGGTTCACCCTCGAATGCCAAACCATCGATTACAGGCAACCTCAAGCCAGTCCCCTGTGATTGTTTCAAACCCGGTGAACCTTGAGCTTCAAATGGATGATATTGGGATGCCAGTGAGACGTGTTTTGTTCATAAGTGGTGGTAGACAGGTAATCGGAGAGGACTTGACGCCGCCTTACTCACTCGAATGGAAGAACGCAGTTGAGGGATATTTCAACGTTGAAGCCCGGGTCTATTACCATGGATTGACGGATGATTGGTTTGTTCCATCCAATGTTGTTGGAATACATTATTCAAAACCGCTATCAAGCTTGGTTGTCATTGCGTCAGACCTATCCTCCGGCAAGGTGTCCTTGAGGGGTGAATTGGGGAACTGTGAAGGATTTCAGGTCGAAAAGGTCCAATTTTTTGAGGGCGAGAGAGTGGTGGGGGAGGATTTCGAGCCACCTTTCGAGTCCATATTGCAATCAGAGCCTGGAACAAACTGTCTTGTAACGGCAAAGGCCATCTTTTTGACTGGCCATGTCCTCACCTCTGACCCGCTTCCTGTGATGGTTCCGAGTCGGAACCCGGATCCAACCGTTTCCCTGCGGGTCCCTGCTGCGCCGGGACCGTGGCGAGTTCCTGCATCCATCGACATGGAGGCCGTTGTTCAAGCCAATGGAAATTTGATTAGAAAAGTTCAGTTCATTGAGGGAGGTAGTGTTTTGGGGGAGGTTTCATCTGCTCCATTCTATTTCAAGTGGCTGGCAACCTCAGCCAGGGAAACGGCGATAAAAGCCCGAGTTTTCTACGGAGACGGCCTGACAATTGATACCGCTGCTGTCGCGGTGCTGATTATTAATTCGAAGCCGACAGCTAGCTTGGACGTACCCACTACAATTGATGGTTTCGTTGCGCCAGCGACAGTGGTTATGACGGCAGTGATCAATGCAGATGGGAATGCCATCCAGAAGGTTCAGTTCCTTGAAGGTGGGACGCTTCTTGGCGAGGACACGTCGGCACCCTACGGGTTTGTCTGGTCAGGGGTATCGGCCCGGAGCACGACGGTTTCGGCGCGTGTCTTTTATGGAGACGGTGGAATAATCGAGACGGCTCCTGTGGCGGTGGTGATTGGGAATGCGAAGCCAACCGCCGCGTTGGGCATTCCTATGCCCCCTAGGGGCTGGGTTGCGCCGGCGACGGTGGGGATGGAAGTGGTGGTGAATTCGAACGGGAACCCGATCCAGAAGGTTCAGTTCCTCGAAGGTGGGAAGCCTCTTGGCGAGGACACGTCGGCACCCTACGGGTTTGTCTGGTCAGGGGTATCGGCCCGGAGCACGACGGTTTCGGCGCGTGTCTTTTATGGAGACGGTGGAATGATCGAGACGGCTCCTGTGGCGGTGGTGGTAAAACCGGGTCAGCCTCCTTCCGTTGTTCTGGAGGTGCTGGATGGTGGTTCCGATTTCAGGGCGCCGGCCCACCTCGTTCTGCGTGCTCGACTCGAATCCGGTGGTCATGCAATCCAAAAGGTCTCCTTCCTATCAGGTGGCGTTTCTGTTTGTGAGGTGACATCGGCACCCTTTGAGGCTAGCTGGGAAAATGTGCCAGCCGGAGCCACACGAATCGTGGCTAGGGTGGCCTATGGGGGAGGATCGATCGTTGATTCCCGCCCGGTTGATATCAACATTGCTGCCGCTCTCCCTTCGCCTTGGAAAACCAAGGATATAGGTGTCGTCTCTAGGCCGGGCTTTGCCGAGACTGCCGCCGGGAAACCTTTGTCGTTCGTCGGTTCCAGTAGTGGGGTCCTGCAGGCTGGAAGACCCACTGATTCGTTCCGCTTCGTTTTCCAGCCCCTTACCGGCAATGGTGAAATCGAAGCTGAAGTCTCGGCCGCGGGTACGGATGACGGATCCGAGATAGTCGGTCTTATGATCCGAGAGAACCTCAATGACTCTTCTCCGTATGTCTTTGTCGGAGTGGGAGCGACGCCATTCCTCTACAGAAGTCGGGCGGGAGCTGTCTCGTCGACGATCCCGACACTACCCATCAAGGCGAGGAGGATCGGCATCAAGCGGATGGTCAAGGCGGGTGGGGACACCATTCTCCTGCGTTATTTCGATGAGACCCTCCCGAACGGTGCTCCGCGCTGGGTCAACTTCCGCAATGTTCCCGGGGGTCTTGTGTTGCCCAGGACGGTCTACGTGGGTTTTGTTGTCGCCTCATCCGATCAGGCATTGGTAGCCACTGGGCTCATCACCGACCCCCTCGTGTACCAATAGATTGATTCCCGCAATGAAGAGGGATCATTCCATGGCCGGTGTACCTGTGTGGTGTTGGATCGCGGGTGTGGTCTTGGCTGCCGCCGTTATCAGGGAAGGTCCGTCATGGGAGCCACCTACTCGGGTCAACCCGTTGAGCAATCCGGCTGAGCTGGATACCACTGAGGAAACAACGATAGCCTTGGAGTCCGGCGACGTTCGCTTCCCTCCGCAACCGGCAAGGGTCGATGGACCCAAGGCCTTGAATCAGTATGAAAAACAGGCTCTCGAGGACGATCCCGAGAGGATCTTGAGGCTCCGTGCCTGGTGTGAAGCCGATCCCGAGGCGATGACAGCGTGGGTGGTGAGCCATCTTGCAGGGAAGGACCGGGTGACAGCCCTCAAACAGGCTGCAGTGGTGTGGTTTTCAGTGGATTCGGATTCCGCGACACGCTGGGCGGGTTCCCTCGTGGAAGATACCGAAAGGAACACCGTTCTCCTGGAAATCGGTTTTGAAATGGCGCGACTCCAGCCAGAGGGGGCTGTCGATCTTGCCTCTAAACTCCCCTTCTCCCCGACGCGGGACGAGCTTCTCCTCCACTCGGTCCGACAGTGGGCAGGCGTGGATCCGTCAGCCGCTTCGGTCTGGGCGTCCCGTCTACCGGAGTCTCGGCTCAGACAGGAGGTTTTCTCGGCGTTGGCCGTTTCGTTGGCCGTGGACAACGGCCAAGACGCCGCGGGAATTGTTGCCCGATCCATTGCATCGGGGAAAGAGCAGGAGGATTCAGCCGTGCTGGTGGCTCGCAGCTGGGGCACCCTCGATCCGGAGTCTGCGGCCGACTGGATCGTTGGCTTCCAAGACTTGCTCGTCCGTGAAGCTGCCATGCGTGAACTTGTTGCCGTGTGGGTTGAACGATCACCAGAGCATATGTCTTCGTGGATAGGATCTCTGGCAGACGAATCGCTCCGGCTCCAGATGATGGATGTGGTTGGATCCGTGAGACGACAAGCAAGACCGGTTCTCCTTAATCCTGCTGTAGGCATTTCCCCGTGATGCCATTCAGGGTAGCACTGGAACCGGAACCGGCCCGACTCAGCGCGACAAGGCGATCAGATAGCGGAGGAGCCGCTCGACGGTTGCCGCCTCTCTTCGTTCCTTGTGAATCAAATGGAGGTTCGCGACGACGCGGGTCAAGGTTCGGCGGTGGCTCAACGGCGCAAGATGTCGTTCGTCGTACTCAATCGCTAGGTCATGGAGGCGTTTGCGGCACTCGGAACGCGTTAAGAGCCGGCCTGAGTGGAAGGGGTCGATGAAGACTTCCTCGGTGGCGGTCTGCCATCGGCAGATGAAATGTCCGGGCATTCCAATTCCGACCAGTTTTGCAGCCCCAGGCGTTTACTGATCAATAGATAGACGAGACAGAGTGAAATGGGGATGCCCCGCCTGAGGTCCATTACCCTGTTGAGATAGCTGTTCTCAGGGTTGAAGTAGTCCGTCTCATTGCCGACAAAGCCAAGCTTCCGGAAGAGAACCTCATTGAGTGCATCAACGGCGACACCGGGGCCTGGGCATCGACCCATGAGATGCTGCACCCTGTCGGACCAGTCGTCCAGTTGAGCCTTGAACCCTTCAACGTTGGTGCGGGGATAGCTTGTAAGAGTGAACTTCCAGACCCCTTCCTCGAGATCGAAGTGCTCACCTTGGGATAGCACAAAAGAAAGGAACTCGTCGTCGCGCCGGTCAGCTTCGCATCTGTCGACCGTCTCGAGCACCCGGCGGCGGATGACCGGATCGGGGTGCCGGGTATTGGCCGCGAGGAACTCCAGCCCTGTTGCGCCCGCCGACAGGATGTGCCTTCTGATGGTCTCAACCACGGAGGAATCTTCGTCCCCAAGAAGGCTGAGCATCGCCTGGAGCTGCAATGGGGAAAAACTCCGTTTATGGGGTGCCTGCGAGTCCATGAACGGTGAGGAAGGTGCCCCTTGTAAACCCATCGCGAGGGGAGGTCCGGGGGGCTTTCCAATGAAAAAGGCAGACCTTTCGGTCCGCCTCGCTTTAGAAAACCAGTCCGGATCAACCCTCGTTGGTGGGCGGGGAAGATGGATCAGATCCCTCGGCCGGGCTGGCTTGGGAAGTCGATTCCTCAGCGGAGTCCGCCGTGGAACCCTCGGGCTGCTGCTCACGCTCTTCCATGGCAGCTTTCCGACTGAGACGAACCCGGCCCTTTTCGTCGATGCCGAGGCACTTCACGGTGATCTCATCGCCCATCTGGACGATGTCTTCGACCTTCTTCACCCGGAAGTTGGCCAATTCGCTCACATGGACGAGGCCCTCGGCTCCCGGTGCAAACTCTACGAAGGCGCCGAAGTCTTTGATGGAGACCACCTTGGCACGGTAGATCTTCCCGGGCTCGGCAGCGGCAGCGGCACGGGCCTTATCCTCAGGGGAACCCTGCTTGGGTCCGCGGGCCGGCCTCGAGGAGCCCTCGGTCTCACCGCCGGCTTCACCCGACGAAGCTTCGCCTCGCGGAGCGCGTTCCCGGCGTTCACCTCGCTCGCCCCTTCCTCCTCGCTGAGGACGCTCAGGGCGCTCAGCTTTTGCAGCGGGCTCGGAGTCGTCGGACGGAGGGATCTCTCCGCGTTCCTCCATGGCAGCCTTGCGGCTCAGCTTCACCCGTCCCTTGTCATCCACACCGATGGATTTTCCCCAGATCTCAGATCTCATCTCCGACCTTGATGACGTCCTCTGGGCGGTTGACGCGCTTGTTGGAGAGCTCACTGACATGAACCAGTCCGTCTTGTCCCGGCAGGACTTCGACGAAAGCACCAAATTCCTTCAGGGTGACAACACGTCCGAGGTAGATCCTGCCGATCTCGATCTCAGCACCAATGGCTTCGATCTCCTTCTTGGCGATCTCCATGCCCTCCGCGGACACGGAAAAGATCTTAACCGTTCCGTCGTCCTCGATATCGATCTCGCAGCCCGACTCATCAACCAGACGCTTGATGTTCTTGCCGCCGGGTCCGATGAGCATGCCGATCTTCTCAGGGTTGATCCGCATGACGGTGATCCGAGGGGCGTACTTGGAGAGCTCGGTCCTTGGCTCTGCAATCGTCTCCGCCATGTGCTTGAGGATCTCCAAGCGGGCGGTGTAGGCCTTCTGGACAGCTTCGGCCATGATCGACAGCGGAAGTCCCTTGAGCTTCAGGTCCAACTGGAACCCGGTGATACCCTTCTCGGTTCCCGCGATCTTTTTACCCGATGATGTCGGTCAGGAGTTGGTATCGGCTGATGGCGTCGTCTGAACCATACTCGGTACAGATGCCGATGGAGATGCCGGCGACGGGGCGCTTCAACGGAACTCCGGCATCCATGAGAGCCAGGGTCGCTCCGCAGATCGAGGCCATCGAGGTGGAGCCATTGGACTCCATGATCTCGGCAGTCACACGGACTGCGTAGGGGTATTCCTCCACCGGAACCATCGGACGCACGGAGCGCTCGGCGAGGGCTCCATGGCCGATCTCACGACGGCCTGGACCAGAGATGCGGCCGGTCTCGCCGACGGAGAAATTGGGGAAATTGTAGTGCAGAAGAAACTGCTTCTTTGTCTCCCCGCCGGTGTAGGCATCGAACTCCTGGATGTCGTCACTGGTTCCAAGGGTGGCAATGCACACAGCCTGGGTCTCACCGCGTTGGAACATGGAAGACCCGTGGGTCCTGGGCAGGAATCCCACCGCGCTGTTCAGAGGGCGGACAATGTCGAAACCACGGCCGTCAAGGCGCTTGCCGGAATCCAGGATCAGGGTCCGAACCGCCTCCTTCTGGAGATAGTATTGGGCATCCTTGATCACGAACTCCGTCACCTTGTCCGCACCGAACTTCTCCACGAGTTTTGCGCCGACATCGGCAAACACTGCGTTGACAGCCGCCTCACGGGCTAGTTTCTGGGGCGTCAGCAGGGCGGGCACGACCCGGGTTCCTGCCAGAGATTTGGCAGCGGAGAGAATCTCCTCGGGGACGACCTTGACATTGATCTGGCGTTTGGGTTTGCCGATCTTCGCAGCAAGCTCCTTCTGGGCATGGATCAGGGGTTGAATCGCCTCCTGGCCGAAGCGCAGAGCCTCGATGAAGTCGGCATCGTTGATTTCCTTCGCAGACCCCTCGTACATCACCACGTCGTGGTCATTGCCGACATAGATAAGTTCGAGATCCGAGTCGATCTGCTGGTCATGGGTGGGATTCGCAATGAATTTTCCGTCCACACGGCCGACACGCACGGCGCCGATCGGGCCTGCCCATGGGATATCCGAGACCATCAGGGCCGCAGAGGCAGCCACGATGCTGAGGATGTCGGGATCATTCTGTCCGTCCGCTGAAAGCAGCACGGTCTGGACTTGGACCTCGTTGTACCAGCCCTTCGGGAACAATGGTCGGATTGGCCGATCGGTAAGTCGGCAGGTAAGTATTTCTTTCTCTGTGGGGCGACCTTCCCGTTTGAAATAACCGCCGGGGAATTTACCGGCGGCGGACGCCTTCTCACGGTAGTCCACAGTCAAGGGAAAGAAGTCCTGCCCCTCCTTGGCCTTGGTGGCTGCTACGGCAGCCGTAAGGATGACGGTCTCTCCGAGTTGGACGGTCACAGAACCGTCGGCTTGTCGGGCATAGCGGCCGGATTCAATAATGATATCCTGGCCACAAACGTTAGCGATAACTTTTTCTAGCATATGCGGATGCGCTTGGCGTTCCGCGAGAGATTTCAGTCAACCGCCCCGACCCGTTTTGGAACTAGGGTCTCCGAATCGGGGTCGCTGAGTGAAATCGCCCGTGGAGGCGGACGCGCTGTATTGCGCGCGACCTATTGGGTTTCACGTACTGGCCCCTCAAGGCGACCGGATCACGCTGGCTGCGGTGCCGACCTCTCAAGGAGGGTGAAGGGCCAAAAGCCGAAGCCGGGCAGGTGCCCGGCTTTACGAATCACTTCCTCAATTTCAACTTCTTGGTGAGCGCTTGATAACGGCACTCATCCTTATTCTGCAGGTAGTTCAGCAAGCGGCGACGCTGGCTGACCAGAATCAACAGACCGCGGCGAGAGCCGTGATCACGATTGTTCTTCTGCAGATGTTCGGTAAGGTTGTTGATGCGGCTCGTCAGCAACGCGACTTGGACTTCGGGCGACCCCGTGTCTTTGTCGTGAGTGCGATGCTCGCTGATGGTTTTAGACTTGGCTTCCATGATGATTTCGGTGTCGGGCAGCAAACCACCGCCCCGTAAACGTCCGTCAATCGAAGTGGGGAGAATGGCAGATCAGGATCGCTTGTGTCGAGGCTTTGTTTTGTGTCGATCGGCTCGCGTTGCTTTCTCCGACTCCCGAGGTGTAGGGAATCCAACACCAGCCGTGGGGATCAAACGCTGGGTCATAATCCAGCCTGGATGCCGGTCCTTTGAGTGCTGTTTTCAAACCCAAGTCGTCCTTGATGGCAGACGACCCCTCGGTATGGATCGTTGTCGACCAACAGGTTGCCGTCCAGGTCCAGATGGTCGGCGAGGCTGGCAAGGTGGGCCGCCGCAGAGATAAGGACAGAACTCTCAATCATACAGCCAATCATGGTCTTCAGTCCCTGCGCCCGGGCGGCCTCTAGGGCCGACTTGGCTGCCGTCGCACCACCAGTTTTTTTACAAGCTTCACATTCACCCCATGGAACCCTTGGGCGACCCGCACGGCATCGGTGGCGTGTTGATAGGATTCGTCGGCGAAAATGGGAAGGGGAGACCGATCCCTCAGCCAACGGGTGTCCGCTTCTGAGGTGCTGGTGGGCATCGGTTGCTCGACAAATTCCACACGGCCATCCGCGGCCAGCCACTCAATGGTCTCGAGGGCCTGCTCCCGTCGGGTCCATGCTGCGTTGGCATCGACGCGAATAATTTTGTCGGGAGCTGCGTTCCGCACTGCTTGGAAGGTCGCCTGGTCATTGGAGCCTCCCAGCTTGACCTTCAGAATCGGCATGGACTCTGCCTCCCGGGTCTTTGTTGCCATGACCTCTGGCTCGTCGATGCCGATGCTGAACGAGGTGACAGGTCCAGGATTCGGGAAGCTCAGGTCTAGAAACGCATGGAGAGGGATTTCCGCCGCCTTGGCTGCCCCATCCAACAAGGCCAGGTTCACGGCGCACTTCGCGGGAAAGTTTCCAGATCCGACCGATTCAAGGTACTCCATGCTCCCGGGGATGTCGTCGAACGACAGTCTTCGGATGTCGATCTGTCTCAAAAACCGGCTTACCGTCTGATGGGACTCTCCGTATTGACTTGAGGGGGAGGCCTCTCCGAGCCCTGTTCGACCAAGAAAATCGGAAAGTTCCGCGAATATGACGGGGTAAACCGTTCTGCCGCCGCCTTGGCCGAGATTATTTGCGATGGTCCAACGATGGCGGAGAGACAGGTCGAATCTCCGAGAGGCCAACTTGGTGATGGGGTGCTTGGATGCCATGTCTCCTTTTCTCGTTCTCCTAGGTAGGGGTGGTTCCGGGATTCTGCCACCCGCCTCTACACTAGGCAGCCGCTAGCCTGGATGACGTGAACGTCTCGATCATGCTCTGGAAGATGAACCGGCCGTCGGTGGAGCCGAGGAGGGGTTCTGCGGCGCGATCGGGATGAGGCATGAGGCCGGCGACATTGAAGCGGTCGTTGGCGATGCCGGCGATGTTGAGGAGGGAGCCGTTGGGATTGGCCGGGTCACCGACGGTTCCTGTGGCGTCGCAGTACTGCCAGAGGATCTGCCGGTTGGACTGGAGTCTGGAGAGGGTGTCGGGATCGGCGAAGTAGCAGCCCTCGCCGTGGGCGATGGGGATGCGAAGGGGGGTATCCTGGGGGATGGACCGGGTGAAGGGGGTGTTGGGATTGGCGGTCCTGAGATGGACCTGCTCGCAGTGGAAGCGGAGGTCGCGGTTGCGGACCAGGGCGCCTGGGAGGAGTCCGGCCTCGCAGAGGATCTGGAAGCCGTTGCAGATGCCCAGGACCAGGCCGCCCTGGGCGGCGAACTCCTGGACGGCCTGGAGAACGGGACTGAAGCGGGCGATGGCCCCGCAGCGGAGGTAGTCCCCGTAGCTGAAGCCCCCCGGGACGATGACGGCGTCGGCAGGGCCCAGAGCGGTGGACTTGTGCCAGACCAGGGAGCTGGAATGGCCGAGGACACGTGGGGCGTGGAGGCAATCCTGGTCGCAGTTGCTGGCGGGGAACTGGAGGACGGCGAAGTGCATGGCGAGCGGGGAGGGCGGGGAAGGGGTCGGGATCAGTCGACCAGCTCGAGCCGGAAGTCCTCGATGACGGGATTGCTGAGGAAGCGGTGGGCGGCATCGCGGAGGGATTTCTCGGCGGTGGCCCTGTCGGTGCCGAGAGCGAGGTCGATCTCGATGTATTTGCCGACGTGGACGCCGGTGATGCCGGAGTGGCCCATGTGCTCGAGGGCGTTCTGGACGGTTTTGCCCTGCGGATCGAGGACGGCTTTCTTGGGGGTGATGATGATTCTGGCCTTCATGGAGGACGGGAGCAGGGAACCGGATCGTCCCGGCCGGAGGACTTTGGAGGACGAACCCCGGTGTCCGCGAGGCGATTCTAGG
>Ga0194127_10001597_pt1 | contig 32946 bp, 35 predicted proteins | sample TA2KigC100mmetaG_FD_148624 | JGI IMG/M metagenome (GOLD analysis project Ga0194127, IMG submission 148624) | Freshwater microbial communities from Lake Tanganyika, Tanzania - TA2015036 Kigoma Deep Cast 100m | ecosystem: Environmental > Aquatic > Freshwater > Lake | place: Tanzania: Lake...
GCATACGCGCGGCGACGGCTATGCCGCTCGCGGGGCTTTCGAAGCCAAGCAAGGCAAGCTTATCGGCAGATGGGATGTGACCCCGACCGATCGCGTCATTGTGAAATATATCGCCAACGATATTAAGTCTGAGCTCCTTAACCGAGAGAGTATAAATGTATATTACTTCAATCCTTTTCAACAATATTACGGCTGTCCGATCTCGAGCACCATCAACGCGCCGTTCTGCAATAATTTGAACGTGCCGGCGAACGGTCTTTTCACGGACGGTCGTGCGGCCCCACCTCCACCGCTAACCTTTGCGCCGCTTGTAGGCCAGAGCGTGTGGCAGCTCGGCTCGCACTTACACGCGCTAAGACAGATCGCCGGCGTTCAGTTGGAGCATGACTTCGACAACAATACGACTCTGCGTTCGCAATTCACTTACGACTATCTCGACAATATCAATGGCACCTGGCCGCCGCCGAAAGTCGGGCCCGCGTTCAACCAAGGACTCGGCGGACCCGTCGGCATCAGAGGCCCGACCGTTGGCATCACCTCGCAGACTGACATCACCAGTCACATTCCGATCTTTGGAATGCCGGCGACGCATTTCCTCCAGTTCTTCTACAGCAACGCCAAGACCACCAATCCGCTCGTTAGCCAGATCCCCAATATGTGGTTTGGCGGCGGGACCGGCGGGCCTATCGGAAAGCTTGATTACTATACGTCGAACATCGGTCTGCGCGCGCGCGAAGAGATTGCGCTTGCTCCAGGCCTGACCGGCGTCATCGGTTTCAGCTCCAACTGGAACCGGGTTTGGGGCATCAACACCGTATACAACTACGCCATCAACCGACAGCGGGCCTTTCCTACTCAGATCGCGGTCGACAATGACTATTGGAACACGGCGCCGGAGGCGTCGCTCACCTATCGCTACAGCCCTGAATGACAAGTGAGAGCGCGCTATTCGACGGGCTACAGCACCCCGACATTCGTGTTTCTTACCAATACGCGAACCGGCGCCGGCAGCAATCCGCTGAAGGCCCAGACCAATATGGGCGTTGACCTCGGCATTGATTGGACCCCGAACCCGACCCTCATTTTCAGCGTGACCGGCTTCAACGAATGGCACCGCAACGAGATCATAACGTTGAACAATGCGCTCGTCAGCTATCAGATGAACATTCCCGCTTCTCTCCACCGCGGCGTAGAACTCAATGCCGATTGGCGGCCCTATGACGGATGGCGGCTGATCGCGGCCTATACGTTCAACAATCAGTTCTTCACCAATTATTGGGACGATCTCGGTTCGGTCGAGAATCGGGCAGTGTTATATAATCGCGCCGGCAACAGGATTCCCAATGTGCCGCCGCATACTGTGACGATGCGTCTTGGATACGACCAGCCCTACGGCGATCTTTCGGGTCTCGGCAGCTATGTCGAATATATTTTCAAGAGCGACTATACGATCGACAACGCCAATTTCACCACGATACCGAGCTACAGCGTGTTTAACGTGAACACGCACTATAATCACGATTTAGACAACTTCTATTTCAAGAACATCGAACTGTATTTCGAGGTGTCGAACGTCTTCAATCGGACCTATGTCGCCGGCGCACAGGTGATCGCCAATTCTCTCCTCACCGGCGTCCTCAACGGCGCGATACAAACGCCTTTGGTCTGGCCGAATGGCGGATTGGTGACGGCTCAAGGCGCCGGCATCTACGCCGGCCAGCCGCGCGCCTTTGCCGGAGGCGTGAAGCTCAGGTTCTGACGCGTTCAGGCGTCGCCTCAAGCCAGGGGCGACGCCTGCTCATAAAGTTTGATTAGCTCTTCTTCGACTTGGAGATTGTCAAAGTCAGATAGTTTTGGTCCGCCCTTCGGCGAAGGAGGCATGGAATGCTTCGCGCTCACCATGCAATTAGGCGAATGATCGCCGCGGCGCGGCTCGCGGCGTTCGTGCCTCTCATCGTCGTATCGTCGCCATCTCCGGCGCTCGCCCAAGATGTTCCGAAAGCTCCTGTCAGGCATGGCCTCGCGCTTTACGGCCAACCTGCGCTGCCGAGCAATTTCGATCATCTTCCTTATGCGAATCCCAATGCACCGAAGGGCGGGAAGCTGCGACTCGGTTCGCGCGGCGGATTCGAAAGTCTCAATCCGTTCAATTCCAGATACGGGGACGCGCCGCAGCTCATCTTCGGCAATGTCGTGGAAAGTCTGATGACGCGCTCGCAGGACGAGCCCTATTCACTTTATCCGCTGATCGCGAAATCCGTCGATATCGATAGCGCCCGCGAGCATGTCACCTTTCACATCGACCCACGGGCGCGCTTCTCCGACAAAACGCCCATCGTTGCGGCGGACGCGCTCTTCTCGTTCGAACTGCTGAAGTCGAAAGGTCGGCCGAACCATCGCGTCATTTTCGCCTTAGTGAAGTCCGCCGTTGCGCTCGACGATCACACCGTGCGTTTCGATCTGACCGGCGTGAAAGATCGCGAAGCGCCGCTCGTTCTTGCCGCCATGCCGATCCTGTCGAAGAAGGCCACCAATGTGGAGCGCTTCGACGATCTCGATATGACGATTCCTCTTGGCTCTGGTCCTTATGTGATTTCCGAGGCGAAAGCCGGTTCGCGTCTGGTTTTACGCCGCGATCCTGACTATTGGGCCCGCGACATACCGAGCCAACGAGGACTTTATAATTTCGATGAAATCGACGTCGACTATTATCGCGATGGCGCGGCGCTTTTTGAGGCCTTAAAGGCGGGACTTATCGACTATCGCGAGGAGACGAGCGCCGCGCGCTGGTCGACTGGCTATGATTTCCCCGCCGTCCGAAATGGCGCAATCGTCAAGGAAACCTTAAGTCCGGGCCGCCCGACGGGAATGGAAGGCTTCGTTTTCAATCTGCGCAAAGGGATTTTTCGTGACGTTCGGCTGCGCGAAGCGATCGCCATGATGTATGACTTCGAATGGATCAACGCCAATTTCTACAGCGGGCTTTATACGCGCACGGAAAGTTATTTCGGCGACTCGGACTATTCTTCGATCGGCCGTCCGGCGAGCGCTGCTGAGCGCGCCTTTCTTTCGAAATTCCCTGGCGCCGTTCGCGACGATATTCTCGAAGGCCGCTGGCGGCCGGTGCAACACGACGGCTCCGGACGCGATCGCTCGGTCGCGAAACGCGCGCAAACGCTTCTCGCTGAGGCGGGCTATACGCTGGTCGACGGCCGTCTCCAGAAGAATGGCGTTCCCATCGTCTTCGAAATCATGATCCGCGACCGTGACGAAGAGCGGCTGGCGCTCAATTTCGCCGCCTCGTTGAAACGCATTGGCGTTGAAGCCAATCCGCGAACATATGATGAGGTGCAGTACCAACGCCGCCGTCAGCGCTTCGAATATGACATGATGATCGGCCAATGGCTGCCGGCCGCTGTTCCCGGCCAGGAGCAGTTGAACCGCTGGAGCACGGCGAGTCTCGAGCGCGAAAACTCAGTCAATCTCGCCGGCGTCGCATCGCCTGCGATCGATGCGGCGATCGATAATCTGCTCGCCTCGCGCACCAAGGAGGAGAGCATCTGGGCGGCGCGCGTTCTCGATCGCATATTGCTTTCGGGATTCTATTTCGCGCCTATGCAGCATACGAACGCCATCTGGTGCGCGCACAGCGCCGCGATTCGCCATTCCGTGCACACGCCGCTTTATCCGATGTTTCCCTTCGGCTTCACCTTGGAGAGCTGGTGGACGGAGAAAGACCGCCCTCGCTGAGGACTCGATTGGCGCCATTCTCGCGAAGCAGATAGAAATATTTTGGAGGCGGCCGCAACGCTGCGGCCCGCAAATTGCCTCGCGCACGAACAAACGTTGTGGAGAAGCATGATGGGGCAGGAGCCCTGGCCGACTGAATTGCGCCTTTCCGAAAACGGACGCATGCTGACCGTCGCTTTCGACGATGGCGCACAATTTTCGCTTAGCGCGGAACTGTTGCGCACGCAGAGTCCAAGCGCAGAAGTTCAGGGCCATTCGGCCAAGGAGCGCAAGACTGTGGGCGGTAAGCGCAACGTCGCGATCATCGCCGTCGCGCCTGTCGGCAATTACGCTGTGCGTCTCGACTTCGACGACATGCATCGCACCGGAATCTACACGTGGCGGTATTTGCGCGAACTCGGTGAGACGGCGACAGAACGCTTCAACGCCTATCTTGAAGAGCTTGCGGCAAAGGGGCTTGATCGCGATCGGCCCGGAGAAAAATAAGCCCGCAAAAACAAAACGGCCGACGCGAACGCCGGCCGTTCAAAAGTCGCAGCCGAGACTTACCGCGTCACGACCACGCGGGTGCCGACCCTCACGCGATTATAGAGGTCGACGACGTCGTCATTGGTCATGCGGATGCAGCCGGACGACACCGCCTGACCGATGGTCCAAGGTTCGTTCGAGCCGTGGATGCGATAGAGCGTGCCGGAGAGATACATGGCGCGCGCGCCGAGCGGATTGCTAAGACCGCCCACCATGTGACGCGGCAGGTCGGGGCGGCGGCGCAGCATTTGCGCCGGCGGCGTCCAGTCCGGCCACTCGCGCTTGTGGGCGACGTAGCGCGTGCCGGCCCATTCAAAGCCGGGGCGGCCGACGCCGACGCCATAGCGGATCGCCTGGCCCCTGCCGAGGGTGTAATAGAGGCGCCGCTCATTGGTGGCGATGATCACCGTGCCGGGCGCATATCTCGCGTCAAAGGCGACGACCTCGCGCGGAATGGCGACGGCCTGCGGACGGCCGTCGCTCGTTTGGGGCGCAAAGGAGCCGCCGCCGAAAAGCGCGGCGAAAGGGTCGAACGCCGGCGCTGGCGCCGGCTGCGGCGCTGGGCTGCGCGCAAATCCTTCGGCAGAAAGGCCGCAAAGAGCGCCAATTGCGCAAATCAATGCAAAAGCAAGACGCCGCATGATGTTCCCTTTATTCAAGAGTGGGCGTTCGCCGCGCCGACTCGATAAACGGCGCGATCAGTGCGACGATTAGTCCCGCAGCGCCTTCGCGCAAGCAAGCAGGAAGGCCGGGCGGGACCGTGTTTCTTTAGGGATAGTGGCAGACTTGCAACAGTAAAGACTTGCAACAGCAAGGTTGAGCGCGACAATAGCGATCAGAATTGAAGCGTTGTCGCCTGTTTTACGCCGGGCAGGTTCTTCAGGCCCGTGAGCGCTTTGGCAGGGAGTTCGCCGTCGATCGCGACGAGCGCGACCGCGCCGCCGCCGGGCCTGTCGCGGCCGAGCGCAAACGTAGCAATATTGACATTGGCGTCTCCAAGCACGCCGGCGAATTTGCCGATGAAGCCCGGCCGGTCTTCATTCGTCACATAGATCATCGATGGCGCGAATTCGGCGTCGACGCCAATATCGCCGATACGGAGAATGCGCGGCTTGCCGTCGTGGAAGACGGTGCCTGAAACGCAAATTTCGCCCTGCGCCGTATGCGCGCTGAGCGTGACGAGCGATTCATAATCGCCTTGCGCCTCGCGGGTGATTTCCTCAACGGATAGTCCACGCTCTTTGGCGAGGATCGGCGCCGACACTGGATTGACGTCTTCGAGTATCGGTCGCAGCACTCCCGAGATCGCCGCGGAAGTGATCGCACGCGTCTTCTGGAAGGCGACGATCCCTTCATAGACGATCGACAATTTGTCGACGCCCGTGCGTGCGATTTGTCCCACGAAGAGGCCGAGCTTCTCGGCAAGCGCTACGAAAGGTTTGAGCCGCGGCGCCTCTTCGGGGCTGATCGAGGGGAAATTCACGGCGTTGGCGATCGCGCCGCGCGTCAGATAGTCCGCCATTTGCTCGGCGATCTGCAGCGCGACCTTTTCCTGCGCTTCGCTCGTCGAGGCGCCGAGATGCGGCGTGCAGATAACGTGCGGATGGCCGAACAAAGGGTTTTCTGTCGCCGGCTCTTGAGCGAAGACGTCAAAGGCGGCGCCGGCGACATGACCTTCATCGAGCGCTTTTCGCAGCGCCTCTTCATCGACAAGTCCACCGCGCGCGCAATTGATGATGCGCACGCCTTTGCATGTCTTGGCGATGTTTTCCGCCGAGAGAATGTTTTTCGTCTGCGTGGTCAGCGGCGTATGCAGCGTGATGAAGTCCGCCCGCGCCAAAAGCTCGTCGAGCTCGATCTTTTCGACCCCAAGCTCATTCGCGCGTTCTTCGGTGAGATAGGGGTCGAAGGCGATCGCGCGCATCTTGAGGCCAAGCGCGCGTTCGGCGACATTCGCGCCGACATTGCCGCAACCGATGATCCCGAGCGTCTTGCCGGTGATCTCGACGCCCATGAAGCGGTTCTTCTCCCATTTGCCGGCCTGTGTCGAGGCGTCGGCGGCGGGAATTTCGCGCGCGAGCGCGAACATCAGCGCGATAGCGTGTTCGGCGGTGGTGATCGAATTGCCGAAGGGCGTATTCATGACAATGACGCCGCGCGCCGTGGCGGCGGCGACATCGACATTGTCGACGCCGATGCCGGCGCGGCCGACGACCTTGAGACGCGGCGCGCGCGCGAAAATGTCGGCTGTGACCTTGGTCGCCGAACGGATGGCCAATCCGTCATAGTCGCCGATCGCGGCGGCGAGCTTGTCGTTGTCCTTGCCGAGCGTCGGCTCGAAATCGACCTCCAGTCCGCGCAGTCGGAAAATCTGAGCGGCGGCGGGCGAAAGTGAATCCGAGATGAGAACGCGCGGCGGCATTTGGTCATCCTGCAAAAAACGAGCGGGCAAGGCGTGCGTGTCTTAATCTGAAAGGCCGCCGAGCGCTTAGCACAATCCAAATTTTCGTGCGGCGTGAAATTCTATGGGATTGTCGCCGAAATGAACCCTTGGACAACGATCGAAAAAAAGATATCTATCATGCATAGATATCAACAGAGGCCGGGATGACCGCCACCGCGAAATTGTTCAAACACGGCCGTAGCCAAGCCGTCCGGCTTCCGAAGGAATTTCGGATGCCGGGGACCGAAGTTCGTGTCAGCAAAGTGGGCAACAAGGTCATTCTGGAGCCGTTGGAAAAGCCGCCCTTCGACGTCGAGGCGTGGCGTGCAAAACTCGACGCCTATCTCGATGTGGACTTTCCGGAGCTCGCGGACGAACCTCCGCTCGAACCCGATGACGAAGTCGCCTTCGATTAAGGCGGCGCATGTTTTGTCTCGATACGAATGTGATCATAGGCGTAATGACCCGGCGCGCGCCTCGCCTCGACGAGCGGCTGAGAGCCGAGCTGCTTTGCGGATCGCGCTTGCTCGTCCCCGCGCCGGTCCTTGCCGAGCTTCGCTATGGCGCAGCGAAAAGCGTGGCGCCCGAGAGGAATCATGCTCGACTCGACGACTTCCTCTCGGCCGTTCCCGAAATCGCGGCTTTCGACGCTGATGACGCGCGTGCCGCAGGCGACATTCGCGCTTATCTTGAAGGTCATGGAAAACCGATCGGCTCCTATGACGTTTTGATCGCCGCGCAAGCGCGCCGGCGCGGCGCCGTTCTCGTCACCGCCAACCGCCGCGAGTTCGACCGCGTGCCGGGCCTGATGGTGACGGACTGGAACGATCGATGAGGCGGCTGCGCGTCACGCCGCTTGCGTCGCTTCGGCGCAAGCCTCCGCATAGGCCCAATCGAGCCACTTGGTCAGCAGAGCCACGTCCGACGTTTCGACAGTCGCGCCGCACCAGATGCGAAATCCCGGCGGCGCATCGCGATAGGCGCCGAAATCATAGCCCGCGCCCTCCTTTTCGATCATCGCGACCATCTTCTTTGCGAGCGCCGCCTGCGTGTCCGCGTCTTTCGCGGCGCTCTCTTCGGAGAAGACGAGGCAGACGCTTGTGTTGGAGCGAGTCGCCGGATCCTTCGCGAGAAAATCGATCCAGGGCGTCTTTTCGACCCAACCCGTCACGGCTCGCGCATTGGCGTCAGAGCGCGCGAACAGCGGGGCAAGTCCGCCAATCGATTTCGCCCAGGAAAGCGCGTCGAGATAATCTTCGACCGCAAGGAGCGATGGCGTGTTGATTGTCTCGCCCTGAAAAATCCCTTCATTCAGCTTGCCCTTTTTGGTCAGCCGGAAAATCTTTGGCATCGGCCAGGGCGGCGCATAGCTCTCGAGTCGCTCGACAGCGCGGGGCGACAGAATGAGCATGCCATGCGCAGCCTCGCCGCCGAGAACCTTCTGCCAGCTATAGGTCGTCACATCGAGCTTGGCGAAATCGAGCGGCTGCGCGAAGGCCGCCGACGTCGCGTCGCAGATCGTCAGCCCTTTACGATCCGCGGGGATGAAATCGGCGTTTGGCGCGCGCACGCCGGAGGTCGTGCCGTTCCAGGCGAAGACGACGTCCTTGGCAAAATCGATTTGCGAGAGATCAGGCAATTCGCCGTAAGGCGCGACGAGGCTGCGGGCATTTTTGATCTTCAATTCATTGAGGACGTCATTGACCCAGTCTTTCGAAAAGCTTTCCCAGGCGACGACGTCCACCCCGCGCGGGCCGAGAAGCGACCAGAGCGCGATCTCAACGGCGCCGGTGTCCGACGCCGGCACGATGCCGATGCGGTAATCTGCAGGAACGCGCAGCATCTCGCGCGTCAGCGCGATGGCTTGCGCGAGCTTCTCCTTGCCGGGCTTCGATCGATGCGAGCGGCCGATCGCCGCCCAAAAAAGATTTTCAAGCGCCCATCCCGGCCGCTTGGCGCAGGGGCCGGATGAAAAGCAGGGATTAGCCGGCTTGGCTTCGGGTTTCGCCACGATGTCGGCGGCGGCCATGGCGGTGTTCCTCCGGCGGCGCCCCTCCCGGTTGCTGGGATAGGAGCCATTGGGTTAGCGCGATTCTCTAGTATCCTCACTGATACGGCGTCGCTTCAAGAAACGCCGTCGGATCGGGGAGGGCCGTCATGACGGAGAACAATGAAGAAGAATATCGCTATTTTCTCACCTACAGCGGGCTCAAGCTGCCGTTAAATCTCGTTGGGCCGCTCGAGGCCAACGCCATCGCTAACCGCAACACTTATTTTCGCGCGACCTATGATTCTGAAGGCAGGCTCGCCTGTTGCGAAAAGCTTGTCTATGGCGAAGTGGAGCTGAGACATGACTATGCCTATGGCGCCCACGGAACGCTGATGCGCGCCCGCATCGCCATGGGCGAGGACGTTTCCGAGATCGACTGCGGCGCGGACGGCGCGCCGCTTCGCAACTGATCCCTCAAGCGCGCGCGGCTTCCTGGGGAGTCTTGGCGCTGATCGCCAGAGCGTGAACCCGATCGGCCAGCTCCTCGGAGAGGAGCGCATTGACCAGACGATGCCGCTCGATCAAGCTCTTGCCCTCAAAAGCCGCGCTCACCACCTCCACTGTAAAGTGGGTTTCGCCATCGGGATGGTGATGCCCATGCCTAGCGTGGCGGTGGGAATCGTCGATAATATTGAGCGCCGCGGGCGCGAGGCCTTCGGCAAGCTTTTGCGCGATGCGCGCCTTGACGACGCCTTTACCCTGATCCGTCATTGTTCGTCTCCCGATCGACGCCGAATTAGCACATTGACGCTTGGTTGTGCTTGCGGCTTGCTGCGGCGCCATCATAATGGAATGAAATGAACCTGAATTCGCCCCTCTTCGATCGCATCCGAACCCAGCGCGAGCCGCGCGAACCGCCGCGCGAGAGCACGTTGCGCTGCGATTCGCCCGGCTGCGAGGCGGAGGGCGCCTATCGCGCGCCGATGGGCCGGCTGCGTGAGGGGCAATATTTCTGCTTCTGCCTTGAGCATGTCCGGGAATACAACGCGACCTATAATTATTTCAACGGTATGGATGACGCTTCCGTCGCCCGATACATGAAGGACGCCACCATTGGGCATCGCCCCACCTGGTCCATGGGGACGCGCCGCGGACATGCCGGCTTTCGCGAGGACGCCATGCCGGCGGTTGACCCGCTCGGCGTCTATCGCCAGCGCTTCCGCCGTCCGCAGCCCGCCGCCGAGCGCCGCGCCCCTCGCCATTCCCCGGTGACGATAAGGGCGCTTGTCGCCATGGGGCTCGAGGAGACGGCGGATCGCGAGACGATCCGCGCCCGCTATAAGGAACTCGTCAAGCGCCATCACCCCGACGCAAATGGCGGCGACCGTTCCCGCGAGGAAAAATTGCGGGAAATCATCCATGCCTATAAGACGCTTTTGGCCGCCAAGCTGGTCTAAGCGCTGGGGCAGAGCAGGATTTTTCGCCGAGTAAGAACGGATTCGGCGCCATTTTCGCGCGGACGTAGGAATTTATAGGTCCGCGCGACGGAGGATGCATTTGGTCGCTGCAGTACACGCCGCAACGGGACTCGACAGCACGCCGGACATGAAGATCTCCGTGCGTCAGGTGTTCGGAATCGACTCTGACATGGAGGTTCCAGCCTTTTCCGAGCGCAACGAGCATGTGCCGGACCTCGATCCCGACTATCTTTTCGATCGGCAGACGACGCTCGCCATTCTCGCCGGCTTCGCCAAGAATCGGCGCGTGATGGTGACCGGCTATCACGGCACCGGAAAGTCGACGCATATCGAGCAGGTGGCGGCGCGGCTCAACTGGCCCTTCGTGCGCGTCAATCTCGACAGCCACATCTCGCGCATCGACCTCGTCGGCAAGGACGCCATTGTCCTCAAAGAGGGCAAGCAGGTCACCGAATTTCGCGACGGCATCCTGCCCTGGGCGGTCCAGCACTGCGTGGCGCTATGCTTCGACGAATATGACGCCGGCCGGCCCGACGTGATGTTTGTCATTCAGCGCGTGCTGGAAATCTCCGGTCGCCTGACGCTGCTCGACCAAAATCGCGTCATCCGGCCGCATCCGGCGTTCCGACTATTCGCGACGGCCAATACGGTAGGACTTGGCGACACCTCGGGCCTCTATCACGGCACGCAGCAGATCAATCAGGCGCAGATGGACCGCTGGTCGATCGTCGCGACGCTGAATTACCTGCCGCATGACGCTGAGACGAATATCGTGCTCGCCAAGGTGAAATCCTATGGCGCGACGAAGGAAGGCCGCGACACCGCCAATAAAATGGTGCGGGTCGCCGATCTCACCCGCAACGCCTTCATGGCCGGCGACCTTTCGACGGTGATGAGCCCGCGCACGGTGATCACCTGGGCTGAGAACGCCGAGATTTTTGGCGACATCGGCTTTGCCTTCCGGATGACCTTCTTGAACAAATGCGACGAGCTCGAGCGTCCGCTCGTCGCGGAGTTCTATCAGCGCTGCTTCGGCAAGGAGCTGCCGGAAAGCGCGGTCAATGTGGTGATGACGTAGGGCGCTGCTCCTTGCGAAAGGCAAGCAGAAAGGAGCGTTTAGCCTATGGCAAGAAAACCTGATCCTTATCTCATCGATGAGGATAATCCTGAACTTGGGGCAGAGGAGATTGCGCTCGGCCGTCCAGCGAAGGAGGTCTTGCCGAATGCGCTATACGAAGCGCTTACGCATCGTGCAGGAACAGAAACTGTCTCGGTGACGCTCGATATCGATCGATCCGTCTTGGAGCGTTTCCAGTCAACGGGTCCGAACTGGCGAGAGCGCATGAACGAAGCCTTGAAGAAGGCTAGCGGCGGCCGGTAGGCAACCCCAACCGGAACGAAAATTGCTCTCGTCTGGCGAGTGTAATTGACGCGAGGGCCTGATGCCGCTTTACGCCTATGTCTGCGACGCTTGCGCCGCCGAATTCGAGCTTTTGGTGCGCGGCTCGGACATCCCAGCCTGTCCCAACTGCGGCGGCGAGAAGCTGCAGCAGCAGATTTCCCGCATCTCCAAGGAAATCAAATATCCCGCCATCGCCAAATCATGGCGCCGTCGCGCCGCGGCGGAAGGCGATCTTTCGAATTTCAGCAAGACCGAACGCAAATTGTAGGCTTTGGGCCAAGAGGACCAGCGCGGGCCGGCGCGCAGCGCATTTCGCTTGCGGCCTTGTCGGTCGGCGCGCATATAGTTGCGACATGCCTCCAGCGCCGACAAACCGACGGCCCGCCTCGCCCAAGGAGGCGCCGCAGGAACCCTTTAAGCGCGCCGTCGCCGGGGCGATGCGCGCCATGGCGCGCTCACCGGCGCTCGACGTGGTGTTCGCGCCCGAACGGCCTTCGCTCATCGCCGGAGCCGAGGGCGCCAAGGCGCGGCTGACCGAACCGCCGCGAAAGCTTAGCCTCAAGGACGCTGCGATTTTACGTGGCCAAGCGGATTCCTTGGCGCTGCGTCTCGCCTGTCACGACGATGCGTTGCATCGCCGCTATTCGCCGGAGCCAATTGCCGCCCGCGCCGCCTTCGACGCCCTGGAGCAGGCGCGCTGCGAGTCGATCGGCGCGATGCGGATGCCTGGCGTCGCCGCCAATATCGGCGCAATGCTCGACGACCGCTATCAACGCAGCCACGCCGCCGAGGTTTCAAGCCGCGAGGACGCGCCGCTCGAGGACGCGCTAGCGCTGCTCGCGCGTCAGCGCCTGACCGGACTTAGGCCGCCGCCGAATGGCCAGAAGATCGTGGAACTGTGGCGCGACACGATCGAAGAGCGCGCCGGCGCCGATCTCGACCGGCTGTCCGGCGCCGTGGAAGACCAGAAGCTCTTCGCCCAGATCGTGCGCGAACTGCTTTTGCATCTCGACATGGCGAGCGGCGAAGCGCCAGACGAGACGAAGTCCGACGAGGAAAGCGAGGAGGCGCCGCAAAACCCCGACCAGAGCGAGAATGACGACCGCGACGAGGAAGAGTCCAAGAGCGCCACTGAGATGGATACGGCGCTCGCCGCCGAAGACGCCGAGCAGGAAGGCGAAAGCGACTCGGCGGAAGCGCCCTATGGCGAGACGGAGCGCGAGGCCGACGCCGGCGACGCCGAGGAAGCCGCCGAGGCGCGCCGCCCGGCGACAAGCGCCGCCGAGCGCGCCGGCGCGGATTACCACGCCTACACCACCCGCTTCGATGAGATCATCCGAGCCGAGGAGCTCTGCGACGCCGAGGAGCTAGATCGCCTGCGCGCTTACCTCGACAAGCAGCTCTTGCATCTCTCCTCCGTCGTGGGCCGGCTGGCGAACCGTCTGCAGCGCCGGCTGATGGCGCAGCAGAGCCGTTCCTGGGAATTCGACCTAGAAGAGGGGATGCTCGACCCGGCGCGCCTGCCGCGGATCATCATCGATCCGCAGCAGCCGCTTTCTTTCAAACGCGAAAAGGATATGGACTTCCGCGACACGGTGGTGACGCTGCTGCTCGACAATTCCGGCTCGATGCGCGGGCGCCCGATCACGGTCGCCGCCACCTGCGCCGACATTCTGGCGCGCACGCTGGAGCGCTGCGGCGTCAAGGTCGAGATACTTGGCTTCACCACGCGCGCCTGGAAAGGCGGCCAGTCACGCGAAGCCTGGATCGCCGAGGGAAAAAAGCCTAACCCCGGCCGCTTAAACGACATCCGCCACATCATCTACAAGGCTGCCGATGCGCCGTGGCGGCGCGCCAGGCGCAATCTCGGCCTGATGATGCGCGAAGGACTCTTAAAGGAGAATATCGACGGCGAGGCGCTGGATTGGGCGCATCGGCGTCTTCTGGCGCGTTCGGAGCAGCGGCGCATTCTGATGATGATCTCAGACGGCGCGCCGGTCGATGATTCCACCCTTTCGGTCAATGCGGGCAATTACCTCGAGCGTCACCTGCGTCAGGTCATTCACGAGATCGAGACGAAGTCGCCGGTCGAACTCATCGCCATCGGCATCGGCCATGACGTCACGCGCTATTATCGGCGAGCGGTGACAATCGTCGACGCCGAGGAGCTTGGCGGCGCCATGACCGAGAAGCTCGCGGAACTCTTCAGCGAAAGCGCTGTTGCCGCCCCGCCGAGCCAGTACCTCTCCCGCTCACAGCTCGCCGCTGCCCGCCATTAGCTGCGGCGGCGCTGGCTCTTAACTTTTATGCAACGATTCGGCTCGTCGCGCGTTTCTGAAGGCGTGAGTTGAACCGTAGGGGATCGTGATGGCGTTCATTCATTGGCAGGACAATGCGCCTCCGAGAGACGCGTCTGGGATTGAACGAGGCGTGTGCGTTACGGCCGTGGTCGCGCTGGCGGCGCTGCCCTTCGCACTTTGCGTCGCCCTGACGATCTGGGGTTCCTGACGTTTCTGCCGGCCGCTGCTGGGGGAGGACCGGCGGCGGAATCGGCGTGAATGATTTCTCAGGCCACAAGCCGGCGGTCATTTTTGCGTGGCGCGTTCGCGGGCGTCGGCGCTTGGTCAGTAGCGGATAGACCGACCTTTTCCGCAGAGAGCGCTCAACTTGCTTTCGCCAATGGCGAGAGGCCGCTCGCGCGATATCCGGGAAAGCGCCCCCTCATTCAGCTAAGCGCCCGCCCGCCTCAGCTTGAAACGCCCTTTTCGATTTTCAACGAAGGCGTGCTGACGCCAAACGACGCGTTTTTTGTTCGCTACCACCTTGCGGACATTCCGCTCAGCATCGATCCGGGCGCCTTTCATCTGGAAATCCGCGGCCATGTCGAGACGCCGCTGTCGCTCTCGCTCGCAGAGCTGAAACGCGACTTCGATCCGGTCGAGATCGTCGCCGTCAACCAATGTTCGGGCAACAGTCGCGGCTTCGTCGAGCCGCGCGTCGCCGGCGGACAATTCGGCAACGGCGCGATGGGCAACGCGCGCTGGACGGGAATCGCGCTCAAGGCGATTCTTGAAAAGGCCGGGCCGAAGCCCGGCGCCCGGTCTGTCGCCTTCAACGGGCTCGATGGTCCGGTCGCGCCGGAAACGCCGGACTTCATCAAGTCGCTTGACCTCGCGCACGCTGGCGATGGCGAGGTGATGATCGCTTACGCCATGAATGGCGAAGACCTGCCGTGGCTCAACGGTTTTCCGCTGCGGCTGGTGGTTCCCGGCTGCTACGGGACCTATTGGGTGAAACACCTCAACGATATCGAAGTGCTCGACAAGGATTTCGACGGCTTCTGGATGTCGAGCGCCTATCGCATCCCCGACAATGACTGCGCATGCGTCGCGCCCGGCGCGCCGAAAGGCGCGACGCGACCGATCATGCGGCTCAATGTCCGCAGCTTCATCACGAGCCCGGCCGAAGATGCGAAAGTCGCGGCGTATGTCGCTCTTGAAGTCAAGGGCATCGCCTTCGACGGCGGTCATGGCATTGAGGCCGTGCTGCTCTCGACTGACGAAGGCGCGAGCTGGATCGCGACTCGGCTTGGGGACGATCTTGGCCGCTATTCCTTCCGCGAATGGCGGACCGAACTGTCTTTGAACCCAGGCGCGCATCATTTGAAATGCCGCGCCGTCAATCGCATCGGCCAGTCACAGCCCATGGCGCCTCTATGGAACCACGCCGGCTATATGCGGAATGTGGTGGAGGCGGTTCGGATAGAGGCGGTGTAGCGAAATGCAGCACGTTCGCAAAGGATTGATGCTGGTCGCGACGATGGCGCTTCTCGCGCCCGCGTTCTGCGCCGCCGAGACCCTGACCTACTCGCTGCCGGAAGAGACCGCGACTCTGCGTGTTGGGCCAGGCGATGAAACCGCGCAGAAGAACTGCGCCGGCTGCCACTCAGTCGACTACATCGAGCGCCAGCCGCCGAAGATGGGACGGGCGTTTTGGGATAGCGTTGTGAAGAAGATGATCGCGTCCTATCACGCGCAGATTAACGACGCCGACGCGCAGAGGATTGTCGACTATCTCGCCGCGACCTATTGAGCGACGCCTAGAGCAGGTTCCGAAAAAGTTGACAGGCTTTTTCGATGAGAACCTGCTCCAACGTTTTTATTTTGAGCGATTCCTTATCGATCACATGGTTCCATGTGATCGGGAAGCGCTCTAAGACGCTTCGCCGATCGGCCATTCGCCCTTGTAGACGCCGCCCTTATTGTCATGGGCCTCGACGCGGATCGTCTTCGCGCCGTTGGGCGCATAGCTGAAGCGGAAGGCCGGGTCTTCGGAGAGCGAAATGCCGCCTTCCATCTTGAAGATCGGCGCGTCGCCCTGAAAGACTTCAACCTGGTCGATGAAATGCGCGGGGAGATAGGCGCGCGAGACCGGGTCCATCTGCATGCCGGAGGCGTTCGGGTGGCGGATCATGATCTGAGCTTCGCGCTTCGCCGGATCGGCGCTCTTGAACTCGCGATATTTCATCTTGCCGATATTGGCGATCGCCTCGTCCTGATCCTTTACAGCCGGCGCCGAACAGCCGCCCGAGGCTTTGACGAATTTGGCGTCGGCGCGCAGCCTGCCATCGCTTGTCTCCGCCACCGCATGGACGTTCGAGTATGAATTCACCCGCACGCGGGTTTCGATGAAGCCGACGCCGGACTTCTCGCCGAGCGTGAAGGCCGCCGCCATCGGCATCGGGTTTTGGTCGATGACGAGCGTCGCGAGTTTGATCTGAGTGGGATCTGAAAAGCGCATGGTCATCGGCACGATGGCCGCGTCTTCCGCGCGCGCCGGCGCGTCGAGATCAATGACGCCGTCAGCCGCCGCGATCGGGCGGCTTTGGAAAATATCGGTGACAAGGCCCGGCCAGGGATCAGGCGCGGTTTGGGCGAGCGCGGCGGTCGCAATGAAAGCGAACAGGGCGCCGGCGGCGCAAAGGGGTGCTTTGTTCATGTCCGGCATCCTCCAAACACGTCCGGCAGAATAAGCGGGAACTGTCTTCGCCGTCACGTGACAAAGTCATCCTCACGGCCCTTCCCACTCCAGCTCAGCGAACCCGGCCGTGGCGTTGCGGGCGTTGTAATCGTCGAACAGCCGCCACTTCTCGCGCTCTTCCGTGCCAGCGGTCTTGGCGGCCGCGGCGACGCCCTCGCCCTTTTTGATCGCAGCGCGGAGATCGGCGGTGAGCCGCATGAGATAGGCGCGCTCATCATCCAGCGCCTTTGGCCAGGGCGCTGGGATTGGGCCGTGGCCGGCGACGACCTGCGTCGCCCTGATCGCCGCGAGCCTGTCGGCGACTTCGAGGAAGCCGAGGAGACTACCGTCGACGACCGGCACATGCTGCAAGAAGAGCAGATCGCCGGAAAAGAGCACGCCGCTCTTTGGATCGAGAATGGTGAGGTCGCATTCGCTATGCGCGGTGCGCCATGCCTGCAGGACGATTTCACGATGGCCAAGGTCGAGCGTCAGCGTTTCGTCGACGGTGACTGTCGGCGGCACGATCGTGACGCCGTCGAGCGCATCGCCCATCTGCGCGCGAAAGGCTGAAAGATAATGGGGCCCGCGCGCAGCGAGCGCGCGCGGCAGATTTTTGTGCCCGACGAATGTCGCGCCGGTCTCGACGAAGGCGCCATTGCCAAACGTATGGTCGGGGTGCGCATGGGTGTTGATGACGTAGCGGATCGGCTTTTGCGTCTTCTCGCGCAGCGCCGCGAGAAAGGCGCGTCCCTCGATCAGGCTGCCGCCCGTGTCGATCACCGCTACCGCGTCCTCCCCGACGATCGCGCCAAGATTGGCGATGTCGCCGAAATTTTCCCGAGTCATGAGGGAAGTTTCGCCTCGGTGGGCGTAAATGCCCGGCGCGATTTCATTTAACGAGAAGGCGGGCGCCGCCTTAGCGGCAAACTGCGTCGGAAGCATCGCGACAAGAGCCAGCATGAGACGCAACATGTTGTTAGCCTTGGCTGTTTGATGGTCCGCAGCATGCGACGCATCGCACGGCAAAGTCACTGTTTTTTGCGATTGCGATTCAAGCGTTAGCGACATATTATCCGGCCGTTTCCGAGTTAAAAGATGTCTTCCGGACGGGAACCGGGAGCTTCTCGCTGCTGGCGGACGTTTTGTCCCGCCGGCATGAGACATAAACGGAAATCGCCTTCCCAATGTCGAGGCGCCTAGGAGGCGCGACGTCAGCGGCGGCGCAATAATAATGCGCGCCACGGCGTCGTCAGGAGGAAAAGCTCATGCATAAACTGTTGTTGTCGACTTCGGTGGCTGTACTCGCGCTCGCCGGCGTGGCGAAGGCCGACGAGTTGCTGACCCTGCAGAAAGACCCCAAGCAGTGGGTGATGCCGACGGGCGATTACGCCAATTTGCGCCATTCCGCTCTCAAGCAGATCACGACCGAGAACGTTAGCAAGCTCGCGCCGGCGTGGCAGTTCTCCACCGGCGTGCTGCGCGGCCATGAAGGCGCGCCGCTTGTCATCGGCGACGTCTTGTATCTGCACACGCCATTCCCCAACAATGTTTATGCGCTCGACCTGAAGGATCCGGATCACAAGATCCTCTGGAAGTATGAGCCCAAGCAAGACCCGTCCGTCGTGCCGGTGATGTGCTGCGACACGGTCAACCGCGGCCTCGCCTATGGCGACGGCAAGATTTTCCTGGCGCAAGCTGACACCACGCTCGTCGCGCTCGACGCCAAGACCGGCAAGCTGCTCTGGTCGGTCAAGAACGGCGATCCCGCCAAGGGCCAGACCTCGACTGCCGCGCCGCATGTCTTCAAGGACAAGGTGTTCGTGGGCATTGCCGGCGGCGAGTTCGGCGTGCGCGGCCACATCACCGCTTATGACGTCAAGACTGGCCAGCAGGTGTGGCGCGGCTATTCGATGGGCCCGGACGCCGACACGCTCATCGAGCCGGGCAAGACCACCCATCTCGGCAAGGCGGTCGAGAAGGACTCGGGCATCACGACCTGGGAAGGCGATCAGTGGAAGATCGGCGGCGGCACCACCTGGGGCTGGTACAGCTATGATCCGGACCTGAATCTCGTCTACTACGGCTCGGGCAATCCTTCGACCTGGAACCCCAAGCAGCGTCCCGGCGACAATCGCTGGTCGATGACGGTCTGGGCGCGCGACCTCGACACCGGCAAGGTGAAGTGGCTCTACCAGATGACGCCCCATGACGAGTGGGACTATGACGGCATCAACGAGATGATCCTCGCCGACCAGAATATTGGCGGCAAGCCGGTTAAGACGCTGGTGCACTTCGACCGTAACGGCTTCGCCTATACGCTCGACCGCACCAACGGCGACCTGCTCGTCGCCGAAAAGTACGATCCGGCGGTGAACTGGGCGACCAAGGTCGATATGGACAAGGCGTCCAAGACCTATGGCCGTCCGCTGGTCGTGTCGAAATATTCGACCGAGCAGAACGGCGAAGACGTCAATACGCAATATGTCTGCCCGGCGGCGCTTGGCTCCAAGGACCAGCAGCCGGCGACCTATGACGCGGCGACGGGCCTGTTCCTGGTCCCGACCAACCACGTCTGCATGGACTATGAGCCGTTCCGCGTGAGCTACACGGCGGGCCAGCCCTACGTCGGCGCAACGCTGGAAATGTTCCCGGCGGGCAAGGATAAGGGCGAGACCCACACCGGCAACTTCATCGCCTGGGACGCCAAGACTGGCAAGATCGTCTGGTCCAACAAGGAGCAGTTCTCGGTCTGGGGCGGCGCGACGTCGACTGACGGCGGCGTCACCTTCTACGGCACGCTCGAAGGCTATCTGAAGGCCGTCGACACGAAGACCGGCAAGGAGCTCTATAAGTATAAGACTCCGTCGGGAATCATCGGCAACGTCACCACCTATGAGTCCGGCGGCAAGCAGTATGTCGCGGTGCTCTCGGGCGTTGGCGGCTGGGCCGGCATCGGCTTGGCGGCTGGCCTCTCGAAGAGCAACGAGGGCCTCGGCGCCGTCGGCAACTACGCGTCGCTCGCCAACTATACGGCTCTCGGCGGCGTCTTGACTGTCTTCGCTCTACCGAACTAAGCGAGACGCGAAGCTAACGAAGCCCGACGCTCGGCGGCGCCGTTACGGCGCCCGCCGAGCGTCGGCGTTTAAGGTGTGTGGGAAGAGACCAAGGAGAGAGGTAATGAAATCGTCGCTGGCCGGAGCGTTAGCTCTGGGCGTCATCATGTGCGTGGGAAGCTCCGCAATGGCCGAGGCGCCGGGAGATCCCAAGGCCGTCAAATCGGTCGACGGCAAATATTTCGACGCCAAAGGCGACCCCACCTATAACGTCGGCCCCGACGGCAAGGTGGACTGGTATACCTTCTCCGGCTACCGCCGCTATCATGCGGAATGCCATGTCTGCCACGGCCCGAACGGCGGCGGCTCGACCTATGCGCCGGCGCTCAAGGACTCAGTGAAGCGCTTCAACTACGCGGAATTCGCCGGCATCGTCATCGGCGGCCGTCAGAATGGCAATAGCGTCATGCCGGCATTCGCCGACAACAAGAACGCCTCCTGCTACATCGACGACCTATATGTCTATCTTCGCGCGCTCTCGACCGGCGCCATCGAGCCCGGCCGTCCCGGCAAGAAGGAGGAGCGCCCCGAGGCCTTCGCGAAGGCCGAGGCGGAGTGCATGGGCCAGAAGTAAAGGCGTCAAAACGATCGCATGATCGGATTGCGAAATCATCGGCGCAGCTTTGCCGCGCTGCTCTTCTCCGCTAACGCCGCCGCAAGTCTCTTTGCGGCGGCGTCCGCATTTGCACAGCATATGGGACCCGATTTCGGCGCCAAGGGCGACGACAGCCAGGGTTCGATCGAACTCATCGATCCCAAGACGCTGCGCGTTTGCGCCGACCCGAACAATCTTCCCTTTTCGAACGACAAGGGCGAAGGCTTCGAGAACCGGATCGCCGAATTTTTAGCGAAGAAGGTCGGCAAGGATCTCGCCTATTCCTATTATCCGGGCGCCACGGGCTTTGTGCGCAATACGCTGAATGCGCATCTTTGCGACGTCATCCTCGGGATGCCGCAGGGCAATGACTTGGTCCAGCCCACCAACCCTTATTACCGAACGACCTATGCGATCGTGACGCGTGCGGGCTCGGAGCTCGACGGCGTAAAATCGCTCGACGATCCTCGGCTGAAGGAAAAGCCGCATCGCATCGGTCTCGTCGCTAATACGCCCCCCGGCAATGTGCTGGCGATGAACGGCTTGATGGCTTCGGTGAAGCCCTATGCGCTGATGGTCGATACGCGCGTCGAATCTTCCGGCGCGGCGATGATCCATGATCTTGAAAAGGGCGATATCGACGCGGCGTTGCTGTGGGGTCCGATCGCCGGCTATTACGCCAAACATTCGAGCGCAAAACTCAATGTGACTCCGCTGCCGGAGACGCCTGGCGCCCGCATGGCGTTTCGCATCGGCTTTGGGGTTCGTCATTCCGATCAGAACTGGAAGCGCGAACTCAATACGCTGATCGCGCAGAACAAGACCGAGCTCCCCCGCATTCTTCTCGATTACGGCGTCCCGTTGCTCGACGAGTCGGGACATGCGATTACAGTTGCGCGATGAGCTTGGCGAAACATTTGACTCGCGGCCTTCCTGCGCTTTACGCGGCGTTGGCGCTTTACGCTTTGCCGGCCTTCGCAGAGGCGCCGCCGGAGCCGGAAACTTATCGGCTCGACAATTATCACGCGCCGACGCCCGCGACGCTTAAAGGCGCGACGGTGCTCGATACGCCTCAGGCGTTTGAATTGTGGAGCGCGAAGAAGGCCCCCTTCATCGACGCGCTGTCGCATCCGCCAAAGCCCGAGGGATTGCCGAAGAACGCAGTGTGGCGCGATCCCAAACGCTTCGACATTCCCGGCAGCATCTGGCTTCCCGACACGGGCTTTGGCGAACTCTCCGAGCCGATGGCGCGCTATTTCGAGCAAGGATTGATGCGCGCGAGCGGCGGCGACAAGTCAAAGCCGCTCGTCTTCTATTGCCGCACCAATTGCTGGGCGTCGTGGAACGCGGCGAAGCGCGCGCTCACGCTCGGCTATACGAATGTGCTGTGGTATCCGCCCGGCGCCGATGCCTGGGAACAGGCCGGCCATCCACTTGAGGAGCGCCAGCCCGAGCCGCGCGAGTAGGGCGGTTTAATCAAGGGCCGCGGGGGTGTCGTTCTCGACGCTTCGCGTCAGCGAAGCGATCGGGAATCCAGAGCAAGGCCAGCAATCCCGAATCATTTCTGGATTCCCGGTCATCCGTTGGCCTGCCGGGAATGACAGCTGAGCGAACGAACCTCGCTCACTCCATCGCCTGCTGAATCGCCCGCGCGAGCGCGCCGAAACGTTGCTCGATGAGCGCGGGGCTTTCGCATACATAGCCGACCATACGCCGCTGCTCCTCGAAAAGCCGCAGCCGCCACTGCAGCGCTTCGCTCGCCTTTCTGACGGCTTCGGCGTCCGGCGGTTTTTGATCCTGCAGATCGCGCAGCGTCTGCGTCTCTTCGCGCGCTTTCTCGGCCATTCCCTTGAGGCGCCGGCCAAAACGGTCGAGGCCGTTGACGACGTCGCGCCGCTCGTCATTCATGCGCTCATAGACGCCGGCGAAAAGCGCCGTCAGGCGCTCCTTGCGCTTGTCGCCGGCCGACTTGGCGAATTGCGCAACAAGCCGCTCGGCGTCGTCCATCGGGGTGCGACGCTGCGAAAGGCGTGAGACCAGATCGGCGATCGTTGGATCGTCACGCCAATGTTTCGTGGCGTCATCGAGCGGCGGGCCGGTCCAGACGCTCGCGACCGCGAGCTCGGGCACACGCACCTGCTGGCATGGCCAATCCGGCTGGCTCTGTTGCTGCGGCGTCTGCGCCGTGGCGGCGTCGGCGAAGATGAGCGAAATGAGAGCGAGGAGCAGGCTGCGATGAGACATGAGGTTCGCCGGACGGCACGGGAGCGCGACGCGCTATAATGCCCCATGCAGATCATTCCCGTCATCGATATTCGCAGCGGCGTTGTCGTGCGCGCCCGCGCCGGCGACCGCGATAGCTATGCGCCCATCATGTCTGCGCTCGCGCCGACGAGCGCGCCGGTCGATGTCGTCGCCGGCTTTCTGGCGCTCCATTCCTTCGAGAGAATTTATATCGCCGATCTCGATGCGATTCAGGGAAGCGGTGACAATCGACACGAGATCGAAGCGCTGGTCGAACGCTTCCCTGCGATGCGGTTCATGGTTGACGCCGGCGCGACGTCATCCGATTGGCGCGGCGTAGCGCGCGTTGAATGCGTAATAGGCAGCGAATCTTTGCGCGATATTGAATCATTGCGCGCCAGGAAAGACGATCCCGATGTCGTTCTCTCGCTCGATTTTCGCGATGATGTCTTTCTCGGTCCTGATACGCTCAGCAATTGCGCCGATCTCTGGCCGTCTCAGGTCATCGTCATGACGCTCACGCGCGTCGGCGTGGGAGCAGGGCCCGATTTCGACCATGTTGTGAAGATCATCGAGCGCGCGGGCGACAGACGCGTCTTCGCCGCCGGCGGCGTTCGCGACGCCCGCGATCTTGAACAACTTGAAGCGCTTGGCGCGGCGGGCGCTCTCGTTGCGACGGCGCTGCACGACGGCGCTCTGACGCGGCCCGACCTCGACCGCTTCAGCGGAGCACAAAAAAAAGGGAGCCCTAAGGCTCCCTTGCAAGGCGAAACGCCAGCCCTCAGTTGGCGGCGAAAGGATGTTTTGCGGTGACGCGCGCCGAGAGCACGCTTTGCGCGCTGGGATCGCCCTTCATCGCGCGGGCGATGGCTTCCTTCGTCGCGGCGTAGTTGAAGTCCTGAATCTTCTGATCGTCATTGGCGTCCCAATGGATGAACACGCCGACGCAGATGAAAAGGTCGTCCGCCTGGCTCATGGGAATGACGCCCTCGGCGACGCTGTCGGCGACGGCCTTGGCGACGCCGTACTGCGCCGGGCCGAACATCTGAACGGCCTGCTTGGCGTTCTTGATGGTCACCTTGTTGAACATCATCGTATAGGGCTTCACTAACAGATTCGGCGCGATGACGGCGAGAAGCGTCGTGAAACCGTCCTTGTTGTTGACGAGGCCGTTGGCGAAAGCCTTCTCGGCGGCGGAGCCGCGCGGCCCCATGATCAGGTCGATATGCGCGACCTCATTGCCGTCGCCGACAAGCGATTCGCCGACGCTGGTCTTTGCGCTGCTCGAGGTGAAGCTGGACGACGGCTTCGGAAAGAGCGCGCCCAGTATTTTCTCAAAGAACGAAGCCATAATCCCATCCCTCCCGGTGCGTTCGCGTCCCTGCGCCGTCTTTGGCCTTGTGAACGCGGAACGCCGCTTTTCCTGCGCCTTCCCCAGGGAAGACGAAATTCCCGCTGGCGATCGTCGCGCGCCAGACTTTTTTCTCGGCCGACGTTATCGGATCGCGTCGCCGCATGAGCGCGCGCCGGTCGGCGTGGCGCGAGCGGGAAGCCTTAGGCCCCCCGCTGCGCATGTGCCTTACGCGGCTCAGTTCGGCGCGAAGGGGTGCTTGGCTTCGTTGCGCTTGGCGACGACTTCGGACGCCTTCGGCTCGCCCTTGACGGCGCGCGCGATCGCTTCCTTCGTCGCGGTGTAGTTGTAGTCCTGGATCTTCTTGTCGTCGTTCGCGTCCCAGTGAATGAACACGCCAACCGAAATGAAGATGTCGTCGGCCTCGTCGACCGGGATCACGCCCTCGGCCACCGAATCCGCGACCGCCTTGGCCACGCCATGCTGCGCCGGGCCAAACATCTGCACCGCCTGCTTGGCGCCCTTGATCGTCACCTTGTTGAACAGGATCGTGTTGGGCTTGCAGAGCAGGTTCGGGGCGACGACCGCGAGCAGCGTCGTGAAGCCGTCCTTGTTGTTGACCAGCGCATTGGCGAAGGCGAGCTCGGCCGCCGAGCCGCGCGGACCCATGATCAGGTCGATATGCGCAACTTCGTTGCCGTCGCCGACCAGCGACTCGCCGACCAGCATCTTGTTGATCACTGCCATGTGTTCCTCCCAGAATTCCCTATGACGGCGCGCGCGCCATTTGGCGTCGAGCGCCCTCTATCCCCTCTTTGGCGCCGAGCGAAAGGAGCCCGATCAGACCGGTGGCCGGATAGCCGCGAGACCATCCCGCGCGCGCGGACTCAACCATTTTTGCGCGGCCTTGCCAAGATGGCCGCCAGATAATCGGCGAAAAGAACTGCGACCGTCAGATCGGCGCTTGTGCCTGGATTCAGTCCGCGCTGCTTGAGCGCGCGATCAAATTCCAACGCCAGTTCGAATGTCGCGTCGCGCCCTTCGGCGCTCTTAAGATGCGTTTCAAAATGGGCCGCCTCGCCGCGGACCGCCTCGGCGGCGGCGAGCCCATGCTTGCGCGCAATATGGCTGTCGGGAAAAGCGGCCAGAAAGGCCGTATAGACGCGGAGCGTCGCGAGCGGTCCATCAGCGCCTCGCTTTCGCGCTGCAGCGAAGGTCTCAAGGCCAAGGTCGAAAATATCGGCGAAGCCGTTGGCGTATTGCCAGGCGATGCGGTCGCGGTCGGCGGCGGCCTGCATCGCCTCCAGCAGAGTCGTATCGGCCGGCGCGTGGACGTCGTGCTGCGGCGCATCTCCAAGCCCGGCCGGCCGCGCATGGGCGATGGCGCGAAAGGCGGCGTCGGCGTCATTTATGTCCAGCGCCTGCAATACGCGCCGGGTCTCCTGGCGCAAATCGGCGCTTTGCGCCGTCGCGGCGGCCTGCGCGAGCGGCGTGCAGAGCAGGACAATGCCGAGATTGGTGTTCTGCCCGACGCGCGCCCAGGTCGCCTCGATTGCGCCAGCGATGCGCGCGCCGACGGTCGATTGCGCCGCGGCGACAAAGGGCGCGGCGGCCTCGGCGCTTGCGAGGAAATCCGCCGCGGTCATCCCGTGGCCGTCCGAAAATACATGGACATTGCCGGGCTTGGGCGCTTGCAATTCCGCTCTGCAGGCGGCGATGAAGCCGGCCGCGATTTCTTGCGGCGCGACTGAGAGCGTCGCCACGTCAGGCGCGAAGCCGCTCGCGCGCCACCTGCGCAAGCGCGTCGGCGGCGAGCCGGTCGGCGATGGAGAAGGGCGTCACCCGCTGCAGTCCGCTCCAGCCGGCCATGCTGTTGACTTCGAGAATAAGCGGCTCGCCTTGGTCGTTATTGATGATGTCGACGCCGGCGACGTCGACGCTGAGAGCTTTAGCCGCGGCGAGGGCGATCTCAGTCTCCCGAACTGACGGCTCGACGACGACCGGCTTCGCGCCCTGGCGCACATTGGTGATCCAATGGCTCGATCGCCGGCGCATGGCGGCGACGATTTCGCCGTGCGAGACGAGAATGCGCATGTCCTCGAACGGCGGCCGCGCCGGTCCGACGAAGCGCTGCAGGTAGAAAACGCCGCGCGCTTCCTGAAGCGAAGGCAGATCGCTCTCGCGCTCGATCAATCGCAGCCCCCAGCCCTGCGCGCCGAAGAGCGGCTTCATCACGAGGGATCCCTTGGCGCATTCGCGCCGCGCGATGGCGCGCGCCTGCGCAAGAGTCTGCGCGGCGAAAGTCTGAGGCGTCGGCAGTCCGGCCTGCGCCAGAAGAAAGCTCGCCATGGATTTATCGGTGCAGCGTTCGATCGCCTGCGCGCTGTTGACGACCGGGACGCCAAGCGCCTCCAGCGCGTGCAACACGCCGAGCCGCATGGTGATCGCTTCGAGCGAGCCGTCGCCGATGGCGCGAACGATGGCGAGATCGGGCAGGTTGCGAAAGCCCGGGATCAGAAGGCCGTGAGCCCGGCCCGTCTCGATCTTGCAAGCGGAGAGCCGCACGGCGAGAGGCCCCGCGCCCTGCCTGCGCAAGGCGCGGAGCGTGCGAACCACATGCCAGTCGAGCTTGTCGGTGAAGACCGCGACGCGGGGGCTCTCCCTCTCCCCGCTCGCGGGGAGAGGGCCGGGGTGAGGGGCTTGGGGTTTATCAAGCACGTCAAACGCCGCCACTAAATGCCCATGCCCCTCACCCTAACCCTCTCCCCGTTTAACGGGGAGAGGGGATTCACCCGAACGATTTATCCAGCAGCGCCAGATTGATCTCGCCGGCGTGGAAGGTTTCGCCCGTCTCGACCGCCGTCACCAGCGCTTCCGCCGGCGAGAACAGGCTGCCGTCAATCTTATAGAAATCGCCCTTATACGCCTTGAAAATCTCGGCGAACGGCCGGCCATAGTCGCGCGACGTGCTGCTCGGCAGCTTTTCGGCGAGCTCCTTGGCGGCGGCCGCCGAACCTTTGACGAAAAGATGGGCGCGGCCGGCGTAAATGATCGCATCATTGGTGCGGCCCATCGCCTGAACGAAGTCGGGGTGGGGCGGCGAGAGCGGCGCCGTCGCGACGCCGTCGACAATGTCGTCGAGCGGGAAATGCAGCTCATGCGCCTTGTGCAGCGCCACTTCAAGCACACGGCCGACCACCTGAACACCGCCGGCGAGCGACTGCGTCGGCGCGTAAATGAAGGCGACCTTGTCCGGCGACACGCCGGAGCGCGAGGCGACTTTCTCGACCACCTCCTTGGGCGGCGGCGAGCCGCTTTCCAGAACAATGGTCACGCGGTCGGCCAGGTCGCGGTAAGAAAGCTCGTCAAAGAGCTTTTCCGCTCGGGCCTGAGCGCGGCCCGGTCCCGAACCAAGGGCGAAGAACTTCTCGTGGCTCAGGCTCCAGCCGGCGTATTGGCTGGCCAGGCAGGCGACGACAGGGTCGGTGCTCGTCACGGTCAGCCAAAACGGCCATTTGGGCGCAGCCGGCGAATGGGAAAGCGTCACGCGTCCTAAGCCGCCCATGCAGATTTCGGTTAGCAGCAGGCCCGCCTCTATGCCGCCCGCGACCTTGGCGCCGGCGTCGATCAGCAGCTCGCCGAGACTGCCCCGCTCGACCGAAATCCGATATTGCGCCGCTCCCGCGACAAGACGATCGACCAGAGCGCCTGCGAGAGCGTTGACGCTTTCGGTCGTGCGGCCGGTAACATTGAGGCTTCCGCTCACGTGTGGTCCTTCCCCTCTTTCGCTCTGAGGCGCTTTCCGCCCTCTCCCGGCCGTTCTAAGCGGTCAGCCTGCGGCGGGTTCATGCCGCGAAACTTATAGAGCTTTGCTTCGAAACGAAAGCCGAGCTCTGTCGCAGGACCATACGTCGCGAATGATCAAGTCACAGAGCCGCTTTGGCGCGAGCGACACAAATTTCAAATTTTTTTGTTCTTAATTGGAAACCAATTCGCCCGTTGAAGCGTTGACCTTTGCCTGTGTGTTTGCGCACTTCGGTGAGCCCCGTCTTGCGTTTGAAGCGACGAAATCATTGCGGCTGGGAAGGAAGCGAAGATGGACCTGCAGACGGACGAACGGAATGGGGGGCGGACCGTGGGTCACCTTGCGATGACCGACGTGCTTTACGTCGCCCTTGCCATTGCGGTCATTCTTTTCGGCAATATGGCCCTGGTTCGCGCTATGGACGTCGCGCTCGACTCCCTGGTGCATTAACTCCGCCCTTTAGCCACTTGGCAAAGGCCCGCCGCTCGCGCGGGCCTTTCGCGTTGCTGACCCAGCGCCGGCAAGGCTGTCGTAAACATTCGCCATATTCAGACCGGCGGCTCGGCGGCGATTTGCGTCTTGCGGCTCACTTGGAGTCGAGAGCGTGCGCCTCGAACTCCAGGGCGACGCCGGCGGCCACCGGCGACTGGCCTTTCTCCTTGGCTTCCGCGAGACGATCGAGTCGCACCAGCGCCAGACCTTCATCGGCGAGCCGCGACCCCGTCACGCCAACTTCCACGTCGCCGATATGGATTGCTTGGCCGGGCGGCGGCGCGTCGCCTTGCGCGCGATAGGGCGCGATCCGCCTGCGCACCAGCCCGCGATGCTTCATGCGCGACACCACCTCTTGGCCGACATAACAGCCCTTCTTGAAATCAATCCCTGAGAGCAGATCCATGTTCGCTTCGTGGGGAAAGGTTCCGCCATAGTCGAAATCGACGCCGCCGAGCGGCACGCCTGCATGGATACGTCGCGCCTCGTAATCTTTCCGCGCGTCCTTTGTCGGAATCTTGCCTTTTTCCGCGATGGCGCGGAATCCGAGCGGCCCGCGCGGATCAGCGGCGACCGCGACGGCGTCGACTTGCGGCGGCTCGGTCGCGTCGGGGAAGGCGATCGCTTCAAGTTCGTCGCTGCGGTTCGTCACGCTAAGTTTTGAACGCAGTTTGTAGATGTTCAGACGTTTTTGGAGATCGGCGGCAAGGACGAGCGGACAGTCGAGCAGATAGCGGCCGTCGCCTACCGCAAAGACCAGAAAATCGAACAAAATCTTGCCCTGCGGCGTCAGCAGCGCGGCGAACCGGGCCTCGCCGGCCTTGAGCGCGGCGATGTCGTTCGTCACGAGATTGTGCAGGAACTTGCCGGTGTCTTCGCCTGCGAGCTCGATAATTCCCCGATCGTCAAGCAGGATGGCCGTCGTCATGCGCCTCATTCGCCTCCGCCTCTGGCTGCTTGAGTCTCGCGCCCCTTTGGCGCATTAGCAACAAAACCCCACCCAACGACGGCATCGCAAGCGAGGCGCCATCCATGCCGCAGGTTTTTGATGTCATCCTCTCAGGCGGCGCGCTCGTCAACCAAGACGGGGAGGGCGCGCGCGATGTTGGCCTTAGCGACGGAAAGATCGCCGAGATCGGCGACCTTTCCCAAGCCTCGGCGGGGGAAAGGATCGACTGCCGCGGCCTCCATATTCTGCCCGGCGTCATCGACACGCAGGTGCATTTTCGCGAGCCCGGCGCGCCGCACAAAGAAGATCTGGAATCAGGATCGCGCGGCGCGGTTCTTGGCGGAGTCGTCGGCGTCTTCGACATGCCCAACACCAATCCGCTCACGACCGGAGAAGCGGAGCTTGCCGACAAGGTCGCGCGGGCGACGGGGCGCATGCATTGCGATTTCGCCTTCTGGGTCGGCGGCACGCATGAGAACGCACGCCATCTTGGCGAATTGGAGCGCTTGCCTGGCGCAGCCGGAATCAAAGTTTTCATGGGCTCCTCGACCGGCTCGCTGCTTATCGCCGACGACGCCGGCGTCGCGGAAGTCTTGTCGCATACACGCCGGCGCGCCGCATTCCACAGCGAAGACGAAGATCGCTTGAATGCGCGCAAGCCTTTGCGCGTCGCCGGCGATCCCTCGTCTCATCCGGTCTGGCGCGACGTCGAGACGGCGGTGCGATCGACTCTGCGGCTCTTGCATATCGCGCGCGACAAGGGCGCGCTGGTGCATGTGCTGCATGTGACGACGCAAGAAGAGATCGCGCTGCTCGCCGACAATAAGGATATCGCCAGCGTTGAAGTGACGCCGCATCATTTGACGATGGACGCGAGCGACTATGCGCGCATCGGCACGCTTGCGCAGATGAATCCGCCAGTGCGCGAAGCGCGCCATCGCGAGGGTCTTTGGCGAGGCGTCGCGCAAGGCGTCGTCGACATATTGGGCTCCGATCACGCGCCTCATACGCTTGAAGAAAAGGCCAAGCCTTATCCGGAAAGCCCTTCGGGCATGACGGGCGTGCAGACTCTCGTTCCTCTGCTGCTCGATCACGTCAACGCCGGTCGATTGACGTTGCAGCGTTTCGTCGATCTCACGAGCGCGGGACCGGCCCGGCTCTTCGGCATCGCCGGCAAGGGGCGCGTCGCAGTGGGCTATGACGCCGATCTCACCATCGTTGACATGAGGCGACGCGAGACCATCCGCAATTCATGGATCGCCTCGCGCGTCGGCTGGACGCCCTATGACGGCAAAGAAGTCGTCGGCTGGCCGGTCGGGACTTTTGTTCGCGGCGCCAAGGTCATGTGGGAAGGGGAACTCCTAACGCCTTCGCAAGGCGCGCCGATGCGCTTTTGGGGCGCGCTATGAAGGAAAGGCGGCGCGTCGCATCCAGCTCTCTCGACAATTGACAGGAAGCGCAGCAGTCCGGGAGGCGCCATCCGTAAATCTCAGTCTTCGCTCCAGAAGTAGTGCCAGACGCCGTCCGCCGCGATCCCGATGCGCGTGGCGCGCGGCTTTCCTTCAGCGTTGGAGCGCATGAGATCGGCGAAACGCACGCAGCGCCACCTTGCTCGCGCCTCATCGTCATTGTTTGGCGGTTGCGAATGGCGCGCGTAGGCCGGCCATTCATAGAGCGTCGTTGGTCCGCGCGTAATCTTGACGAAGGGCTGCGCAAAAATCGCGCGAATGAGCGCAATCGTCTCGCGGCCCTTGCGGTCGAAGGAAAGCGTCTTCAAAATCTCGATCGGATCGGTTCCGGCCTTAAAGGCGCCGCTCTTGGCGAACAGCGGGCGCGTCTCATTCCAATCAATCGGAATGCGGAGCGCTTCGACGTCGCCCGTCTCGCAAGCGGCAAGAATTTTGTCGCGGATCCTGGCGACCGGCGCGGGCAAAACAGCGAGATCGCCAATAGGGGACGAGATGACGTCGCCGATGACGTCATCCTTGGGTTTGCGGATCATGCAGCATGTTACCGCGCTTCGCCAGGGAAGCGCCAATGCGCTGAATATGATTGATCTTCTACGGCCAAGATTGTCTGCGCGCGGTGAAACCGCCATTGTAGTTGGCGTGTCTGCTGGAGTTTGAATGGACGAGCTTCAACATCAGAACGGGCCCTTGGGGAAGAAAACGTCGCCGCGTCTCGAGGGGATGCTGCGCCAGTCGGCGCTCGCAATCGTCACCGAGCGCGTCTGGCGGGTAGGCTTGGCGCTCGCCACGATTATCTTGTTCTTCTTGGCGCTCTCCTGGCTGGGGTTCTGGGGCGCGGCGCCGTTCGAAGCGCGCATCGCCGGCGTCGCCATCTTTGGCTTCGCGGCGCTCTACGTCCTCGCCCGCGAAATTGCGCGCGGATGGCCGCATCGCTCCGCTGCGCTCGAACGGCTGGATCACAGCGCGGACGCCGCGTTGCGCCCGGCATCCTCGCTTGAGGATCGTCTCGCCAGTCAGAACGCCGACGCAGGCGTCGAGGCGCTCTGGGCGCTGCATCGTCAGCGCCTGGAAGAGGCGCTGGCGAACACCCCCATCGAGGCGCCGCATCCGCAAGTCTCACGGCGCGACCCTTATGCGCTGCGCGCGCTCGCGCTTGTCGCAGCGGTCGCGGCCGGTTTCGCGGCGGGTGATGAAAAGCGCGCTCGGGTCGCCGCCGCATTCGATTGGCGCGCCGCTGCAAATTTCGGGACAAGCGCCCGCGTTGACGCCTGGCTTGAGCCGCCCGCCTATACGGGACGGCCGCCGATCGTGCTCGCGAAGGAAGGCGAAGCCCCGATCGAGGCCCCCGTCAATTCGATGCTCCGCATCCGACCGCCCGACGCCGGCGTTTCCGTCTCCGGCGCGCTCGTCGCGGCGCAGGAGACCGGCGGCGACGCACAGAAAGAGGCTGCGAAGGAGCAGGCGTTCAAACTTTCAGGCGCGGCGCGAGTGGTGCTTTCCGACGGTCGCCGTTTCGATCTCGCGGCCATCCCCGATCAGCCGCCGACGATCGCTTTGACGGAAAATCCGCGCAACACTGTTCGCGGCTCGATGACGCTCGCTTTTCGCGCAACGGACGATTACGGCGTCGTCGGCGCGGAAGCCGTCTTCAGCAAGCCGACGGGCGGACCGCGCGCGCTTTACGAACCGCCGCGACTTGCGCTTGCCTTGCCGCCTGGGGGAGGCGGCCAGGGCGACGCAAAGGCGACGATCGATCTCGCCGACAGCCCGTTCGGCGGCGCAAAGCTCGCGATGCGCCTCGTCGCCAAGGACGCCGCGGAGAATGAAGGCGCTTCTGAATCGATTGAGGTGACCTTGCCTCAGCGTCGCTTCGTCAAACCGCTGGCGCGTGCGCTCGCTGAACAAAGGCGCATTCTCGCGCTCGATCCTGAGTCGCGCGCGAGCGTCCACACCGCGCTCGAGGCGCTGTCGATCGCGCCGGAAGCTTTCGATACGCCTTCGGCCATTCATCTGGGCTTGCGCGAAGCGCGCCACGCTCTCGATGGCGCGCGCAGCGACGACGATTTGCGCGGCGTGTCCGACATGCTTTGGGCGATGGCGCTCGGTCTCGAAGAAGGCGACATTTCGCAAGCCGAGCGCGATCTGCGCGCCGCCGAGCGCGATTTGAAAGACGCGATTGCGCGCGGCGACAGCGAGGAAGAAATCGCTCAACGCGCCGAGGAGCTTCGCGCCGCGCTCGATAAATTCTTGCAGCAGCTTGGCAGCCGATTGCCGCCGCCAGGAGCGCCGCGCCAAGAGACGGAGGGAAGCGCCCC
>Ga0194127_10001599_pt1 | contig 32929 bp, 29 predicted proteins | sample TA2KigC100mmetaG_FD_148624 | JGI IMG/M metagenome (GOLD analysis project Ga0194127, IMG submission 148624) | Freshwater microbial communities from Lake Tanganyika, Tanzania - TA2015036 Kigoma Deep Cast 100m | ecosystem: Environmental > Aquatic > Freshwater > Lake | place: Tanzania: Lake...
CCACCTCCCCCTTCGAAAGGGGAGACGAGTCTCGCGTCAGCACCCGCTGCCCGAACTCGCGTTGGCTACACCGTAGCGCAACATCTATTTTGGGACCGCTTCTAGTCAGCTTTTCGTCCTCTTCCGGGGTCAGCCCGAGCCCCTTCACGAGCCCCTCGATCTCGGCCGTCGTGTCGGCCGACAGCGCGCAGGCACCCGCGAGCGCGAACGGAATCAATCCGGCGGCGCGCAGCAGGGCGCGGCGAGACGGCGATCGGAGCCTTTCGGACATATTGCCTCCTTGACAGTCAGTCGTTCACTCACTCCCGCCCGATCTCGAACGCGCGGATCAGGTTGTAGACGTGGGAGCGGGCCAGGCCGAGGCGGCGCGCGGCTTCGGCGATGTTCCAGTCGTGGTCGCGCAGGGTGCGCTCGACGAGCTCGCGCTGGAACCAGCGGGTGGCGTCGCGGAAGCTGAACTCGCCGGGGGCCTCGGTCGGGCGGGCGGCGGTCGGGAACAGGTGGCGGGGCTCGATCGTGTCGACGCCCTCGCCGGCGGCGCGAATCGCGGCGGCCTGGACTGCGTTCTCGAGCTCGCGGACGTTTCCCGGCCACTCGCCGGCCTGGATCGCGCGCAGGGCGGCGCTGCCGAGGCGAAGCGAGGGCAGGCCGTTGCGGCGGCAGGCCGAGTCGAGCAGGTGCGTGGACAGGTCGGGCAGGTCCTCGCGGCGCTCGGCGAGCTCGGGCATGCGGATCGGCAGCACCTGCAGGCGGTAGAACAGGTCCTCGCGGAAGCGGCGCGCCTTCACGGCCTCGCGCAGGTCCTCGTTGGTGGCGGCGATCAGGCGGATGTCGGCCAGCACCGGCTGCGGGCTGCCGAGCGGGTAGTACTGCTTGGACTGGAGCAGCTGCAGCAGCTTGGCCTGTGCGGCGAACGGAATCTCGCCGACCTCGTCGAGGAACAGCGTGCCGCCCTCGGCCGCGGCGACCTTTCCGGCCTGATTGCGGCGCGCCTCGGAGTGACTGCCGGCGGGCGCGCCGAAGAGCTCGCTCTCGAGAAGTGTCTCGGGCAGCGCCGCGCAGTTCAGCTCGACGAACGGACCGGCCGCGCGGCGGCTGTTCGCGTGGATCGAGCGCGCGAGCAGGCTCTTGCCGCTGCCCGACGGGCCGGTGAGAAGCACGCTCACGTCGAGCGGCGCGGCGAGCATGGCCTGCTCGAGCGCCTGCGCGATCGCGTGGCCGCGTCCGACGATCTCGTCCACGCGGTAGCGCGAGCGCAGCGCGCGGGTGGCGTCGCCCGCGCGTTCGCTTCGCGCGCGCTCGAGCAGCCGCTCGACGAACGGCGCCAGGTGGCGCGCCATCGCCTCGGCGTGTTCGCGCGCCTCGTCCGTGAACACGCCCGGCGCCGCGCGGCCCTGCAGGTACACCACGCCGCGCGAGACGTCGCCGCCGATCGGCGCGCAGATCACGGCCTCGATCTTGCGCGTGCGCACGCTCTCGCGATTGCGGAAGCGGTCGTCGAGGAGCGCGGAGTGGGTGAGGATCGTGCGGCCGCTCGCGAGCGCCTCGGCGATGATGCCGCGCGAGACCGAGGCGCGGATCTCGTCGACCTCGGCCGGCGAGCACGCGTGGCCCATCCACCAGGTCGCGGCGTTGTCGTCGCTGGCCGCGTCGCGCACCTCGAGATAGCCCTGCGAAGCGCCGGTGACGTCGACCACCAGCGCCAGCGCGTGCTCGAGCAGCGGCTCGAGCCGCTCCTGCCCGCCGAGCTCGAGAAGGGCGCGGTACAGGTCCCGTTCGCGCTTCATTCGCCCGAGCTCGTCGGGCGCGGGGTCACTCATCGGGATCGCCCTCATGCCTGGCCACGCGGGCCGAGCATACACGACGGGGCGTCGCTCTCGGATCCTGTTTCACGTACGCTGCCGAATGCCAGACACATCGCTTCGTGCGCGGGGGACCAGGCCGAAGGTTTCTCGAAAGACTCGCGCTTCGAACGCCAGGGGAGCGAGAACACGAGGCACGCTTCCGGAATCCCCTTGAGCGTCACCCAGTGCCCGGCGTCCACGGAGAGCCCGTGCTCCGAGAGCTTCTGCACGATGGCCGACGAGACGAGGATCTCGCCCGGCGCGGCCTCCTCCGCCACGCGCGCGGCGAGGATCACGTTGCTGCCGAAGTAGCCGGTCGCGACGCGAAGCGCGGAACCGGTGTGGATGCCGATCCGGGCACTCACGCGCCGATCCTGGGGCATGCCGAGCAGGCTGCGCTGGATCCCGACCCCGCAGTCCACCGCGTGCCGTGAGTCCTCGAACGCGAGCAGCACGCCGTCGCCGCGAAGCTCGAGCTCGTGGCCGCCCTCGGGAGTCGCGGCGCGGAGCACCAGGTCGTGGAACTCCTGGATCACGCCGTAGGCGCCGCGGTCGCCGAGCCGACGCGTGAGCTCGGTCGAGCGCACCACGTCGCAGAACAACAGCGTCACATCCACCTCCTCCGGAGCCGACACCGCGGGGACCGGCCGGAGGTTGCTTCGCCGGGATGGCTGGCGGGTCTTCATTGCGACCCGAGAGAGCAAGGCACGTGCCGACGCTACGCGCCGCCGTTCGGGCGTCCGCCCGAGTCAGGCGTCTCTGGAGCTGGACGGCTCGAAGCGCGGCGCGGCCAGCGCAGTGGACATCGCTGGCGGGGGACCTCGGCCGATCGAGCTCGATACGCCCGTGAGCACGCCCGCGAAGAAGACCGGCAGCGAGTTCCACCAGCCGTTCAGGAGCAGATCGACCGAGCGCATCCCGACCATCACCATCAGCGCCGCGAGCAGCGCCATCAGCACGGGATCGCGAAGCCGCCGCATGCGCCGCCAGGCCAGGAAGACCGGCCAGCCGAAGATCGCGTAGTGCAGCTGCACCCCGATGATGCCGTGGGTTCCGATCCGGTTGACCCACCAGCCGTCGATTCCGACCTCGCCCACGCCGAAGGTCTCGGCGCCGGGCGTGCGCACGTAGTTGCCCCAGCCGAACCAGTACTTCTCTCCCAGCCCCTCGAGCACGAAGTCCTCTTCGTCGAAGCGACCCGAGAGCGAGCGCGCGCGCTCGCGGTCCAGTCCTTGCGCGAACTCGACCAGCTTCCGGTTCGGGAACAGGTCCGCCGTCCGCAGCGCGGGATACGTGCACGAGAGCGTCACGAGCCCGAGCCCGATCGCCGCGATCGTCCGCGCCTTCAGCAGCGCGAAGCAGAGCGTCAACACGTGCCCGTACACGTTTCCCGCGACGCTGCGGGTCATGAGCAGTCCGAACGCGACGGCGAGCCGCGCGCGCGTGGCGCGGATCGGAAGCCACTCGACGCGGATCTTGATCAGCGCAGCGACCGCGATCAGACACGCCGCCATGAAGGTCGCGACGGAGAGTCCGTTGTCGAGAAAGACCACGGGCTGGATCACGCCCCAGCGCCAGAGCGGCTGCTGGCGGATCCCGTACACGCGCTCGCCCAGCTGGAACACCTTGAACGGAATGCTTCCCGCGACCTCGATCACGATCAGCACGGTGTAGACCAGCCCGACCATGCCCAGGGTCCTCATCAGCACGAGCGCGTCCTGCCGGGTCCGGAACAGCGCCCGGCCCACGAAGTACGGCAGGGCGATGCCGAGCGCGTCGTCGCCGGTCTTCGCGACCACGTCCCAGATGCCGAGCCCCGCCTCGAGCTTGCCCTCGTCCCACATCGGATCCGGATTCATGAACGCCGTGATGATGTTCTCGACCAGCATCAGCACGACCAGCGCCTCGAGGCCGCGGCCCGGCCGCGCCGAAGCGATGCTCTTCGCCCGGTAGATCATCCCGCCGGCAAGAGCGCAGAGATAGGTGAGGTACTCCTTGCCGATCGGCGGCAGCGTCGGCAGATCGAACGCGGCCTGCTCGGGAAGGAAGCCGATGCCGCACAGGAACACGATCGACGCTGCGGTCGCGCGCGGCTTGCGCTGGAACATCGCCATCGCGAACGGGACGAACAGGAGCAGCGCGAGGAGGGCTCGTACCGTTCCCGCCACGGTGGATGCCGGCTCTACTCTTCGCCCGGCTCGCGCTCGCTCTCGACGGCCGGCAACAGCGGCAGCTCCCCGCTCGACGGCTGGGAGAGCAGCCCGGCCTTGGTGTAGATCCCCAGCTTGTCGCGCGTGTCGCTGATGTCGAGATTGCGCATCGTGAGCTGGCCGATGCGATCCTGCGGCGAGAACACGGAGCTGCCCTTCTCCATGGTCAGCCGCTCCGGGTGATAGGTCAGGTTGGGGCTCACGGTGTCGAGAAGCGACCAGTCGTTTCCGCGCCGCAGCTCGACGGTGACCTCGCCGGTGATCGCGCGCGCGATCCAGCGCTGCGCGGACTCGCGAAGCATCATCGCCTGCGGGTCGAACCAACGGCCCTGGTAGAGCAGGCGCCCGAGCCTGCGGCCGTTCTCGCGGTACTGCTCGATCGTGTCCTCGTTGTGGATGCCGGTGACGAGCCGCTCGTAGCCGATGAAGAGCAGCGCCATTCCCGGCGCCTCGTAGATGCCGCGGCTCTTGGCCTCGATGATGCGGTTCTCGATCTGGTCGCTCATGCCCAGCCCGTGGCGCCCGCCGATCGCGTTCGCGTCGAGCAAGAGCTTGACCGGATCGGTGTAGGTCATGCCGTTCAGCGCGACCGGCTGGCCCTCTTCGAAGCGGATCGTGACCGTCTCGGCGCGCACGACCACGTCCTCGCGGAACGCGGCGACGCCCATGATCGGCTGCACGATCTTGATCCCGGCGTTCAGGCGCTCCAGGTCCTTGGCCTCGTGGGTCGCGCCGAGCAGGTTGGAGTCGGTCGAGTACGCCTTCTCGACGCTCATCCGGTACGCGAAGCCGGCGCGCTCCATGTACTCGCTCATCTCCTTGCGGCCACCGAGCTCGTCGATGAACGTCTGGTCGAGCCAGGGCTTGTAGATGCGCAGGTTCGGATTGGCGAGCAGCCCGTAGCGGTAGAAGCGCTCGATGTCGTTGCCCTTGTACGTGCTGCCGTCGCCCCAGATGTTTACGTCGTCGTCCTTCATCGCGGCGACGAGCAGGGTGCCGGTCACCGCGCGGCCGAGCGGCGTGGTGTTGAAGTACGGGACGCCCGCGGTGGTGATGTGGAACGCGCCGCACTGCAGCGCCGCCAGGCCCTCGTGGACCAGCGCGCGCCGGCAGTCGACCAGCCGCGCGCGCTCGGCGCCGTACTGGAGCGCCTTGCGCGGGATCTCGTCGTAGTCCGGCTCGTCCGGCTGGCCGAGGTTCGCGGTGTACGCGTACGGGATCGCGCCCTTCTGGCGCATCCAGTGCAGCGCCGCGCTCGTGTCGAGGCCGCCCGAGAAGGCGATCCCGACGCGCTCACCGACCGGAAGGCTCTGCAGGATGTTCGCCACGTGGCTCCTCGACTGGGTCGGCGGGAATCGTATCCGGTCTTTCCGCCCGCTGCCGCTAGCGGGCCGAGCCCGAGCGCAGCTCGTCGAAGTGGCCCTCGATCCGCTCCGCGAGCTCCGTGTCGCCCTGCTCGCGCGCGAGGGCGAGCGCCCGGCGGGCGTCGGCGAGCGCCGCGCTCCGGTCGCCGAGGGCCATGTGGGCGTCGGCGAGGCCGACGAAGGCCATCGTGTAGTCCGGCCGGATCCGAGCGGCTTCACCAAACGGTGTAAGAGCCTCGCGCGGCCGTCCCGCGCGCAGCAGCCCGACCCCCAGATTGTACTGCGCGTTCGGGGCGTCGGGCTCGATCTCGACCGAGCGCTGGAACGCCTGCAGCGAGAGCGTGGCCTCGCCGAGGTCGCGGTACGCGTGGCCGAGAGCCTCGTAGGCGACCGCGAAGTCCGGCCGGATCCGCACCGCCTCGCGAAGCGGGCCGAGCGCCTCCGCGGATCGCCCGTACCAGAGCAGCAGGTTGCCCAGGTTGTACTGCGAATTCTGCCGGCGCGGATCGATCTCGAGCGCGCGCCGGTACAGGTCGAGCGCCTCGGCGTGCCGGTTCTGCTCCTCCGCGAGCACTCCGAGCACCTCCAGCGCGAGCGGATCGAGCGGATCGACGGCGTGCGCGCGCTGCCAGAGCGCGTTGCTGTTGCGCCAGTACTGCACCTGCGCGCGCGTCTGCACGCCGAAGGCCGCGAGCACCGCGAGCGCGCCGAGCGCGAGCGCGTGACTGCGAAAGCGGAACCGGGGAACCAGCTCCGGAACGCCCCAGGCGGCGATCGCGAACAGGCCGATCGACGGCAGATAGGTGTAGCGGTCCGCCATGGCCTGCTCGCCGACCTGGATCACCCCGATCACGGGAACCAGCATGCCGACGTACCAGAGCCATCCGACCGCGAGCCAGGGGCGCGTCGGCAGCGCGCGCAGCGACAGGAGCGTGATTCCCGCGAGCAGCAGACCCGCGCCCAGAAGCGCGGTCGCGGGCCAGGTTCCCGGGTGTGTGTAGCTGATCGAGAGCCCGGTCGGCAGGATCGTCGCGCCCAGGTAGCGGGCCAGCGAGACCAGCGCGTTGCCCAGCCGCTGCCCGAGCGTGAAGTGCGAAGCGAGCGCGATGGCCGTGCCCTGCGCGAGCACCGTCATGGCGCTGGCCGCGGCGGCGAGCGCGAAGAGCGGCAGCTTCTCCAGCACGAGCGCGAAGGCCCGGCGCCGATCGATCGGGCGCGCCACGCGGAGTCGGCCGAGCGGCCAGACGTCGACGAGCAGAAGCAGCGCCGGCAGCGTCACGAGCATGGGCTTCGCCGCCAGTCCCGCCGCGGTCGCGGCGAAGACCCAGAGGTAGCGCAGGCGCGACGGGCGCTCGGCGTAGTGCGCGTACAGATTCAGCACGCCCGCGAAGCAGAGCCCGCTGAGCACGTCCTTGCGCTCCGCGATCCACGCCACCGACTCGACGTGCAGCGGGTGCAGCGCGAAGAGCCCCGCGGCGAACGCGCTTCGCCCGAGCGCGCCGGTCATGCGCAGGAAGGCGCGGAAGAGCAGCAGCGTCGCGAGCACGTGCAGCGCGAGGCTCGTGCGGTGGTGCCCGACCGCGTCGAGGCCGAAGAGCTCGACGTCGAGCATGTGCGAGACCCAGGTGAGCGGGTGCCAGTTGTGCGCGGCCATCGCGGAGAGCGCCCAGCGCAGCGACTCGAGCGAGAGCCCCGACTTCACGCGCGAGTTCGCGGTCACGTAGACGTTGTCGTCCCAGTTCACGAACTCGAAGCCGGCGAAGCTGCCGTAGGCGGCGACGGTCGCGAGCGCGAGGGCCGCGGCGGTTCCCGCGACCCGAAGCGCTCGTTCCGCCGGCGGGCTCAATGCCGGTGCCTCGCGTCTATCCGCGCGGCAGCGTGAAGTAGAACGTCGCGCCCTGGCCGGGATCCGACTCGACCCAGATCCGTCCGCCGTGCCGTTCGAGGATGCGGCGGCAGATTGCGAGCCCCACGCCCGTGCCGGGAAGCTCGCCGCCGTGCAGGCGCTCGAAGACGCGGAAGATGGTCTCGTGGTGCTGGGCCGGAATGCCGATTCCGTTGTCGCGCACGTAGACGAGCACGTCGCGCTCGCGCGGCTCCGCGCCGATGCAGATGATCGGGCGCGAGCCGCTGCGGAAGCGCAGCGCGTTCGCCACCAGGTTCTGGAACACGCGCGCGATCTGGATCGGGTCGGCGTTCACGCGCGCGAGCCCGTCGATCTTGACCTCGGCGTCGCACTCGCCGATCGCGGGCCGCAGGTTCTCGAGCGCCCACTCGACCGCCTGCGCGAGCTCCGTCGGCTCGACGGCCAGATGGACCGCGCTCGATGCCGCATAGTCGACCAGGTCGCGAAGCAGGTCGCGCATGTGCGAGACCTGCCGCAGCGCCAGGCCCAGGTCCGAAGACTCGCCCGCCAGCGCGAGCTTCAAGAGCTGCTCGATGCTGCGCAGCGGCTCCTGAAGATCGTGCGCGCCCGCGAGAGCGACCTCTTCGAGCTCGCCACTCACGGTCTCGAGCTTCGCCGCGTCGGCCCGGGCCAGCTCGCGCGCCTCGACCAGATCGTCGATCTCGAATACCGAGCCCACGAAGCCCGAGAGCTCCTCCTTGGCGTCGAAGCCGGGAAGCGCCGAGATTCGCACCCAGCGGTGCACCCCCGACGCCGTGCAGACGCGCAGGTCGACCTCGAACGCGTCGGGCTCCTCGAGCGCGGCCGCGAACGTCGCCGCCCAGACGCCGCGGTCCTCCGGGTGGATGCGCTCGGTCCAACCGAGGCCACGAGCCGCATTCTCGGAGAGACCCAGGTACGCGAGAAAGCGCCGGGTGAAGTGAGTGAAGCTCCCGCGTGAGTCGGTCTTGAAGAGCATGGCCGGCGCGCGCGAGGCGTCGGCCGGCGCCGCGGGCAAGAGCTCGAGCAGCTCGACGAGCGCGGCCGACAGCACGGCGCTCGACGCGCTCTCGCTCGCGAGCATCGTGCAGAAGCGCAGCGTTCGCGCGCGCTCCACGGCCTCGGCGTCGCCGTGTTGCACGAGCAGAAGCGCCGGCACGGTCGAGCCGCGCGCGCGTCGCTCGCGCAGCACGTCGAGCGCGCCGTGGCCGCCGCTGGCCAGATCGATCACGATCGCCGCTGGCTCCGCCTTCGCGAGCTCGCCGCGGAGCTCCGCGAGCGACCCCGCGCGCACGAGCTCCGCCGGGACCCCCGAGATGCGGACGTCCCCCGGATACGACACGACGCGCAGCGGCGCGCGCCCGACTCCCTCACCCACGCCGCCAGCTTAGGACACGATCCGGAATTCGCGTAGCCCTACCCCCCGAGCTCGCCGCGCAAATAGCGGCGCCATGCGCCCTCCGCGAAGCCGTCCGCCGAGAGTCCGTAGCGCGCGAAGTAGCGCTCCAGATTGCGCACGTCGCGGAGCAGATGCGGAAGGCCGTCGCGACTCGCGTGCAGGTCGACCGACTGCGGCACGTCGATGATCACGGGCCGCTCCTGCCACCAGAGCACGTTGTACGCCGACAGGTCGCCGTGCACCCGGTGCAGGTCGAGCATGCGCTCGACGTCCTGGAGCAGCCGCGCCAGCGCCGCGCGCGCCTGCTCGATCGTGAGCTCGACGTGGCGCAGCTGCGGCGCCGGGCCCTCGCGATCGCCGACGTACTCCATCAGGATCGCGTCGTCCGAGGCCGCCAGCGCGCTCGGCACGCTGACGCCCGCGTCGTGCAGGGCGCAGAGCGTCTCCCATTCCCAGTCGATCCAGGCGTGGTGCGCCATGCGCCGGCCCTTCTCGGTGGGGGCCTTCATCGCGCGCCCCTTGCGAGCGTCGAGCACGACGCGCGCGCTCGCGTAGTCCCGCGCGTGCGCGAACGCGCGGAACTTCTGCGCCCGGTACACCTTCGCCGCCAGAAGCTCGACGCCCGTCGAGGCGTCGGCGGCGCAGCAGTACACCGTCGCCTCCTTGCCGTCTCCGATCACGCCGAGCACGTCCGTGATCAGGCCCTGCCCGCCGAACTCGCGCAGAACCGCGGCCTTCTCCTGGTCCGCGAGCATTCCGCGCGTGAACGCCGCGCCGGACAACCTCGAGCCGATCCGCTCCTTCGACACTCCGATCTCCAAGGCGAGGACGAAAAAAAACGAGCCGCAGGCCCACGCCTGCGACTCGCCGGATTCCTCGCCAGAAGATCGGTCTGCGAACCTACCCGATCCGTCGGCTCCGCCGGAGGCATGAGCACCCGTCGCAAACGAATCGCGCAGTCATCTCGAGCCTCCTTCCGCCCCGGGGATCGGGGCAGCGCCATCCTAGCCCACCGGCGAGGCGAGGGCCGCCCCGAGCCGAGCCCCGCAAGCGCCGCGAAGCCGCGCGCGCAGTGAGCCGAAGGCGAACGTAGTCAATGGGAAGTGGGCCCTCCGGGGTTCGAACCCGGGACCAACCGGTTATGAGCCGGCCGCTCTCACCACTGAGCTAAGGGCCCGAGAGGATCAGTACGGCGCGAGCTTCGCGCGTATGGAATCGACGGTGCTCTTGTAGTCGGCGGTCTTGAAGAACGCCGCTCCCATCACGAACACGCGCGCGCCGTGCAGCGCCACGCTCTCGATCGTGTCCGGGCCGATTCCGCCGTCGACGACCAGGTCGATCTCGCGGCGGTCGCGGTCGATCCACTTCCGGATCTCGCGGATCTTCGGAAGGGTGGACGCGATGAACTTCTGGCCGCCGAAGCCCGGGTTCACGGTCATGACCAGGACCTGATCCACCATTCCCATCACCGGCTCGATCGCGGCTGCCGGCGTGGCGGGGTTCAGCACCACGCACGGCCGTACGCCGAGCTTTCGGATCCGCTCCAGCGTGCGGTGCAGGTGCGTGCAGGCCTCGACGTGGACGCCGAGCGCCGTCGCGCCCGCGGCCACGAACGCCTCGAGCAGGTGGTCGGGCTCGCGCACCATCAGGTGCACGTCGACCGGGAGCTTGGTCACCTTCGCGACCGCCGCGACGACGTCGGGGCCGATGGTCAGGTTGGGCACGAAGTGGCCGTCCATCACGTCCAGGTGCATCCAGTCCGCGCCGGCGCGCTCGGCGGCTCGCACCTCTTCGGCCAGCCGCCCGAAGTCGGCCGAGAGGATCGACGGCGCGATCTTGTACGGGGTCATGCGCGCACCAGGCGAACCGCGAAGAAGCCGTCGCAGCCGTGGCGCTGCGGCCAGGTGGAAAGCTCGTTCTCGGCGGTCACCAGCACGTGCGCGGGCTCGGGCAGGAACGGCCTCGGATCGTCGATCCGGAACTCCTTGGCCGACTCGAGGAAACGCGACACCACTCCACGGGTCTCCTCGGGGGTGAAGGTGCAGACACTATAGACGAGCGAGCCGCCTTCCTCGACGTAGCGCCCCGCGGACGAGAGGATCTCGAGCGCGCGCTCGGCGCAGCGCGGGATCTCCTCGGGGCGCACACGCCAGCGCGCGTCGGGATTGCGCCGCAGCGTGCCGAGCCCGGAGCAGGGCGCGTCGACGAGGATGCGCCGGTAGAACGACGGGCCCTTCAGGTCGAAGCCCTTCGCCACGTCGCGCTCGAGCGGGCGGACGTTGTGCAGGCCCAGCCGCTGCGCGCTCTTGTAGATCAGCGCCATGCGCGTGCGGTTCTGCTCCAGCGCGATCACCTCTCCGCGTGGCCCGACGATCTCGGCGAGCTGGACCGCCTTGGTGCCGGGCGCGGCGCAGCAGTCGACCACCGTGTCGTTCGGCTCGGCGCCGAGCAGGAGCGGCACCAGCTGCGAGGCCTCGTCCTGGATCACGTACTCGCCGCGGTCGAAGGCCGGCCCTCGCGAGGGGTCCTTCGCGGCGTTCGTCACGCCCTTCGGCGCGTACGGCGTCGGCACGCCGCCGAGCTCGCGCGCGACCCGCTCGCGCACTCCGTTCGCCGTCACGCGGACGGTGCGCGGCGGCGCCTTCGCGCAGGCCTCGGCGAAGGCGACGGCGTCTTCCGGGCCGAGCTCGGCGACGAGCCGCTCGGCGAGCCAACGAGGCATCGATCCCCACTGCTCGACGTGGCCGATCGGGTCCGCGACCGGATCGGGCCAGACCAGGCGCTGCTCGTCGCGAACACGGATCAGGCCGCGCAGCACCGCGTTGGTGAAACCGGTGGCGCGCTCGAAGCCTACTTTTCGCGCGAGCAACACGGTCTCGTGTACGACCGCGGCGTCCGGGATCGAGTCCAGGCAGAGCAGCTGGTACGCGCCGAGCCGGAGCAGATTTCGCACCTCGGACTCGACCCGGCGCAGCGGGCGGTCGAGCGCCTGGCCGAGCGCCGCATCCACGCGGCCGCGCAGCCGCAGCGTTCCGTAGCTGAGCTCGGTGGCGAGCGCGCGGTCGCGGATCTCGAGCTTCGCCTCGGGAAGCGCCGCGTGCAGCACGATCTCGGCGAAGGCGCGGTCGCGGTCGACGCGCTCGAGCACGAACCAGGCGATGCCGCGGGCGGTGGGGACGAACGGGGTCTCGGTCACGGCGTGCGCGCCTCCTCGGCATCGGGAACCCGGAATCCGCGAAGCAGCTCGTCGGCGCGCATCGGCCGCTTGCCGGCGAGCTGGATCTGCTCGAGCTCGAGATACGCGTCGCCCGCGGCGAGCAGCAGGCGGCCCGCCTCGACGCGAAGCGCGCCGGGCCGCGCGTGGCCGAAGTGGTCGGGGCCGAGCTTCGCGCGCACGATGCGCATGCGCTTGGCGGCGCGGACCAGCTCGATGTCGACCCCCGGCCGCGGCGTGGCCGCGCGGATGCGCCGCAGCAGACGCTCGGCGGGCTGCGTGAAGTCGAGCTGAGCGAAGCCGCGGTCGAGCTTCGGCGCGAGCGTGACGCGCACGGAGCCCTGCGGCGCGAAGACCGCGCGGCCATTCGCGAGCTGGTCCACAGCGTCGAGCAGCGCCTGCGCGGCGAGCTCGGCCAACCGAGCTGAGACCTCGCCGGCGGTCTCGTCCGCGCCGATCGCGGTCTCGCGCACCAGGCACACGTCGCCCGCGTCCATCTCCTTCACCACGCGCATCACCGAGATGCCCGTGCGCGGGTCGCCCGCGTCGATCGCCCACTCGATCGGCGCGGCGCCGCGCCAGCGCGGCAGCAAGCTCGCGTGCGCGTTGATCAAGCCCAGCCGCGGCAACTCGCGCACGCTCTTCGGGATGAACTGTCCGAATGCCACCACGACTCCCAGCTCCGGCTCGCGCGCGCGCATCCACGCGAGCGCGCTCTCGTCTCCGACCTTCTCCGGCTGCAACACATCTACACCGATCTCTGTCGCCGCGATCTTCACCGGCGTTCCGTCCAGGGTCCGGCCGCGCCCGCGCGGACGATCGGGCTGCGACACCACGCCGACCAGGGTGTGCGAGCTCGAGGCGAGCGCCCGAAGAGCCGGCACCGCGAAGTCCGGCGTTCCGAAGTACAGCAGGCGCAAGTCAGCCGTCGGCGTGGCCCGCCGGCTCGCGCTCCTCCTGATCGCGGCGGAGCTGCTTCTTGCGCCGCCGTACGTACAGCTCGCGCTTGAGCTTGCTGATGTGGTCGATGAAGAGGACCCCGTCCAGGTGGTCGATCTCGTGCTGGAAGCAGAACGATTCGAGCTCGGTCGCGTCGAACTCGACTTCCTCCCAGTCCAGAGTGCGCGCGCGCACCACCACGCGCGCGTGGCGCTCGACGTCCGACTTGAAGTCCGGTACCGACAGGCAGCCCTCCTGCTCCGACACCGCTCGGCCCTCGGCCACGCGGATCTCGGGGTTCAGCAGGATGCGCGGGTTGCGCTCGCCGTCCTCGCTCCAGTCCAGGTCCATCACGATCAGGCGCTTGGCGACACCGACCTGCGTCGCCGCCAGGCCGATGCCCGGCTCGTCGTACATGGTCTCGGCCATGTCGTCGGCGAGCGCGCGGAGCGCGTCGTCGATCTCGTGGCGCTCGACCGCCGCGGCCTTCTGGCGCAGCCGGGCGTCGGGGAACTGCAGGACCTGTCGGATCATCGGCCGTATTTCATAGCATTTGCAGGGGGTTGGCATCCAGCCGCAGGGTCACGCCGGCGAAGGCGGGGCCGTGCGCCTGCCGCATCAGCTCGCGCGCGACCACGCGCACGCCCTCGCGCGGGCCGAGCAGGAGCAGCTGCCAGCGGAACTCGTCGCGGATCCGAGTGAGCGGGGCGGGCGCCGGACCGAGCACGCGCACGCTCTCGCCGCCGGTGTCGTCCGAGAGGCAGGTCTTGGCGAGCCCCGCGAGCGCGAGCGCCGCACCCTCGACTGCCGCCGCGCGCTTTCCCGAGAGCGCGACGTGCACGATCTCGGCGAACGGCGGCCAGCCGTGCGGGCGCCGCCGCGCGACCTCTTCGCGGTAGAAGCGCGGGTAGTCGTGCGTGCGCGCCAGCGCGATCGCGTAGTGCTGCGGAAGGAAGGTCTGCAGCACCACGCGCCCCGGCTCCAGCCCGCGGCCGGCGCGGCCCGCCACCTGCGTTAGCAGCTGGAAGGTGCGCTCGCCGGCCCGGAAGTCGGGGAAGTGCAGGCCCAGGTCCGCCGCGACGACACCGACCAGCGTCACGTTCGGGATGTCGTGCCCCTTCGCGACCATCTGCGTGCCGACCAGGATGTCGATCTCGTTTCTGTGGAAGGCGGCCAGGATTCCGCGCTGCGCGCCCTTGAGCCGCGACGTGTCGCGGTCCAGGCGCGCGACGCGCGCGCTCGGGAACGACGTCTTCACCTCTTCCTCGAGCCGCTCGGTGCCGTACGCCACCATTCCGCCCTCGGGGCTGTCGCAGGACGGGCAGCGCGATTTCGGGTCCTCGCGGTAGCCGCAGTAGTGGCAGCGGAGCTCGCCCTCGAGCGGGTCGTCGATGCGCCGCACGCCTTCGGTCGCGTGGTAGACGAGGGAGATGTCGCAGTGCGTGCAGCGCAACGCGAAGCCGCAAGAGAAGCAGTACACGTGCGCCGCGAAGCCGCGCCGATTGAGGAACAGGATCGCCTGCTGGCCGGCGGCGAGCGTCTCGGCCAGCGCCTCGCGAAGCGGCCGCGAGAGCATGCCGCGCTTGGGTCCGCGCGCGCCGGGATTTCCCATGTCCACGATCTGCACCGTCGGCAGCGGCCGGCTCGCCACGCGCTCGGGAAGCGTGAGCCGCGCGTACTCGCCGTGCGCGGAGCGCCAGGCCGTGCCGACGTCGGGCGTCGCGGAGCCGAGCAGCACCGGGCAGCCCTCGCGCTCGGCGCGCGCGAGCGCGACGTCGCGCGCGTGGTAGCGGAAGCCCTCGTCGCTCTTGTACGCGCCGTCGTGCTCCTCGTCGATCACGATCAGACCCAGATCGGTGTAGGGCGCGAAGACCGCCGAGCGCGCGCCGATCGCGATCGGCACGCGGTTCTCGCGGATCAGCCGCCACTGGTCGAAGCGCTCGCCGGCCGAGAGGCCGCTGTGCAGAACCGCGACGCGGTCGCCGAAGCGCGCGCGGAAGCGGTCGACGACCTGGTGCGTGAGCGAGATCTCGGGCACCAGCACGATCACCGAGCGGCCCTTGCGCAGCGCGACGTCGGCCGCGCGCTGGTAGACCTCCGTCTTGCCGCTTCCGGTGATGCCGTAGAGCAGGAAGGTCGAGTCACCTCGCGCCTCGATCGCGCTTGCGATCTCGGCGAGCGCGGTGGTCTGGTGTGGCGTGAGCTCGGGCGCCGCCTCGGTCGGCACGAGCGGATCGTCGGCCGAGCCGCGCACGCGCTCGCGCTCCTCGCAGATCACGTAGCCCGCCTCGACCAGCGCGCGTAGCGCCGGCGTCGAGCGAGCGGGCGCGGGCGCGGGGCCTAGCGCCGAGAGGAGCGCGAGCTGCTTCGGGGCGCGCGCGAGCGCCTGCTCGGCCGAAGCGCGGTCCAGGTCCGGCGCCACGCGGTACACGCGCTCGAGCTTTCGGCGCACCTTGGGCGGATCGGTGCCGGGCGCGCGCGAGACGAAGCCGAGCCGCTCCAGCCGGTCGAGCGCCGCGATCGCGGCGGGAAAGCGCGTGCGGATCTCGGCCTCCGAGCGCGCGCGCCGGCCGAGCGCCCAGAGCACCTGGCCCAGCGTCCCGCGCACCTCTCCTCGCTCGAGCGCGCGAAGACCGGCGGGAAGCAGCGTCACCTTCGTGCCCGGGCGCGACGCCGTGCCGGGCGGGATCGCGGCGGCGAGCGCGATTCCCGGCGGGCAGAGCGCGTCGCGTGCCACGCGGAGCACGGCCTCGAGAAGCGGCTGCGGGAGCACCGGCTCCGCGTCGAGCACCTGGATCACCGCGCGAAGCGTTCCGCGCGCGCGCGGCGCGGTGCCGGATTTCAGCGCGACCACCACGCCCACCACGCGCCGGCCGCCGTGGGGCACGAGCACGCGCGCGCCGGGCTCGGCGGTCTGGCCGTCGAGGAGCGCGTAGTCGAAGGTCTCGTCCAGCGGGACGGGAACGGCGACCTCGACCACGGTCGTGATGCCCATCCCCTGTTTGTACCGCCGCCGCGGCGCGACTCCAAGCGCCGGTCCCTTGCCCGGCTCCCCGGCGCGCCCTACCTGAAGGGCGATGCGCGACATCACCGTCGTCGGCAGCCTGAACATCGACATCTCCGTGCGCGTGCCCCGCTTCGTGCGGCCGGGCGAGACGCTGCGCGCCACCGGCCTGCTGCTCGGCGCAGGCGGCAAAGGCGTGAACCAGGCGATCGCCGCCGCGCGCCTGGGCGGTCGCGTGCACCTGGTCGGCTGCGTGGGCGACGACGAGTTCGCCGCGATTCCGCTTCGCGCGCTGGCCGAAGCGGGCGTGGACGCGACGCACGTCGCGACGCTCGCCGGCCAGCGCACCGGCACCGCGCTGATCACCGTCGACGAGGCGACCGGCCAGAACCAGATCGCCGTCGACGCGGGTGCGAACCGAAGCGTGCGCCCGGAGCACGTGCGCGACGCGGTGCCGGCGTTCCGCGCGTCCGCCGTGCTGCTGGTGCAGCTCGAGCTCCCGCCCGAGACGGTCGAGACCGCGCTCTGGCTCGCGCGCGCGAACCACGTGCGAACCGTGCTCGACCCCGCGCCCGCGCGCGATCTCGCCGACGGCACGCTCGCGCTGGTCGACGTGCTCACGCCCAACGAGAGCGAGGCCGAGGCGCTCACGGGAATCGCGATCGGCAGCGTCGAATCCGCCGCGCAGGCCGGCGCGCGGCTGCAGGCGCGAACCGGCGGCGACGTGGTGGTGAAGCTCGGCGAGCAGGGCTGCGTCTGGGTTCACGCGACCGGCTTCGAGCACGTCGCCGCGCCGCGTGTCCGCGCGCTCGACACCACCGGCGCGGGCGACGCGTTCAACGGCGGGCTCGCGCTCGCGCTCGCGCGGGGCGAGCCGCTCTCTGCCGCGCTTCGCGAGGCCGTGCGCGCGGGCGCCGCCGCGACGCTGCGCCGCGGCGCGGCTGCCGCCATGCCCACCCCCGCCGACCTCTTGGCGCTGCCGGAAGCGCGCTAGACTCGGGCACCGCTCTCGAAGAACGGAGGTCACCGCCATGGACAAGTCCCGCTCGCTCGCCGCCACCGCCCTCACCACGCTGATCGGCCTCTCCGTCGGCCAGATCGCCGAAGCCGCCAGCGCCCAGGCGTCGTCGGGAAACGAGAAGTGCTACGGCGTGGTGAAGAAGGGCCAGAACGACTGCGGCACCGCGAATCACGGCTGCAGCAAGCAGGCGAGCCAGGACGCCGACCCGAACGAGTGGGTCTACCTGCCCAAGGGCAGCTGCGAGAAGATCGTCGGTGGCAGCCTCGCGCCCAAGGACAAGTAGCGCCGCCTCGTCGCTCCCGCGCGCCTGCGGGCTCGGCCTGCGCGCGCCGCACTACGACGCGATCCTGGCCGGCGCGCCCGACGTCCCGTTCTTCGAGGTGCTGGCCGAGAACCACACCACCCTCGGCGACCCCGCGCGCGAGATCCTGACGCGCGTCCGCGAGCGCTGGCCGGTGACGCTTCACTGTGTCGGCATGTCGCTCGGCTCGACCGACCCGCTCGATTTCGAGCACCTGGGCCGGCTGCGCGAGCTCGAGCACCGGCTCGAGCCCGCGCTCGTCTCCGACCACCTGTCTTGGTCGTCGCTGGACGGCCGCTTCCTGCACGACCTTCTGCCGCTGCCCTACCTGGAGGAGTCGATCGCGCACGTCTCCGCGCGCATCGCGCGCGTGCAGGATTTCCTCGGCCGCCGGATCGCGATCGAGAACGTGTCTAGCTACGCGACCTTCGCCGAGTCCGAGCTGGCCGAGTGGGAGTTCCTGTCCGCCGTCGCCGAGCGCGCCGACTGCTCGATCCTGCTCGACGTGAACAACGTGCACGTCTCGGCGGTGAATCACGGCTTCTCGGCCGAGACCTACCTGGACGCGCTCCCGCGCGAGCGCGTGGCGCAGCTGCACATCGCCGGGTTCTCGCGCGGCCGCGAGCTGCTGCTCGATTCGCACGGCGCCGCGATCGACCCGGCCGTCTGGCGCCTGCTCGAGCTCGCGCTCGAGCGGTTCGGCGCACTCCCGTTCGTACTCGAGCGCGACCGCAACATCCCGCCGCTCTCCGAGCTGCTCGACGAGGCGAAGAAGGCGAGCGCGCTGATCGCGCGGCGAGTGACTCGCGATGATCTGGAGTGACTTCCATGCTGCGTGAGCTGCAGCGCCGCTTCGTGCGCGACATGCTCGCGGGCGAGTCATGGGTGCACCCGTACCGAGAGAACCTGCTCTGCGGCCACGCCGAGGCGCTCGAATCGCTGTACCCCGTGTGCCGCCGCCTGGTCGGCGACGAGTTCTTCCGCGCCGCCGCCCGCCGCTTCGCTCTCGGTCATCCCGCTTCCTCGCCCGATCTGAACGACTACGGCGCCGAGCTGGCCGACTTCTTCGCCGGCTTCGAGCCCGCGCGCGCCCTGCCCTACCTGCCCGACGTCGCGCGCTTGGAGCGGGCGCTGCACCGCGCGCTGCTCGCGCCGGTTCCGCCGAGGGTCGACCTCGCGGCGCTCGCGCAGGTGCCCGAGGCGCGCCGCGGCCAGGTGCGCTTCGCGCTCGCGCCCGGCGTCGCGCTGCTCGAGTCCCGCTACCCCGCCGACCGGATCTGGCTCACCAACCAGCCCGGCTACACCGGCGAGGATCGCGTCGACCTGTCCGAGGGCGGCGTGCGGCTGGCCGTCTGGTTCACGCCGGACGGCGAGCCCGCGCTCGAGCGGCTCGTCCCGGCCGAGCTCCAGCTGCTCGCCGGCTTCGAGCGCGGACTCACGCTCGACGACGCGTGCGCGTCCTGGCCAGGCACGAGTCAGGAGCTGGCCGGATTCCTCGCCCGAGCGGTGCAGCGCGGGTGGATCGGGTCGGCGCGGGTCGGGTGAGCCGCGATTGGATCGCGGCGAACCAGCGCGGCGTGCGGTCCGCGCCGCGGAATGGTTCGGTCTCACCTCCGCGGAGCGAGCCTCCGCGGAGACCGCGGGGATTCAGACCGCGTCCGAACGCCGGCGCCTACGGCCGGTCGGTTGCGTTCCACGCCATCGCTCCCGTGATCCAGTGGGTGATCTCCTCCTGCTGGTCGTTCCTGTGCAGGTGGCGGGGCGGCTGCGCGAAGGTCTCGTAGGGGCGACACCGCAGGACGACGCGGCCCTCCTTCTCCGCCATCGCCTGCACCACCGGCCGAGCCTCCGCGGGCAGCGGTTTCCCCGACATGCGGCCGCCGACAGCCATCATGACGTCGACCACCAGCGCGGGATCGGTCTCCAGCCGCGCGTCGCAGTAGACCTGCAGGTACGCGAAGGGCCAGCGCTCGTCGAGAATGCAGAGGCTGATCTTTCCCGAGCGCGCCACTGCCTTCGCCTTGGCCCGGCCTCCCATCGTGGAGACGAGGAGCTCGTCGCCGTCGGTCGGCACGTAGTAGACCACCGACATCGCCGGCCCGTCGGAGCGCCGCTCGTAACCGAAGATGCAGGTGCGGTGCGTGCGGACGAACTCGCGGCGCTCGGATGGGAGCATGTCGCGGTCGGTCGGAGCGGTGAACGGGGCGGGCGAGAGCGGGAGGATGCGCATCGAGTTCTCCTCTACAAGAGTCTTGTTATCGATCGATAATAGACTATGCTCGCCCGATGGGTCAAGCGCAGAAGCGCCGTCGTCGGCTGCGCCGATCGCGCGGGGACATCCGCGAGCGCTTGCTCGACGCCGCCCTCGTGGAGTTCGGAGCGAAGGGGTTCGACGGCGCCTCGACGCGCGCCATCGCCGAGCGCATCGACGCCCACCAGCCTCAGATCCACTACCACTTCGAATCGAAGGAGGCGCTCTGGAGAGCGGCGGTGGATCACCTCTTCGCGGAGCTCGGTCGCGCCATGGAGGGGCTCGACTTCGGAGCGGATCCGGCCCGGACCACCGCGATCGATACGCTCGCGGACGGGTTCGCCGAGCTGATCCGGCGCTTCGTGCGTTTCGCGGCTGCAAGGCCCGAGCTGAACCAGATCATGCTGCACGAGGCAACCGCCAGGAGCGCGAGGCTTCGCTGGATGACCGACCGGCACGTTCGGCCGCTCTACGACGCCGTACGCGTGCTCTGGCGCCGCCTGCGCGAGGCGGGGATCGCCGCGCCCATCGACGATGCGATGTTTCATTACGTGTTGGTGGGCGCCGCGTCACTCCCCTACGTGAACGCTCCGGAGGTGCGCCTGCTGACGAAAGCGGAGCCGACTGACCCCTCCTGGGTGGAGAGGCATGCGGACGGGCTCGTCGCGACCTTCCTGCCGAATCGAAGCTGATCTCCGGGGAGAGCTACCGACTCCGCGTCTCGGCGGAGCCGCAGCGCTTGCGCGCGCCCCCGTGCGACAATCGCTGCCGATGAGCCAGCTCGACCCGAAGGTGATGACCGTGCGTGGACCCGTGGCGCCGGAAGCGCTCGGCCTCACGTCGCTGCACGAGCACATCCTGTGCGATCTGTCCGCGTGCTACCGCGATCGGTTCCGGAAGATCCTGCCGGCCGAGATGGAGATGCCGGACGGGCCGTTCGAGATCGGGGAGCGCTCGACGCTGCGGCACGCGATGCTGCTGTCGAGCAGCAACCTTCGGCTGGACGACGAGAAGGTGATGACGGCCGAGGTCGCGGACTTCGCGGCGGCGGGCGGGGGCGCGATCGTCGAGACCGGCTCGCCGGGGATCCGCACCGGCCAGGACGTGCGCGCGTTCGCGCGCATCTCGCAGGCGACCGGCGTGCACATCGTGGCGTGCACGGGGCTGTACGCGGAGGACAGCTGGCCGGAGCGCTTCCGGGGTTTGTCGGAAGCGCAGTACGCGGACTACCTGCGCGGCGAGATCGCGAGCGGGATCGACGGCTCGGGAATCCTGCCGGGCCAGATCAAGGTCGCGTACGAGGGACGAAGCGCCGACGCGGACGCGTACCTGCGCGCGGCGGCGCGCGTCTCGCGCGAGTCGGGGCTCTCGCTGCAGGTGCACGTGGGCTTGCTTCAGTCGAACCCCGAGCTGCGCGAGTCGTTCCTGCCGCTCCTGTACGGGAGCGAGTGCGTGCCGGAGCGGACGGTGATCTGCCACGTCGAGAACTGGCTGGGGTCGCTGCCCCTGCAACAGATCGTGCTCGAGCCACGGCTTGCGGCGCAGGACTTGACGTTACACCGCGAGGTGTTGGACCGCGGCTTCCACGTCTGCTTCACCTGCATCGGCGCGGAGTGGGACCTGGAGGAGCTCGGCTTCGCGCACCGGCCCGACTGGTTCTACCTGGCGGGACTGGTGGCGCTGATCCGCGAGGGCTACGCGGACCAGCTCACGATCGGACACGACGTGTTCACCAAGCTCTGCACGCGCCGCGGCGGCGGCGAGGGCTACACGCGGATCCCCCGCTTCGTGCTGCCCCTGCTCGGACGCTGCGGGGTGTCCGACGCGGATGTCCGCAAGCTCACGGTCGAGAATCCGGCGCGGCTTCTGGCGCAGTGAGTCGTGCGAAGCCTCGGTCACAGGCTCGCCCTCGCCGCGCTGCTCCTGGCCATGCTCGGGCCGGAGACCGCGCTCGCGGCGGTCGACAAGTGCGGCGCGGATCGGGCCAAGGCTCTCGGCAAGCACGCGGCCGCGGGGCTCGATTGCCACTCACGCGCGGCTGGATCCGGCGCAGCCGTAGACACCGCGTGCCTGGCGAAGGCGCAGACGCGACTCGCCGACGCGTTCGCGAAGCTCGAAGCCAAAGGCTGCACGCCAGGCGACGCTTTTGACGGAGCGGAGAGCGCTGCCGAGTTCTGGAAGGCCGCCGCCGCACGGCTCCGCACGGGGGCGGGCGCGGCCGATTCCTGCGCCGCGGCCAAGCTGCGCGGCGCGGGGCGGCACGCGCGCGACGCGTTCGAGTGTCACGCGAAGGCGCTGAGTAGAGACTTGCCGCGCGACGCCGCGTGCTTCGCGCGCGCGCGCCAGCGCTTCCACGCCGAGCTCGCCCGCGCCGAGCGGCGAGGCGGCTGCCTCACGCTCGACGACGGCGCGCCGCTCGAGCGCGAAGCCGACGCGCACGTGGCTCGCGCGCTCGACCTCGCGCTCTGCGCCGACCTGGTCGAGGACGACGTGCCCGGCGCCTGGAGCGCGAGCGCCGTCGGCGGCTACCCGACCGAGCTCTCCGCGCTCGCGCCCGACGACGCGCTGGTGGGAAGCGCTGCGCTGCGCGCCGAGACGACCGCGCTCTTCGGCTGGACGCTGCGCCACGCCGCGCCCGGGCCGCTCGACGTCTCGGAGGGAATCGCGAGCGAGCTGCGCTTCGCGGTTCGCGCCGAGAACACCAACACACCGACCTGGCAGGGAAGCTGGCCGGCGCTCACCCTCGAAGACGCGTTCGGGCGGCGGCGGCGCTACGAGCCGACCGCCCCGCGGCTTCCCGACGACGGCTTCCTCTGGCGCCCGATCTCGGTGCCGCTGGACGGAGGCGCGGGCTGGACTACGAGCGGCGACGAGAGCTTCGACCGCACGGCCGTGGCCGCGGTCGAGCTCGAGGCCGACACCTGGGGCGCAGGATTCCGGATCGAGCTCGATGGGCTCGCCGCGGTCGGGCCGACCTGCCGCGCGCCGTGTGACTGCGGCGCGCACGGGAGCTGCGGCGAGTCACTCGCCTGCGAGTGCGACCTGGGCTACTCGGGCGCGCGCTGCGACGAGTGCGCGTACGGCTGGGGCGAGGGTCCGGGCGACACCTGCGCGCTCGAGAGCGACGGCGGAGCCACGGTCTGGCCCAACGCCTACGCGCCCGCGAACTCGAGCCCGTGGCTCGCCGCGCACCACGACGACGTCGTGCGCCTCGAGCCGACGGTGCTGGTGCTGAACTTCGTGAACCCGAGCTCGCCGGGCGCGGTGCGGACGCTGGTCGACGGCGTGATCGCGGGGCTCGCGGAGGGATCGCGCGAGCGCGGCGACGAGATCCCGGGCGCGACCCCGCAGCTCGAGTACCGCATCTTCGGCGACGCGGTGATCGATCTTCGCGACGGCGTCGAAGGGCGCGATCCCGCGCCGCCCGGCTGGCCGTACCAGAACTCGACGCTCTACCCGCGCCGGCCGGACGGCGAGCCCGGCGCCTGGCGCTTCGACTACGCGGAGCTCTTCGACCAGGACTTCGCCGAGCACTACGGAGTGATCGATCCGAACGACCCGGGCCGCTACCTCGAGCTCTGCGAGCTGGCCGAGCGCGGGCTGGTGCACGACGTCTGGGTGGTCGGCTCGGGCGATGTCCCGGACGCGGGCGCGGCCGAGGTCCTCGAATCCAAGCCTCTTTACGATTCGGCGGGAAACCGCGTGGGCGAGGGCTTCGACCGCTGCGCGGGAAACGGCTGCTTCGATCTGGACGTGCCGGTCTGCGGCGTGAGCCTGCGCGTCGGATTCGTGAACTACAGCCGAGGCCCCGGCTGCTACATCCACTCACAGGCGCACGGGATCGAGTCGACTGCCGCGCGCGCGGTCACGCCGGGACTCACGGCGTGGTTCGACCGCTTCGCGGGATTCGATCTGGACACGCGCTGGGGTCTGCCGCTGCCGAGCCTGTACGGGGTGTCCTGTCCGTCGCCGCCGTGCATCGAGCACCCGACGCCGTCGTCGCTCGCGCTTCAGACGTACGACGGCGCGCACGAGCGCGATCCGTTCGACGCGGTCTGCGGCAACGTGCACTTCCCGCCGAACGCCGAGTCGGGCTACGACTACGCGAACCCCGACGCCGTGCTCTCGAGCTGCCGCGGCTTCGGGACGACGGGCGAGCGCGCGCCCGTCTCGGCGCAGGACTGGAGCGCGTACTCGGACTACGGCGACTGCGGCGGCGAGTTCCTGGTCTGGTGGATGCAGCGAATGCCCGGCGCCTCGGGCACGCGCGCTTTCGGCGACGGCCGTCCCATGCGCTCGGTCTGGCCGTACCTGTTCTACTGACCCGGCACTACGAGCCGTCGGCGCGCCAGGTCAGCACCTCGCCGCCGCGGCCGAGCAGCACGCTGCCCGGGAACACGCGCAGCCGCCACGGCTCGAGGCGAAGCGCGGCGAAGCTCGCGTCGGTGGGCTTGGTCCAGCCGGGGATGATGGCGGGGTCGTAGCCGACCGGCGCGGGCGCGTCGCGGAACAGGTTCCAGACGCGCGTTCGCGTCTCGTCGTCGAACGCCCACTCGGCGCGGCACTCGGCCAGACAGGTGTCCTGCGTGGTCGCCCAGTAGTTGAGCGAGAGATACGGGCTCTGCGCCAGGTGCGCCCGCTTCAGCGGCGTGGGGCCGGTGGCGATCCAGCCCGAGAGCTTTGCTCCGTCCCAGACCCAGATCGGGTGCAGCACGCGCGAGCGCGGGCGGCCGCGGCGATCGACCGTCGCCGCGCTGCACCAGACGATGCGATGGGCCATCTCGACGAAGGCCGGGCCGATCTTTGCAAGCTCCGTCATGCGCAGCTCCTTTCGAGGTCCGAAGCGAGAGCATACTCGGGTACTCTCTCGCGATGGGCTCCGCGCTGGCCGAGAACGAGACGTTCCGCTTCGACCGACTCGAGGACCTGGCGCGGCTGCCCTGGTTCGACGTGGACGGCGATCGGCTGGTGGTCTCGGACGCCTCGGTCGGGCCGATCATCGACATGCACGCGCACTACGCGCTGCCGGCGATCTGGCCGCTGCGCTTCGACCTGGAGCGCGAGAGCGAGCGCACGGAGCTGCTGCTGCCCTGCTGCAGCCGCCACGACCTGGACGTCTACGCCAATCACAACTTCGGCGCGCTAGGCGTGAAGCAGCTGAAATCCGAGCTCGTGCTCGGCGGCGCGCTCGGCATCGGCAAGCGCTGGACGCACACCGCGCCCAACCGGGCGCGCGACTGCCGCGACATGGGCATCGTGCACAGCGCGATCCTCGCGATCGACATCGGCCTGCCGAGCCGCCACGTCGCGGACTCGATCGCGGCCGCGAAGGCGCGAAGCTCGACCACGCCGTTCGGGAGCGTGCACCCGCGCCGACGTCGCCCGCGCGAGAAGCTCGAGGAGCAGCTCCACGCGGGCGCGCGCGGGCTGAAGCTGCACCCGCAGCTGCAGAAGTTCCTTCCCGGTGCGGACGAGGCGATGCCGCTGTACGCGCTCGCCGCGGCCGAGCGCATTCCGGTGCTCTGGCACTGCGGGCCGGTCGGGATCGAGCTCGCGTCCGCGCGCAAGTTCGTGCAGGTGCCGAGCTACGAGCGGCCGCTGGCCGAGTGTCCCGACACCACCTTCGTGCTCGGCCACGCGGGCGCGCTCGACTCCGACCTGGGCCTCGAGCTGCAGCTCCGCCACGCGAACGCGGTGCTCGAGGTCTCGTGCATCAGCCTCTCGCAGCTGCGCCGCGTGATCGATCGCGGCGACCCGGACCGGATCGTCTACGGCACGGACTGGCCGTTCTACCACCACGCGCTCGCGCTCGCGAAGGTGCTCGTCGCGACGGAAGGCCGGCCGGAGCTGCGCCGCAAGATCCTGCACGACAACGCCGCGCGGCTGCTCGGACTGTGACTCCGCACTGCCGCTGGCGCGTGCGGGCGCAGGCGGTCACCGCCGTCCGTCACTGATCCCGCGCTCGGCGCGCTCTCCCTCAAGCCGGGCGCGGGTACCGGTCGAAGCCATCGGTATGGAAGAGATGGGCAGAGCCGAGCCGCAGCGCACGAGGCTGCTGGACTGGTTCATCTCGCCCGCGATCCGCGCGCGCGGAGAGGATCAGGTCCGCCGCGCTCGCGTTCTGGTCGGGACCAGCCTGATCGCCTTCGCGATGGTTCCGGTGTTCGCAGCGAGCTTCCGCGGGCTGCTGCCCCGCGAGATTGCGGTGCCGTTCACGCGCACTCTTCTCGCCACGCTGGTCGTCCACCTCGCGCTTCTGGGCCTGCTGCGACGCACGGATCGGATCGAGCAGGTGGGGCACGCGATGTGCGCCTCGCTGGTCGCCCTGCTCTCGTACCACAGCTGGCTCGCGGGCGGCGCGTCGAGCCCGGCGAGCCTGCTACTCGCCTACCCGCCGCTTCTCGCGCTCACCGTCGTGGGCTTCCGCGCTGGCCTCGGCTGGGGGGTGGTGAGCGCGGGCTGCCTGATCGCGCTCGATCTCGCGCCGCTCACGCCGTTTGCGCCCCCTGCGCACGGAATCAGCCCGGAGGTGTTCGATCTGTTTCGCGCGATCACCATGGCGACGCTGATCTGGATGATCCTGGGGCTCGGCCACGCGTACGACATCTCGCGCACCGCGGCGCTCGACCGAGCGCTCGATGCCGAGGCGACTGCGCTCGCGGCAAGCCACGCGAAGAGCGAGTTCGTCGCCAACATGAGTCACGAGATCCGCACGCCCATGACGGCGATCCTGGGCTACGCCGACGAGCTCGACGAGCGGCTCGCGCTCGGGCCGCTCGGCCCGGAGTCGCGCGAGATGATCGACGCGATCCGGCGCAACGGCCGCCACCTGGTGGCGCTGATCAACGACATCCTCGACCTCTCGCGCGTCGAGGCCGGTCGCCTGGACGTCGAGCGCATCTCGGTCGATCCGTTCGCGCTCGTCGACGAAGTCTGCTCGCTGATGAGCGTGCGCACCGCGAGCAAGCGGCTGGATCTGCGCGTCGAAGCGCGCGGGCGGATTCCCGTCTCGGTGCGAAGCGATCCCACGCGGCTGCGCCAGATCCTGATCAACCTTCTGGGCAACGCGATCAAGTTCACCGAGAGCGGCGCGATCGAGCTTCGAGTCTGGCACGAGGAGCTCGGCAAGGGACGGCTCTGGTTCGCGGTGAGTGACCCGGGCATCGGGATAGCGCCCGAAGCGCAAGCGAGGATCTTCGAGGCGTTCACGCAGGCCGACTCGTCGATGACGCGCCGCTACGGCGGCAGCGGTCTGGGTCTTTCCATCTCGCGCCGCATGGTGCAGGCGCTGGGCGGGGAGCTCGGCGTCGTGAGCGCGCCCGGCGCCGGCTCGACCTTCACGTTCTGGGTCGAGTCCGGCTGGTCGCCCGACGTCGCGGTTCGCGAGGTCGACGGCGATCCGCGGGGCTCGACGCGCCCGGAGCCCGCGGCCGGGATTCCCGCGCGCGAGGTCGCGATCCCCGACGCGCGCATCCTTCTGGTCGAGGACGGCGACGACAACCAGCGCCTGATCAGCGGACTGCTGCGCTCGCGCGGTGCGCGGGTCGAGCTGGCTTCGGACGGAGAAGCGGCGCTCGCCTGCTTCGCGCTCGCAGAAGAACAGGGCACGCCGTTCGACCTGGTGCTGATGGACATGCAGATGCCGCTTCTCGACGGCTACGCCACCACGCGCGCGCTGCGAAATCGCGGTGCGACCACGCCGATCATCGCGCTCACCGCGCACGCGACCAGCGACGATCGCGAGCGCTGCCTCGCCGCGGGATGCGACGACTTCGCCACCAAGCCGATCCAGCGCGCGAAGCTTCTCGAGCTGGTCTCGATTTGGGCGACCGACGCCAAGCGCCGGAGCGCAGCGAGCTAGCTCGGCGAGAGATCCCGCTCCTGCTCGGCGAGGAAGCGGATCACGAGCCGGTTGAAGCGCGGCGCGAGCTCGGCCGCGATCAGGTGGCCGGCGTTGGGCAGCAGAACGAGGCGCGAGTCCTTGATGCGCGAGGCGAGCTGCCGCGAGAGCACGGGCGGGGTCAGGATGTCCCCCTCGCCGCAGACCACCAGCGTCGGCACGCGGATCCGGTCGAGCCGCTCGAGCGCGTCGTGCGCGATGCAGGCGTCGGCCTGTCGCGCGAAGACGCGGTCGTCCATCGGCGCATCGTCGCGCAGGTAGAAGCGCCACATCGCCTCGATCAGATCCTCTTGCTCCATGGTCGCGTCGCCGATCGTCCAGGCGAGCCGGTTCTTGATCCGGATCTCGGCGGGGACCTTGAGCTCGACCATCCGCTTCCACAGGTCGAGCACCGCGCGCCGTTTCGCGTCGGCGCGCGCGTAGGTTCCGGCCAGGACCAGCGACGCGAGCCGCTGCGGGTGCTCGAGCGCGAGCTCCTGCGCGATCATGCCGCCGAGGAATCCACCCAGCACGTGCGCACGCGCGAGCCCGAGATGGTCGAGCAGAGCGCGCGCGTCCTCGGCCATCTCGGCGGTGCTGAACGGGCCGCCCGGATCCTCCGACTGCCCGGCGCCGCGATTGTCGAAGACGATGCACGGGTGGCCTGCGCGGATCAGGTCGGGCACGGTGACGGTGAGCCAGCCCTGGCAGGTTCCGCCCATTCCCATCACGAGCAGAAGCGGCGTCTTGGGTCCGTCGCCGTGGAGCTCGTAGTGGATCGAGAACCCGCGCGTGCGAAAGCTCGGCATCGGCGGATCTTACTCCGCCGGCGGCGCGTCCCGCGAGCGGGCTAGCGCGAGCCCTTCTTCAGCTCCTGGAGCACCAGCCGCGCGAGCGCCTTCAGGGTCTCGAAGACGCCCTTGCCCGACTGCGCGGCGGCTTCGAAGTCGGCGATCTTCCCGGTCGGGTTCAGCGCGGACTTCAGGTCCTCGATCGGCACGGCGTTGGGCAGGTCGCGCTTGTTGTACTGCAGCACGACGGGGATCTTGTCGAAGTCGTAGCCCTGCTCGCGCAGGTTGGCCTTCAGGTTCTCCAGCGACTCGACGTTCGCCTCGAAGCGCTCCTCCTGGCTGTCGGCGACGAAGACCACACCGTCGACGCCCTTCAGGATCAGCTTGCGGCTCGCGTCGTAGAAGACCTGACCCGGAACGGTGTAGAGGTGGAAGCGCGTCTTGAAGCCGCGGATCTCGCCGAGCGAGAGCGGCAGGAAGTCGAAGAAGAGCGTGCGCTCGGTCTCGGTGGCGAGCGAGATCATCTTGCCCTTCGCGTCCGCCGCGGTCTTCTCGTAGATGTACTTGAGATTGGTGGTCTTCCCGCACAGCCCCGGTCCGTAGTAGACGAGCTTGCAGTTGATCTCGCGCGCGCTGTAGTTGATGAACGCCATGGGATCTCTAGTCCGAGAACAGGTTGTCGATGTCTTCGTCGCTGATTTCGGCGAACGGCGAGGCCGGCCCGTCCGCGTCCGAATCCGATTCCGCCCTCTTGAAGATCTCGTCGAACAGCTCGGAAAGCTTTTGCCCGGCCTTCTTCACGCGCAGCCGGACCAGTCCGAGCGAGCTTCGGTCGTCGAAGACGACGACCAGGATGATTCGCTGCGCGACCAGCGTGATGTGGACGTTGTCGCGCTCGCCCTGGTGGAAGTGAGTCGGGAAGTCGGGCTCGCCGATCACCTTCGCCAGCCCCTGCGTGGCCGCGACGTTCCCGGCCACCAGTGACGCGAGCGACGTGGTGTCGATGCCCTTGAGCTCGCCCGCTTCGGTCACGAGCTGACCGTTTCGATCGACCAGGAAGATCGCCTTGGCGTTCGCGTCCTCGACCAGCCGTTCGGAGACGGCGAGAAGCTTGCGATGGTCGTCCTCGAAGAGCACTAGCTGCGGCGTCAACGACATCGCCTCGGCCCCTTTTGATCTCGGCGCAGTCGAAGCTCTAACACTTCGATCCGTCTGGGAAATCCCGGTTCGCAGACTAGCAGAGGGCGATTTCGCCAGACAAGCCGATTCCAGCTGTCGAATCGGCGGATGCCGCGGGATCTTGAGAATCGGCCCGGCTCTAGCTCCGGAACGAGCGGCGATTCTCGAGCGATTTCCGGACCGTGATCGGATCGACGTATTCCAGATCCCCGCCGATCGGCATTCCGTAGCCGATCCGCGTCACGGGCACCCCCGACATCGCGAGTCGATCGGCGACGTAGAGAGCGGTGGCCTCGCCTTCCGGGTTGGGATTGGTGGCGAGGATGACCTCGTCGATCCCGCCGGACTCGACGCGCCGGGCCAGCGCGTCGATGCGCAGCGCCTCGGGCCCCACGCCGTCGAGCGGCGAGATCGTGCCGCCGAGCACGTGGTAGCGGCCCTTGTAGCCGCGCGTGCTCTCGATCGAGGCCAGGTCGGCCGGCTCCTCGACCACGCAGACCAGCCGGGCGTCGCGCGTCTCGTCGCGGCAGATCTCGCAGGGCGAGCGCGAGGTCAGGTTGAAGCAGACCTCGCACAGGCGGATGTCGGCGCGCAGGCGCAGGATCGCCTGGCCGAGCTCCGCGGCGTAGCTCTCGGGCGCAGAGAGCAGGTAGTACGCCAGCCGGGTCGCCGTCTTCTCGCCGATTCCCGGCAGGCGCCGCAGCGCCTTCACGAGCCGCTCGATCGGCTCGAGGCTCGAATCGCTCAATTTCCACCGCCCGGCGGGCCGAAGCCCAGGCCCGGCGGCAGCGAGAACCCGGTGACCTGCTGCATCGCCGCCGCGGCCATCTCGCGCGCACGCACGAGCGCCTGGTTCACACCCGCGCAGACGAGATCCTGGAGCATCGCCACGTCGCGCGGGTCGACGGCCAGCGGGTCGATCTTCACCTCCAGGATCTCGAGCGCACCGTTGGCCTTGACCTCGACCATCCCGCCGCCCACGGTCACCGACACGCTCCGGTGTCGGAGCTCCTCCTGCACGCGGCGCAGCTTCTCGCCCATCTCCTGCGCCTGCGCCATGACCGCGCGAAGGTCGAACGGGGGCTCGGTCACGGCGCGCCTCGGCCCGGGGGCGCCAGCGTTCGCGAGTCGACGCGGATCTCGCGCAGCTCCGCGTCGAGCGTCTCGATCACCTGGTGCACGCTCGGGTGCGCCTTGGCCTCGGCGCGCACGCGCGCCTCGAGCGCCGAGCGCTGCTGGTGGCTCAGCACGGATCGGTCGGGCGGCAGCAGCGCGCCGTCGCGCGCGTCGTCGATCGGGGGCGCGAGCTCCGCGTCGTCCGGGGTCGGCGGCTCGGGCTCGGGAGCCGGTGCAGCTGCGGGAGCAGCTGCGGCTGCAGGTGCAGGCGCAGCCACGAGCGCAGGCACCGCTGCAGCCGCGGTCGCGGGCGCCGACGAGACCCGCGGCGCGGGCTTCGCCGGCGCGGCCGGCTTCGCGACGCGTGCGCCCGGCCCCGTCGAACCGGAACCGCTCGGAGAGCCGCCTCCGCCCGGCGCACCGTCGAGCGCGTCGAGCTTCTGGATCAGCGCGGCGAGCGTCTCCGCCTCGGGCAGCGTCGCCAGGCGCAGCACCGCCATCTCGAGCGCGTGCTCCTGCCGCGACGCGAATGGAAGCTCGCCGATGCGCGAGAGCAACACGCGGAAGAGTCGCTGCAGCGTCTCGGGGTCGTGCGGCCGCGCGCGCTCGCGAAGCTCGGCGATCGCCTCGGGCGCGGCGTCGATCATTCCGGTCGGGTCATCGACCAGGCGCGCGACGACCAGATCGCGCAGCTCCGCGAGCAGATCTCCCGCCAGGCGCGCCGGATCGATGCCCCGCTCGAGCACGCGGCGCAGCGCCACGAGCGCTGCAGCCGGGTCGCGCGCGAGCACCGGCTCGAGCACGCCGACCAGAAGCTTGCGGTCGATCAGGTCGAGGATCTCGATCGCGTCCTTCTCGGCGACGGTCTTGCCGAGAGCGCTCGTCAGGCGGTCGAGAAGCGTGAGGGCGTCGCGCCCGCTGCCCTCGGCCTCGCGCGCAATGGTGCGCAGCACCGCTTCGGGCACCTCGATCCCATCCGCGCTGCAGATCCTGCCGAGCAGCGTGAGCAGCTCGGCGCTGCCCAGCCGGCGCAGATCGAAGCGCTGCACGCGCGAGAGCACGGTGATCGGGATCTTCTGCGGGTCGGTGGTCGCCAGGATGAACAGGCTGCGCGGCGGCGGCTCTTCGAGCGTCTTCAGCAGCGCGTTGAACGCCGGGGTCGAGAGCATGTGGACTTCGTCGATGATGAAGATGCGGTGCTTGCCGGGCGCGGCCGCGTAGCGGACGCTCTCGCGGATCTCGCGCACGTTGTCGACGCCGGTGTTGCTGGCGGCGTCGATCTCCTGCACGTCGAGCGACGTGCCCGCCGCGATCTCCAGACACGGCGAGCACCTCCCGCACGGCTTCTCGGTCGGGCCCTCGTCGCAGTTCAGCGCGCGCGCGAGGATTCGCGCGATCGTGGTCTTCGCCACACCGCGCGGACCCGCGAGAAGCAGCGCGTGCGGCAAGCGGCCGAGCCGGATCGCGTTGCGCAGCGCCGTCACGACGTGCCGCTGGCCCTCGATCTCGTCGAAGGTCTTCGGCCGGAAACGCCGCGCGAGAACCTCGTAGCTCATCTCGGGGGAGTCATTGTCAGGGGAGAACCTCGGCCAGGTCCATCACCGCGGGTGATCGCTGGGCCGATCCGACCACCTGGAGAGCACCGCTACCGTTGCTTCCTTCCGGACCTGGCGGGGTTCACGGACCGACCACCGGCCGGGACCCAGCGATCACCGGCGGTGATGGACGCCCGGACTCTAACTTGGCCCCCGCCGAAGGTAAACCTGCGCCCGGCGGCGCTTCGGGCGCTTCGGGCGCCTCGGGCGCCTCGAGCGTCTCGCGAGCGAGCTGGCGCAGCAGGATCGCCGCGAGCGTCGCGCGCTCCGACAGGCTCGGAAGCTCGATGTACTCCGCGTCCGTGTGGGCGCCGCCGCCGCGCACGCCCATCGAATCGAGTGTGGGAAGCCCGACCTCGGCCATGATCGAGCCGTCGGTGACACCGGCGGAGTGCACGGGCTCCGGCGCCGCGTAGCGCAACGCGAGCGAGACCCCGCGGTGCGCGGCGAGGAGTCTCGCGACCTCGGGCGTCTCGGGCTTCGGCGGCCGGTGCAGCACTCCCCAGAGCGCGGCGCTGGTTCCCGCGCCGTCGTTCGCGCGCGCGATCCGCTCGAGCTCGCGCTGCACCTCCTGGCCCTGCGCGAGCTCGTCGAAGCGCAGGTCGATCCAGGCCTCGGCGTGCGCGGGAACGATGTTGCGTTTGGTGCCGCCGGAGATCGTGCCGACGTTCAGGATCACCCCGCGCTCGTAGTCGGTGAGTGACTCGATATTGATCACCTTGCGGGCCAGCGCGACGATCGCGCTGCGCCCGTCGCGCTGCGACGTGGCGACGTGCGAGGCGACACCTTCGACCGAGAGCTGGAACTGGCCGACGCCGCTTCGCGAGCGCGCCATCTCGCCGTTCTCGGGCGAGGGCTCGAAGACGAAGCCGATCTGCGCGCGCTTCGCCTCGGCCTCGATCCGGGGGCGCGAGCCGAGCGAGCCGATCTCCTCGTC
>Ga0194127_10001605_pt1 | contig 32909 bp, 29 predicted proteins | sample TA2KigC100mmetaG_FD_148624 | JGI IMG/M metagenome (GOLD analysis project Ga0194127, IMG submission 148624) | Freshwater microbial communities from Lake Tanganyika, Tanzania - TA2015036 Kigoma Deep Cast 100m | ecosystem: Environmental > Aquatic > Freshwater > Lake | place: Tanzania: Lake...
TTTTGATTTTGGTCGGAGTCACACTCATGCTGATCTACCTGTCCAGCCATATGGTGTGGAGAAAGTACATGTCCCCCGGCCGCCGCTTGATCTTGCTAGACTATTTAAATGTTGTTTCCATTATCGTCGTTACGTTTCCGTTGTACAAAATCGCCTCTTTCTGGATCAAAGCCGCGGACGACACCCCCAGGCCCTGGTCAAGTTACATCGATAGAGCCAACCCCGCCACGAGACTTCCCGTCGAGGATCCCCCGGACATTTACTACATCATTCTCGACGGCTATGGGCGCGCAGATGTTTTACAGTCGCTGTACACGTACGACAATTCCCAGTTTCTGGACGCGCTTGAGAAACGCGGCTTCTTCATCGGTGAGCAAAGCCAGAGCAACTACCTGCGGACATCGCTTTCGATCACCTCTGCACTGAATATGGAATACATCAACTTCACCGCAGACCTGGCGGGAGCGGATTCGGTCAACCGCATCCCGATGTTCGATCTGGCGAATAATAACCTTGCCCGTCAATTGCTGGAGGAAGTGGGATACACCTTCATCCTCGTGGACAGCGGCAGCGCGTTCACGCGCTTCTATGATGCGGATGTTTTCCTGACGCCGTTCAAAACCCGACCTACTCTGTTTGAAATGTGGTTCTACTCGACAACATCAGTCAACACGCTTTATGAACCCGAACTTCCGTTCACACAGGATCTTTTACAGGTCTTCCCGGTCGCTGGATATGCCAGCCATCGTGAATTCATTCTGGACGCGCTCGAACAACTTGCTGTTTTACCGGAAATGCCCGGCCCGAAATTCGTCTTTGCCCACGTGATCGCGCCCCATCCACCGTTCGTTCTCGACGCGCACGGGAATCCGCTTCACCCAAATTATCCCTACGTGACAGGAGACGGTGCTTCGTTCGTCTCCGGCGTTGAGACGTACAAACAAGGTTACATCGGGCAGGTGGAATACTTGAACCGCCGCGCACTGGAGGTGGTGGACGCCATCCTTGAGAAATCTGCGCAGCCGCCGGTCATCATCATTCAGGGCGACCACGGCCCCGGATTGCTTCTCATACTGGAAGGCGATGATATGGACACCTGCCTGTGGGAACGCGCCTCCATTCTTAATGTCTATTACTTCCCTGAGGGAAAAACCGAGTTGCTGTATCCGTCAATCTCCCCCATCAACTCATTCCGCACGGTGTTCAACACCTACTTGGGCACCGACTTTGAGCTGCATGAAGACCAGACCTGGTTATCGCTCTTCGACGTGCCGTACAATTTCACCGAGATCACAGACCAGGTCCGCAATTCGTGTGTAGCACCTTAACTGATGGGTGTTCCGAGATTGCCGATGAAAAAACCAAAAGACCGAATCTGGCTTGTGATGGCATCGTCCCTCATTTTGATCTACAGTTCGATACCCAATTGGGTAGGGTACGCCTCCGAGACCGAGATCCTCTCGTTCAAGGGTATCTTCTTCGACCCGCAGGATTACGCTGTCCATCGTTCAATGATTCGCTCCGGGATGCAGGGGAATTGGACATATCAGTTCCGCTTCACGACTGAGCCTCACCAGCCAGCGTATACGCGGCTATTTTACGTTGTACTGGGTGAATCCAACCGACTCCTTCATCTTGACCCCGCCATTTTGTTCGAGATCACTCGCTGGATTTTCGGTTTTACGGCGCTTGCTGCTCTCTATTCACTCATGGGTCACTTCTTCAAAGAGGTCTTCTGGCGGCGCATCGCATTCCTACTCGCAGTTTTTGGTTCCGGTTTGGGCTGGCTGCAATTGATTCTCGGATGGACGCCCGGTCCCTTCACGCCGATAGACTTCTGGCTGATTGACGCCTATGTTCTTTTTGGGATCGCGCTTTTCCCCCATTTCGCGTTCGTTACTGCAGCGATTTGTCTCGTATTCTTGCTTTATCTTGATTTTCTCGACAAAGGTGGATGGCACCGAATTGAGGGAATCTGTGTCGTGGCCATCCTGACCCAATTCGTTAACCCCATCGTCTGCGTTCTTGTGGATGCCGCGATCGCATGTACAACATTGTTAAAATGGATACAAAATCGAAAAATCGAGATCAAACAAGCTATTGCGCTGGGAGCGATCGCCGCGGCGCAATTGCCTTTGCTGATCTACAATGTCAACCTGCTCACCCACGACCCGCTCTGGAGTCTGTTCACGCGCCAAAACGAGACCATCTCACCGCCACCAGTCTACTACTTTTGGGGGTTCGGTTTGCTCTGGCTTTTTTCACTGGTAGGGCTTTTCTCCATGATTCAGAAAAAGCACGCTGCCCTCTTCGGCGCGACTGCATGGATCGTCACGGGATTGCTATTGTCTTACGCCCCCTTGGCGATCCAGAGGCGTTTCCTGCACGGCGTGACCATTCCGTTGGCGTTGTTATCCGTTGAGGGTGTCCGATACGCGACATCCTACTTCGCCGTGCGTTCTCAACTTCTAGCCCGCCGGACTCGCAGTATCGTGATTCTACTCGCGTTCTTCGCGTCGTTCTCCATTATTTATCTTGTTCTTGGACGAAGCCTCTTCCTACGCGGACATCCCGCCGAATTTTTCTATCCCGCCTCGCTCAACTCCGCGCTCGCATGGCTCGATGAACACGCCCCGGCAGACAGCTTTGTTCTATGCTCCGCTCCGAGCGGATTACTCGTTGCGCAGGAGACCGACCTGCGAGTCTATCTCGGTCACCCGATGGAAACGTTGTATTATTTGACCAGGCTTGAGGAAGTGGAAACCTTTTTTCGCGGAAATGCAAACCCCGGCTGGTTGGAAAACTCCGGCGTGAAATGGATTCTGGTCGGGCCATATGAACAAGATACATTCGGCCTCACTGGGATTAGCGGTACAAACACTGCGATTGTTTATATGTCGGAAGAAGTCGCTATTTACCGGGTCGGCCCGTAAAGAGGAAATTTCAGGTGTTGAAACGATTCCCCATATACGTATTGCTTTTCGCGCTTAATCCTGTCGTTGTTTTGTACGCGCGCCTGCCGGGAGGCGTGCCGATTCAAACCGTCTGGCGGACGCTTCTCCTGCAATCCCTGTTGGCAATCTTGTTGACGGCGTCGATCTATTGGAAAACGAGAAACCTCGATCGCTCAGCCTTCATATCCGGCTTCTCCATTTTCTATTTCTGTTCCACGGGATATTTCCTGCGGCTCATTCCCGGCCCCGCGCCATTATGGATGCACCCGGCGCTCGTCGTGCTGGGTGTTCTGATGGTGGTCATCCTCAGCCAGCCTCGTATCTGGCAAAAATACCTGACCGGGGAGCGGCTCGGATCGTTAACGCCTTATTTGAATCTTGTAGCCGTAATTTCGTTGATCTACCCCGTCTATTACATCTCGACGATATTAGTCGCAGCTTACGACGACGCCCCGATCCCATGGAGCGAGATCGCCCGGCAGAAAAACCCCGCCGCAGCCCCTGAAATCAAATACGCCTCCAGATATTTACTACATCCTCGACGGTTACACCCGCGCGGATGTACTAGAAGATGTGTTTGGCTACGACAACAGCCTCTTCCTCGAGGCCTTGCGCGAGCGAGGATTTTACGTCGCAGACCAGAGCCGCAGCAACTACATTCGGGCGGCGGTCTCCATTCCTTCCTCGCTGAATATGAGCTACATCAATTTTGTGGAGGAGCAGGCGGGCTGGGACTCGTTAAACTACCTCCCCCTTTACGACATGACGCATCATGGACAGGTGAGAGACCTGCTCGAGGGGGCGGGATATACCATTGCCGCAATGGATACGGATTATCCACTCACGGACTGGAAAAATGCGGATATTTATCTGTCTCCTTATCATTCCCGCTTGTCGGAATTCGAGCTCGTTTTTCTGGGAAAGTCAGCAATGGGAGCGGTGTTTGACCCTGAATTTCCATTTACAGATGAATTTCGCGCGTTTCTTCCCCTGCCGAACTACGGAACGCGACGCGAAAAGCTGCGGTTTGAATTCGACCATCTGCCAGAATTGTATTCGATAGATGCGCCAACCTTCGCCTTCGTTCACATTATTGCACCACACCCGCCATTCGTCTTGGATCGGGATGGCGGTCCGCTAGCGATTCGACGACCATATTCTCCCGTCGACGCAGAGGGATTCGGCGGGACAGTCGAAGAATACCGCTCGCTTTACATCCAACAACTTCAGTATACGAATCAAGCAATCTTGCAAGCCTTGGATTCAGTTTTAACCAACTCGGATCGACCATTGGTCATCATCATCCAGGGTGATCATGGTAGTGGATCTCAAATGGGCGAAACCCTGGAAGCCTCCTGCATGTTCGAGCGCACATCCATCCTGAACGCGTATTACATGTCCGATGGAAAAACGGATTTGCTATATCCATCCATCACGCCGGTCAATTCATTTCGAGTTATCTTCAATACCTACTTGGGAACGGATTATCCCTTGCTCCCCGATCGAACCTATTACTCACCGTACGTGAATCCCTACCAATTCGTGGACATCACGACCGATATCGGTTCTACGTGCAGGGAGTGATTCTGTCACGCCATCGCATCCACCATGAACGCGATGAACAGGAACAGCAGATACATGCTGGACCAGCGGTACATCCTCCACGCCACTTTATTCCCTCCAACACGCCATACGCGCCAGGCAGCATATAACAATATTCCCCCGAGGATCGCAGCCGAAAGGATGTAGATCGAACCTGCCAGATTGAAAAGCGGCAGTAGAAACGTCACGAAGATCAATTCAACCGTATAGATCAGGATCTGCCTGCGGGTTTCCCGGTCGCCACGGACGACCGGCATCATCGGGACGCCGGCGTTTTCATAATCCTGTTTGCGCACGATAGCCAACGCCCAAAAATGCGGCGGTGTCCACATGAAGACAATCGCAAACAACAACCAGGCAGCCAGTGAGAGCTCCCCGGTCGCCGCCGCCCAGCCCACCATCGGCGGGATCGCACCCGCGCCCCCGCCAATCACAATATTTTGTACGGTAGCCTTCTTAAGCCAGATGCTGTAAAACAATACATAATAAAAGATGCCGGCCAAAGAAAGCAATGCTGCCAACAGATTGACAAATCCCGCCATGACGTAATAGCTGGCGAGACACAACGACAGCCCATAGGATAATCCCTCCACGGGAGTAAGCCGGCCTTCCGCCAAGGGCCGGCGGGCGGTTCGCTGCATCCTGCGGTCTAATTCGCGGTCGATATACTGGTTCAGCGCGCTCGAACCGCCTGCCGCCAAGGCACCTCCCAACAAGGTCCAAAAAGCCAGAGAGAAAGCGGGCCACGCCTTTCCCCCGGCAACCAACCCGGCATAAGTGGTCAATAAGAGAAGGGAGACGATCAGGGGTTTTGAAAGGACAAAAAAATCCTTTATTCGCTGGCGGAAGGGCTCGCCCGGAAGGACCACCGGCTCCTCTTTTTCCAAGGAGGCGGTGATCACAAGCGCCCCCAGGGATATCCATAGGGAAACTGCGGTGAACCCATGCAAGATGACCAGATGGGCCGGATAGTATTTCGCAACTTCGATCGAACCGACCAGCGCCTGCCCGAAGAATAAAATACCAGTGACTGAAATCAAGGGCAGGATCGACCCATGATGACGATATTCCCGCCAGCCAGTCCTCCAAACCACGATCATCATCACCGACGCAAGGCCGACCAAGAGCAAATGCGCCAATTTCAGGATCCCTGCCGGTTCGCTGGGAATGCATAAGGGCCAACCGATGCAAGACGCCCACGCGCCCGTTTGTGTAACGATGCGACCGATGACCGTTACCAGCCAGATACTAATCATCAGGGATAAGGAAAGTCTGGCAATCTTCGTGCGAATTGAAAGACGCATTGATGTCAACCCACTTGCTTGCTCAAGTAATAGGGATATCCAATGATTAGCATTGCAGCAAATACGAACCATTGGACGGCATAACCAAAATGAGGGCCTTCAGTTAATTCGATTTTAGGCTGGGTGGGGACAGGGAGGTTAATTTCAGCCTCGGTTGCTTCAGGCTGAACGAATACCGGCAGGATCGGATAAGGAATTTGACCGGCCAATCCTTCCAGGTCCATATTGATCCACAGGGAGCGGCGGGTCTGCCCATTCGTCAAATCGGCCTCAGGGGCTCCTCCCAATAGACGGGCTGGCTGATCCAGGCGAATCTGGCCGACGATGTCGACGAATCCTCCCTGATCGTACTTTCGCCAATCCTCCTTTGTTTCATTTCCCTCCATGGGGATCCACCCCCGGTCGACCATCACCGCTTTATCTTCAAAAACAAGAGGCGTAATCAAATGAAAACCAAGGCGATTTTGAAAATATTGATTTCTAAGTGCAACCTGGTTTTCAAAATCATATCTTCCCCGAACGGAGACGGCCCGCCATTCCATGGACCGGATATCCTCCGGCACTTCCAGGTTCAAATCCAATTCTTCCATGGATCGCATCGAAAGAACCTGTCGGTTGAACACCTGCCGCTGTTCCAGTCGATCCAACTGCCAGATCCCGAGCTGCGTGCAGAGGATAGCACCTGTAAACACAAGCACAGTTGTTAGAAACCAGCGCCGCGAGAATATGCGTCCAGGGAGGGAAGAGGATTTCAAACCTTGGCAACCCTGGATTTTATTGGATATGCGGCGAGGCTGTACAGCGCGATCAATCCACCCAACGGAAGCCCCGCGAATAAGATTCCGACGACGCGAGTGTAAAGAGTAACCGGCTCTACCACGGTCAGCCCAAACTGATTATCCGGTTGAAAGGAACAGGAATAGGAATAATTTTCCTCCGCATTGAAGGAAAGTTGGGTCGATGAACCCGCCGGTATGAAAAGGGGGCCGAGTTCGTGGGGCACGGTATCCTCGTTCTTGATGGAGAGCACGTCACCGACCACGAAGCGCATTTCTTCCGGCAGAGTCGGAGGTTTTTCGCCACGGGCGATCCCATCTGCAGTGCCCGCGGGGATAACCAGCTGGAATACTTTGGGTGACCGCGAGTCTTCGCGCAGAAAGAGAAAGGAAACCTCGCTGACCGCTGCGCTGATCGCAAGGCCGGCGAGAAGAGAAAACACTACGCGTTTGAGCAATGGTGACATGGATCTAGCTCAAGTTCGAAACACCTGGATTCTAATTCCTATTCCCGCCGAGCAAGATACGGATATCGTTCGCAACATCCTCGGGGAACGTCCCAAATGCGAAGGAAAGCCGAAGCGCGCCTTGAGGATCGATGGCGTATACACGAGCCGTATGCGAGACTTCATACCAGCCGTTCATATTGGGCTCTCCCTCTTCTCGATATACTCCGTACGCCTGCCAGACCCGCGATAATTCTGCCTGGGAACCACTGAGACCAAGAAAGGTTGGGTCAAAGCGTTCCACGTACTCCTGAATTGCATCTGGGGTATCACGTTGCGGGTCTACAGTGATGAAGACGACCTGCACTCGTTCCGCCTCCTCGGTCCGTAGCAGTGCCCGAGCTTGTTTCAATTCCGCCATCGTCGCAGGACAGATATCCGGGCAGGAGGTGTAACCAAAAAATAACAGCAACACACTTCCTCGGTGATCCGAAACACGAAAGATCTCGCCGGAATGCGTGGTGAGCGGGATTTCAGGTGCGGGCGAGCTGGGCTCGATGATCGAGCCGCGAAAGGTTTTGGGCGCTGTGAACAAGACTGTCATCAGGGCGGCCAGGCCAATGACAATAATCCCCGCGGCGCCAACCCAAATTGCCCTTCTTTCCATGTTGCTCCTCAAAAAAAGGGCGGCCTGCTTGATCAGGCCGCCCCCAAGTGTGTGGTTCGATGCACGCACAATCTTACGCCACTTTACCGATCAGGTAAAGAGCAGGGTAGAAGAAAATCCATACCACGTCCACGAAATGCCAATATACAGCGGCTGCTTCCACACCCCAATGCTGTTCCCGGGTGAAGAAGCCCATTTTTCCCAAGCGCCATACGATGAAGAGAAAGATCACCCCGGTAAGCACGTGAAAGGCATGCATACCGGTCATCATATAGAAGATCCCTCCAACCACATCCTTGTTGACGATTACCTGTTCCAATTTGGCCAGTTGCCACTCCAATCCCACAACTCCCACCAGGAACGCGAGGCCCAGGACGATCGTGATCATGATCCCGCTCAAAAAGCCTTTCTGATCTCCATGCGCCATGCAGGTCTCGGCGCGATTCATAAAGAAGGATGAGATCAAAAGCACGGATGTGACCCCGAGCCCAAGCAATTGGTTGAGGTGCGGACGTTCCATGCCAAGCAGATTAAAACGGCTCACTAGCAATCCACCAAAGACAAAGGAGTCCGACAAGAGGAACAGCCATAGTCCGAAACGGTTGGTCGAGGTCTTGTAGGCGTAACTGTCATGCCCTTCTGAGGCGGCGTCTTCCTTTCCCAGATTATAGATGTGCATGTAGTAATACATCACCAGGCCGGCTTTGATCAGGGCGACCAATGCGAGCAGCGGGACTGAAGGCAGTGCGATTGCAATTCCGTATTCCAGGGCAGTCAATACAGCAAGATAGACAAAGATGATCACGCCCTGAGTTAACGCTGAGGATTTATCCGTTGTTGTAGTCATGAATCAGCACCTATTTCTTGGCAAACTGGACATATTTCGAACCGGGCAATCCATAATCGTATGGTTCACCCACGACTTCGAACGGCGTCTCGTAATTATGGGCAGGCATGGGCGAAGGGGCCTGCCACTCAGGGGACCGTGAATTCCACACATTGCCGGTTGCAGGGTCCCCTTTGCGGATGCTGTTGACCAGATTGATGATGAAGATCAATACGGAAAGCGCGATCAGGAAGGCGGCAATCGTCAGAACGATATGGGTATTCTGAAATCCCAACTCGGGATCGTAGTCGAAGATGCGTCTGCGCATCCCGAGCAAGCCGATGCGCATCATCCCGAAGGATAGCACAAGGAACGAGGGTGTCATCAGCCAAAAGTGAATTTTTCCGAGAGTTTCATTCATCCGGCGGCCGGTAGCTTTTGGGAACCAGTAATATAACGCCGCGAAAAAAGGAAATACGAATCCCCCGAAAAGCGTATCGTGGAAGTGACCAACAATCCAATAGGTATCGTGCAGGTGCAGATCGGTCGAAACGGTAGCATTCGGAGGTCCGGTGAGACCGCCCATAAGGAAGACCACGATCGCCCCAAGCACGAACAGCATCGGCGTCGGCAGATCGATCTTCCCCTTCCAGATGGTTGCCACCCACGAGAAGAATTTCACTCCCGTGGGAACCGCGACCAGCAAGGTGCTGTACATGAACGGAACCCGCAGGTACTCATTCATGCCGGAGGTAAACATATGATGCGCCCAGACCAGAAACCCCACGAGGGCGATACCCAGGGATGACATGGCGATCCACTTGTAACCGAATAAGGGTTTTCGGACGAAGACCGGCAGCAATTCCGAGACCACCCCCAAACCGGGCAGAATAAAGACATAAACCGCCGGATGGGAATAGAACCAGAACAGATGCTGGAATAGAACCGGGTTGCCTCCCTTGTTGGGGTCAAAGAAACCCATCCCGAACAACCGTTGGAACATGACCATCTGAAACGACAACCCGATCAGCTGCGTGGCGGTCAGGGCGATGAGAGAAGTGGCAATTGCCGCCCAGACGAAGATCGGCATGCGAAAGGCGGTCATGCCCTTGGCCCGCATGCGAACGACGGTTGCAATCAGGTTGAGTGAACCGAGGACGGAGGACCAACCGGCCACAAATACACCCAGAAAGAACATCTGTTGACCGATCTTGTTCGGATTCACCGAAAGCGGCGGATATCCCGTCCAGCCGGTTTCCACTCCGCCCAAAGGCATCGATAGAATTAACCAGACGGCAGCGGGAACTGCGATCCAGAAGGAAAAGGCGTTCAACCGCGGGAAAGCCATGTCGTGCGCGCCGATCAATAACGGAATTAGATAATTCATCAAACCGGCGATCCCGAGCAGGATCGAAACGATCATGACCATCCCATGCAGGCTCATCAGTGTGTTGTATTGGTCGGGCTTTAAGAACTGCGCTCCTTCAAAGGACAATTCGGTCCGAAAGATCAGGGCGAATGTTCCGCCGATAACAAGCAACAGGATGCCTGTGACCGTGTATTGAATACCGATGACCTTATGGTCCAGGGAAGGTCCAAAATATTTAACCCAGCCCGGAGGATCTTCGCGATGATCAGGCATTTCCTGACCTCGCCACCACTTGAACCAATCGCCCATCACCCCATGGCCGACAAGAAAGGCCATTGTGCCAACGAATCCACCAAACACCCAGGCGTGTTCGGTTACCAGATATTTCCCCGTTGCCGGCAACCCCATGGCAAGACGGATCCCAGCGACAAGCACAATACCTGCCAACAGGCCAGCCGACAACCACAACAGGCCGCGCATCAACGGCGTAGATAGAAATTGTTTCATGCTCCAGTTCTCCAATTTACTTGAGGGTCTTTATGTATGCGATGAGGTTGCCAACTTCTTCCTGGCTGAATGAATACGCAGGCATCGGGCTGGCAGCTTCGAAACCAGCCACAATTTTTGCGGCCGGATCGAGAATCGATTCGGTTAGGAAAGATTCGTCGGCGACGACGGAAGTGCCATTTGCAAGGTTTACTTGCGAGCCGAAGAGCCCCAGCCATGTCGGTCCTACCAAGGCGGCGCCATTGATGGAATGACAGCCCACGCATCCATTGGCGGCTGCCAGGAGCTCCCCCTTCCCCTCGGGAGTTTGTGCGGCGGCAAATGCGATCTGCTGCTCCTGAACCCAGGCGGAAAAATCCGCTGCTTCACTCACAACCACGACACGCTCCATTGCGTAATGAGCCGCGCCGCATAATTCCGCACAACGTACTTTGTAATTTCCGATCTGAGAAGGCGTTATCCGAAGCTCGGTCACCCGGCCTGGCACGATATCCTGCTTGACGCGAAATTCTGGCACCCAAAAGGAATGAATCACATCCCTTGATTCCATCTTCAGCAAGACCTGTCTTCCCACAGGCAGGTGAAGTTCATTACTGATGAATCCGCCGTAATCGGGATATTCAAAATTCCAAGAAAACTGCTGAGCCCTGACCTTGATCACCATGGCTTCGGGATCGACTCGACGGATTTCCCTCAGGTTATAGGCTCCCAGATAGGCAAATGCGAGGACGGTAAACAAAGGCATGATCGTCCAGCCAATTTCGAGGCTGGTATTTCCCTCCACGTGCTCCGCGTCCGAGAGATCCCCCTTCTTCCTGCGAAATACTATCAAGCTATAAAACAAAGGCACCACGATCAAGGCAAACAGGAACGACATGGCAATGACCTGCAAATTCCAGAGCCAGTCGATCGCGACTGCCTGCGTGCTTGCCTGGGCAGGCATTAACCCTGCCGAATCCAGGCCGAAATAAGTGAGACCCGCCATGAGAATGACCAGAAATCCCACGATAATGATATGTCGCATACTCGCTCTCTCTCCTGAACAATATCGAACCGGAACACCCCAAGTAGACAACCGCCCTAATTTACCAAATATTGGTCGAAATGTCACTATTTTCCTGGGTGATTGTACAATGCCTCACCACATGGTTTCCACCAATTTGGTTTATGAATCCACGTGCAACCTGGAGGTTCCCATCTTCGATTTGAATACCTCCTCCCTCCAGAAATAATATGAGTACCATCGGCAGAAATGATAAAACAGCGCACCCGCCCCGGATTGCGCTGTTTCGATATCCAGCCGGTTGCTTTACTTCAATGTACGGATGAAGGCAACAGCCTGCCAGATCTGCTCGTCGGTGAGAACGCCCCGCCAGGCCACCATTGAAGTTCCCTCCTTTCCGGAGGCAATCCTCCAGAACAGGTAATCATCCCCGGCGCGGGCCTGCAACTCGGCGAGGTTTTTGGGGGCTGGGTCCAACGCGACACCAGCTGGACCATCGCCATAGCCCTGAGGACCGTGACACGATTCGCAATTGACCTGGAAAACTTTCGCTCCTGCCGAAGCCGCATCCGTACCAAGTGGATTCGTCTGGCCGGCAAATTCAGCAGGAACTGGATCCAGCGGCACATTGGCTTCACTACCGCCGCCACCACAAGCTGCGATAACCAGCATACTCAGGACAAGGATGGGCATTTTCTTAATAAACATCGTTCACCTCCGTAGAACTCTTCTGGCAGCATTATAAACCAAAGGATTTCTCGCTTCGTGACTTAAGTTACATCCAGGTTTTCGTACACTTGCTTAGCGAAGAATCCGGAGGCTGATTGAGAAGGGAGAACGAACCCAATTGACCGCCGGTTTCACAAGGAAATGCATTTATAGGGATGTGTGTAACTTAAGTCACAGCATTCACAAAGGCGACCGATTAAGATATAGCTAATAAGACAAAACTTGTGAAATAACACACATTACTAAAGGAGAGTGCCATGAACGAACAGAAAGGGAAAGAACCTGTTCCAGTAGGACAGAAATGGTTCGACAACGTCTGGTTGCTGTTCCTGCTCTCGCTCTTGATCAGCGGTTTGCTCTATAACGTTTGGGGGCTGGTCGACTTGATGAACGTCCCGCCCGCACCCTAGGAAAGGAAATGGAGATACGCCATGTTAGCTCCTGAACGAATTTGGTGGAAACCCATGGGCCGGCTGGAAAAGACCTGGCTTACCGTCGCCCTGGTCTGGTGTGTATTTCTCACGATAATGATGCCCTTGTGGTACCTGTACGGAAAACAAAATGTGCCTGCCGAAACCTACCGGGTGACCAAGGAAGCCTATTCCGCAAAGGTCAACGAATTTGTCACCCAATTTCAGGTTGGCGAAGAAAACGGCATACCTGTTGTTGCGCCTCCCGCTGGAAGTGATATCTACCTGAGGGCGAGCACCTGGCAATGGTATCCGATTCTGCAACTGGAAAAAGGGGAAATTTACCGCCTGCATCTTTCATCCATGGATCTTCAGCATGGATTCTCGCTTCAGCCTGTGAACATCAACCTGCAAGTACTGCCGGGATACGATTACGTCGCGACCATCGTCCCGACTACCACCGGTGAGTTCACGGTCGTTTGCAACGAATATTGTTACCTCGGCCATCACACCATGGTCGGTAAAGTGATAGTTAAGTAGGAAGGAGGAATCCCATGGCAACACTGGCACCTACAACCCAATGGACGAAAGGGGCAAAGGACGATTATCGAACCTGCCCCGTCACCACTTTAAAAGTGGATTTGCATTCGGAACGCTTGATCATCGCCAACGCAGTCATGGCGGTGGTTTGTCTCGCTCTGGGCGGAATCGCCGCTCTCCTGATCGCACTGACGCGCTGGCAGGCGATTCACCTGCTGGATGCGGCATGGTTCTACCGGTTGCTCACCCTCCACGGCATCGACATGCTTGTCGCGTGGATCGTATTCTTTGAAATGGCCGGCCTGCACTTTGGCTCGACCATCCTGCTCAATGCCAGACAAGCCAATCCAAAACTAGCCTGGTTCGGTTTCATCTTGATGACTGTAGGCGGATTGCTGGCGAACGGAGTGGTGCTCTTCGACAGCAATAGTATCGTGACCTTCACCGCGTATGTTCCACTCAAGGCTCACCCGCTGTTTTATTTGAGCTACATCCTGTTCGCGGTCGGGGCATTGATCACCGTGATCACGTTCTTCATCAACCTTGTCGTCGCCAAACGTGAAGGCCGATTCGAAGGTTCCCTCCCGCTGGTGGTATTCGGTCTGATGACTGCCGCCATCCTAGCTACCTACACGCTTCTCCAGGGCGCGGCTGCAATCGTTCCAGCCTTTTTTTGGTCCCTGGGCGTGTTACCCGAATATGATCCCGGAATCTATCGCAATTTCTTCTGGGGTTTTGGGCATCCAGCCCAACAAGTGAACCTGGCGGCCATGGTGGCGATCTGGTATGCACTGGCCCAGATGACCCTGGGAATTCGGCCTCTCAATGAAAAATTCTCCCGCCTGGCGTTCATCCTGTACCTGTTCTTCATCAACCTTGGTTCTGCCCATCACTTGTTGGTGGATCCCGGATTGTCCTTCGCGTGGAAGGCGGTCAATACATCCTATGCCATGTACCTGGCAGTTTTAGGTTCCATGATGCATGCATTCTCCATCCCCGCTGCAATGGAGGTTGCCCAGCGCGCAAAAGGCTTCACCAAGGGATTGTTTGGATGGCTGCGCAACGCTCCATGGAACGAACCGGGTTTCTCTTCACTCGTGGTCTCGATGATCCTCTTCGGATGGATTGGCGGAATTACCGGGGTGACCATCGGCACGGAGCAGATCAACATGCTGGCTCACAACACCCTGCGATTGCCCGGTCACTTCCACGCGACAGTGGTCGGTGGAACCACGACCGCCTTCATGGGCTTTACGTATTATGTCATTCCGTTGATCTTCCGAAAAGAATTGAAACTGAAGAAATGGGCGCAATGGCAGCCGTACGTCTATGGTGTCGGATCCGCCCTGGTTTCGTTGGGCATGATCACCAGCGGACTGCAGGGTGTTTCGCGGCGCAACTGGGACATCACCTTTGCGGGTGTCGTTCCTGGAACGGTCGACCTTACCCTGGCCATTTTTGGCATTGGCGCCCTGATCGCCGTCACGGGCGGCATCATGTACCTCACGGTCGTCCTTGCCTCGGTGTTCACCGGCCCGCGCATGGAAGCCGGTCAATTATTGCTGGTGGCTGGATCGCAAAATCCCCTGCTCGAATCCACAAAACTGACCGACGAACAGATGGAAAGACCGCAGAACCAGCCGAAAGGTACCCTGGTATTGGTCTTCGCATTCCTGGTCTGGTTTGCTGTGTACTACCTCAGCAATTGGTGGTTGCTCGGTCGTACCTGGTTCATCCGCTAACGCGGACTCTCCTGAGTGTTCCGCCCAGGGTGATGCGCTCTGGGCGGAACATAATACAAATTTGTTCTGAACCTGGGAAATTGTTGTATACCACTTTATTCCTTGGATTATTGGGCAGTCTGGGTCATTGTGTGGGAATGTGCAGTGCTGTGATCATCCTGCTTGACAGACAAGCCTCGTTTCAGGGCAGCCGCCGATCCTGGCTGTTTGCCCATCTTGGACGCATTACCACTTATGCAGGCCTCGGTTTTATATTTGGATTTTTCAGCGAATCGATTTGGTTCTTATCAACAAATTTGGCCGGCATTCAGGGATCTCTCTCGATTCTCTTTGGTATTTTCGCCTTTTACATGGCGTTGGTTTTCATCGGACTTGGAAGGTCGCCTGAATTATGGCTCACAAACCTAGTTGCCAAATGGGGAAAAGCATTTCGTGGATTGAAATCCCCCGCCCCTTTCGTCGCGGGGTTGCTGTGGGGGTTGTTACCCTGCGGACTTGTCATCACCGCCCTGATCCCAGTCATGGCTTCGTTAAATGCCATTCAGGGTGCGTTGAACATGATCGTGTTCGGGATCGCCACCGTCCCTAGTCTCTTCGCCGTGGGTTGGTTGACGCAGAACACGATCTCAAAAACCTTGTCTCGAAGCCTCGCTTCGATTGTGATGATGATCTTCGGAATTCAATTCGCCATGCGCGGATTCGCCTCCCTCGGCGTGGTAGACCATTTATTGATCGGCAATTTAATGATTTGGTAATTTTCATCAGAAATACATATTCTTATTCTCTTCCGCAAATGAACCTCGCCGCCACTTCCGTTCGGTCACTCGCCTCCTGCTCATTGTGCGGGTTGACCACCCTGCACCCACTCACAAATCTTCGAGGAGATGTTTTTTGCTGTCCTTCGTGCAAAGAGGTCGCGGCATTGTTGGCAGAAAATCCGCCGGTCGCAAAGGCGCAGACGGAGACTCTTTCCTCTCAGGGTCGAACTCGGACGAGGATCGAAAATCTCACACTTAGGTTGGGAGACATGTGGTGCCCGTCATGTGCCTGGCTGGTCAGCGAGCAATTGCGCCGCACCGCCGGAGTAAATACTGCGGAAGTAAGTTTTATCCAACAACAGGCAAACTTGACCTTTGATGGGGCCATCACAAATCCACAAAAACTTAAGAAACGAATTCGCTCTTTGGGTTACAAGGCAAGTTTGCCGACGGAAAAACCGCGCGACGAGGAGGAATCGTTCTTTACGCGGCTGTTGATCGGTGGCGTGATGGTGCTCCATGACATGATCGTGGGCGGGGGAATCTATATTCGCGAGGCATTGGGCTGGGCCTCGCCCGAGACGCAATGGCTGGTGGATTTTTTTCAACTAATGATGCTTGTGACAAGCCTGCCTGTGTTGGTTTTGCTTGGTCTGCCGATCCTGCGTGCCGGCCTTGCGAGCTTGTTGAGAGGCAAGCCAAACATCCATACGCTTATCACGATTGGAACCTTTTCGGCGGTCGGTTTGTCTGTGCGGAATATGATCGTCGGCTCCGGCGGGCAATACTTCGACACAGCCACCATGCTGATCTTCTTGATTTCGATCGGCCGCTGGCTGGAAATGCAAGCTCATAAATCCTCTTCGAAAGCGGTGGGGCATCTGCTCGAACAAATTCCCGAACAGGCGACAGTGGTTACACAGGAGGGCGATAAGACCGTTCGCGCCTCGGATTTGCGCCCAGGACAGCGCGTGCGTGTGCGACCGGGAGAAAAATTCCCCATAGACGGGTTGATCGCGGCTGGAGAAGGGGATGTTGACAAATCTCTTTTGACCGGTGAACCGCGCCCGGTCACACACCGGGCTGGCGAGGCGGTTCAAGCCGGGACCTTGAACCTGGACGGCAGCTTCGAGGTCATCGCCACCGCTATAGGGGACTCGACCGTCGCAGGTCAGGTCGGCCGCCTGCTTCATCAGGCTCTGTGGAATCGATCCCCCCTGGAGCGTCTCGCCGATAAATTGTCCGCCTGGATGACTCCCTTCGCTTTGGTACTCGCGACCATAGCTTTCTTATTCTGGAACAACCAATCCGGATTCGAAAGCGGATTGTTGGTTGCCTTGTCCATTTTATTGATTGCCTGTCCTTGTGCCCTGGGATTGGCTACACCTTTAACCCTGTGGCTGGCTGTAGGTCGTGCAGCCGATTCAGGCGTCATCATGCGCAGTACGGCCGCGCTGGAGAGGCTGGCAAAAGTGGAGAAAGTATTCTTCGACAAGACCGGAACCTTAACGAAACTCCCGATGAGGGTGATGGAGGTATATGCAACCTCTCGCGTGGTCCACTCCCTCCACTCTTCGGAAAACGAGCCGAGGATGATGGAGAAAGCTTTCCTCCAAGTCGTGGCATCTGTGGAGCGCGAGTCGGAGCATCCTCTGGCTAAGGCGATTGTAGACTACGCCGGAGACATCAAGTTATCGACCACAGAATCATTCAAAGCGCTGCCCGGTATGGGCGTGAAGGCCGTATTGAACGGTGAAGAAATTATCATCGGAAACGAGGTGCTTCTTTCGCGCGAGCAGATCCAAATCACGGATCGGATCAAGGATGAGGCTGAAATCTTGAAAAAGGCAGGGCAGATGGTGGTATTCGCCGGCTGGGGGGGGCAGGTTCAAGGATTGATCGGCCTGGGCGAGACGGTCCGTGAAGAGGCCAGGGATGTTCTCGACCGCCTCCACTCCCGCGGTTTGAGCCTTGGTGTATTGACCGGGGACGAAACCCACGCAGGCGAGAGATGGCAGGCGACCCTCGGCATACCCGTTTATGCGGGATTAAATCCCAGCGAAAAAATGTCCCACCTGACCGACAAGACGGCAATGATCGGCGACGGAATCAATGACGCGCCTTCGCTCGCCGCCTCCACGGTGGGTCTGGCGATGAGTCATGGCACGGACGTAGCACGTACGGCGGCAGACATCGTCCTGATGCGCGATGACTTGCGCGTCCTGCCCTGGTTGTTTGATTTGTCCAAGATTACAATGCGGCGCGTCAAAGAGAACCTCGGCTGGGCATTCATTTACAATATCATCGGTATTGGTTTGGCGATGGCGGGCTTGATGAAACCCGTCTACGCGGCACTTGCCATGGTGATGAGCAGCATCTTCGTCACGGCAAACGCAATGCGGATGAATACATATCCCCTGCTGGAAAAGGAAGCTGATTAGAGATAATCCGCACGGAGGGAGAGTTCCCATATGGACAAAGCCACATTGGGATATTTCCCCCGCGCCCATTATGACCCACGTAAAGAATTGGATCCCCTGCGATGACTGCCAGAACATACGCTGAACGACGCTTCATGCGCGCCCTCGAAAGAACCTGGGCGCTCATCGAGGGCGTGGTCAACCGCTATTCCAAATCGGATTTCAACCCCCTCCCCCATCTGGGAACGTTGACAATACTGTTGCTGGTCGTCTTGATTGTGACGGGCATTTATCTAACAATCTATTACCGCCCCGGCTCTGACGTGGCATTTGCGACCGTTGAAACGCTCAGTTCAAACTGGTTTGGCCAGTTGATGAGGAGTATCCACCGCTACGCGTCCGACGGGATGATCGTGCTGATCCTCCTGCACTTCATCAAGATGCTGGTCAGTGACCGATTCTGGGGTCAACGATGGCTGGCATGGACCAGCGGCTGGCTGATGCTCGCCACGACCTGGCTGGTGGGGACGATGGGGTTCTGGCTGATCTGGGATCAGCGCGCCCAGTGGATGACCGAGTATATGATGAGAACCGTCGCCGGAGGTTCCGGCCTGACCTACGTCGCAAACGACCTGGCCGCGCGCACATTTTCAAACTTTGTGATCATTCTGTTCCTGCACGTCTTTTTACCGCTGATCGGTTTTTTGGGAGTTTATATTCACAGCCTTCGTTTATCGCGGGCGCGTTGGTGGTCACCTCGCTGGGCGATCGCACAAACCCTGGCCGGTTTGATCATCCTCTCCTTGATCAAGCCCTCCACCTCTAGCGCGCAGGCGGATCTATCGAGATTCATATCGAATGTTCCCATGGACGCTTTCTACCTTGGATTCTTGCCTATAATCGATGCCTGGGGAAATCTGATCTTTTGGAGTCTGGCAATTCTGGTCGGTGGCACGTGTTTTCTCCTTCCATGGATTTTCAAAGGGAAGGACCTCGGGCCGGCGGTGATCACGAACGATAAATGCACCGGCTGCAATATTTGTTTTGCAGAATGCCCCTTTGACGCGATTCGAATGGCTCCCCGATCGGACGCCACCGGTTTTCAAAAACTGGCTGTGATTATCGAACGCCAGTGTACGGGATGCGGGATTTGTGTCGGCGCCTGCCCGGAGGATGCGGTTGAATTGGCCGGGGGATTTAATGGAGACCAGCTCTTCAACGCAATCAAGGGGGCGCTTCGACGGGAACAGGAGGAAGGTAACGAAGGCACCGTATTGTTTGCCAGTCAAAGGGATCTTTCCCTCGGCGGTTTACCCCCCGCTTGCATCACACACGCCCCAGTCACTACTTGTACCTGGAATGGCAGATTCCGACTCGTGACTGCGATTCTACCTACTGCCAGCACGATCAACATTGATTGGATCAAGGTCCTGCCGCAAGAGGGAGCTCGGGCGATCGTCATTCTTTCTCACCCATATGACGATGGCATTTTCAGGGAGGATTCGCACTGGATTCTCAATCGATTGCACCTCCGTCCCGCGTTGATCAGCGGGGACCTGCACTGGCTTGAGACAACCCCGGGCGATTCAACGACTGTAACAAACTTTCTGGATGGCCTACACGAATCAGAGCTGAAAGATAGGGAACGCTCCCCGACCTTGCCGCCTGTGAAAGGCAGGTATAAATTAATCCCCTCCATTTCCGGAGGTTTGGCGGGCATCTTCTTGATGCTGGCCTTGTTTTCGATCGCATTGCCGCTGGACATCCGGTCCGGAATGAAAGATGCCGATGGAAGCGGACTACGGATAGCCGTCGACGCGAAAGGCAAGATCGAAGTCGCGGCCATACCGGAAGGATTTACCCTGCCCGAAGGTGCGGATGCCGAGAAAATCTTCGGGGGACAACATTATCCGATGGAAATTATGGTGACGGTGGACGGGAAAGATGCACTGAAGGAAATCTACCAACCTTCCGGTTTAAGCGGGAATGGAAGGATTTCGGCGCTTGATTTCCTGACCATCGAACCTGGATCGCATGAAATCCTCATCAATATAAGAGACGACAACGCGGTATTCCGAACGGTATTCTCCGACAGCGTCACTTTTGAACAGGGGGCGATTCGCGTCCTCGCCTACGATGAAGGGAAGGATGAATTCATTATGCGATAAATCAGATTTGGTCAATGGATTTTCTAACTCTTCTGCGGATTTTTTCGGTAAGCCAGATAGAATATTGCCAACAGTGTCAGCAGGATGACGAATGGGATCCAGGTAAATCTCGCCCGTTCTGCCAGCACCTTGCGGAACGGCGCCTCTACCGAAGGATTGGCCGGATACCATTTTCCATCGTACTCTGAAGAGCCGTTGACCAATCCATCATAAAATACAAATCCGGTATATGGATAGTAATGCAGTTGGTCGAACGGCTTGTCTTTACTCCCTTCCACGTAAACTCGGACGATTTCATAACCCTGCCCGGGATCAACGGGCTCGGCAATCTCTCCACTTGAAAAATCCGCGAACGCAAAGAAGTCCCCTGTCAAATCGGGATTGGTCACATCGATCTCGCCTGTAATGCCTGGCCCTTTGATGGTAATGTAATCAAACCCTCCTCCCGCCAAAGCTTTCACAAAAGGCAGAACAAGGATCAGGAACGAGAAGAAATCCGCGGTCTTTTTCATTGATCACCACAGCCCTGTAATTTTCCAATAATTCTACCTTCTTATTCCATCCACACGGTTCGATCCGCGAAGGACGGACGTGAAACAGACTCCGCCTTTTCCGCCGGATGCCCGATGTATAAGAACCCGGCGATTTTTTGTTCTTCTGCCAATCCAAAGAAGCGCTTGACTTTTGCATCCCGCGCCCATTCACCGGTTCTCCAAATCGCACTCAAACCTGATGCATGGGCAGCCAAAAGGATATTCTGGCAGGAGGCTGCAGCCGCAGAGAGGTTTTCCTCCTCAATCACTTTCGATTCAGAGGGCTGATCCACGCCCACTGCGATAATTAAAGGAGCCCGCAACGGTAATTTCTTGGTTTTATCAAAAGTTTCAGTGGGCAGGTCCGGATTCCTGGCCAGTTGAGACGCTGCCATGGCCTGCCCGAGTCGATTGCGGGCGTTTCCGGTCAGGACGAAGAATCGCCACGGTCTGACTTTGTAATGATTGGGCGCCTGATTTCCCGCATCCAGCAATTTCCCGATCAGATCCCGCGGCAATTCCTCCGACCGGACATTCCCGTTGGAATGCCGCGTGAAAATGGCTTCAAACAATTCCATTTCTACCTCCGCACTTTTGATAAAATAGATCGACCATATCTTACCAGCCATTATGAAAGTATTTTATTCCGAAACCCACCGCGCTCACAACCCAACCATCGAAATATTCGAAGGCGGTAAGAACGTGCCGTATCTTGAGACTCCGGAGCGCGTGGACCGAATCCTTGCTTCGCTGCAGGACCTTGCGTGGATTGATCTCACCGAACCGGATGCCTCCAGCTCAATTGGAATTCAAGCGATACACGACAAATCCTACATCACATTTCTGGAAACCGCATGGCGGGAGTGGATGGAAACCAATCCTGCGGAAACGGATATGACGAAAATCACTCCCCTCCTGCCGGCGACATTCGCACTCCGGAGTCAGTCAAGCTTGCCCAAAACGATCCTGGGCAAAGCCGGCTATTACATGATGGATTTGAGCGCCTGCCTGGTGGAGGGAACGTACCCGGCAGCCATGAGTGCAGCGAATTGTGCTGTCAGTGCGGCGCAGGCTACATTCAAGAGTTTGAAGAATTCATTCGCTCTATGCCGTCCACCCGGCCACCATGCTGGGCTGGATTTCGCAGGTGGATATTGTTTCATCAACAATGCCGCAGCGGCGGCACACTGGTTCTCCGAACGGGGCAGGACCGCCGTATTGGACATCGATTATCACGCCGGCAATGGGACGCAAGATATATTCTATGATAGAGAGGACGTCCTGACGATCTCGATCCACGCGGATCCGGCGTACGAATATCCGTATTTTGCCGGTTACCCAGAGGAGATCGGATCTGGACAAGGGCAGAACTACCACAGAAATTTCCCTCTTCCGAAGGGGGTGGACGACAGCCTATACCTGTTCGCGTTGGACAACGCCTTGATTCGAATTCGCGAGCACCGGCCACAATATCTGGTTGTTTCGCTGGGATTGGATATCTACCGCGGAGACCCCTTAGGGAAATTCAACATTACCCGCTCGGGCATCGGAAAGATTGGAAAGCGGATCGCAGATCTGGCCGTTCCCACCTGTGTAATCATGGAAGGTGGATATGCCATATCAGACCTTGGCGATAATTTGATCACCTTCCTGGAGAATTTCAAATGAAGCAAAAGTTTGCAGCGATCCTATTCGCCTTCCTCGTGATCACCTCCTGCGGACCTTCGCCTGAAGTACAAACCGCGATGACCGCTACATCCGCCGCTGCCAAAGCCGCTGCCTGGACACCAACCGATACCTCTACACCCACGCACACCGTAACTTCAACCCCCACCATTACGCTCACTCCAACCATCACCACCACTTTCACGATTACCCCGACATTTACTCCCGAGCTTCCCAAAGTTACGGTGAACAAACAGGCGCATTGCAGGTACGGACCTCACGTGGCCTTTCTCCATGCCGCCGACCTGTATCAGGGCGATGCAGGATACGTCCGCGGAAGGTACGAGTATAGCTCCTGGATGTATGTCAAATTCGATAAGTTGAAGTATTCCTGCTGGGTGGCACCGTCCGTTGTGGATGTCACTGGCGAGGTCAGCACAGTTCCATATTTCAATTTGGATCTTCTTTCCATCGGCTACAACAATTATGGACCGCCGCGCAACGTCACGGCGATCCGTAATGGAGGCGAGGTGACGATCAACTGGGAACAGGTAATCATGCAGGCAGATGACGATCGCGGTTATCTGATCATCGCTTTTGTCTGCCAGAACGGGGAGTATTTTTGGTGGCCCTTTTCATATCCGGATCAATTCACCACCAGTTACACGGTGCTGGATGAAACAGGCTGCCCACTCCCCTCGGAGGGATTGCTTTATACAGTGGAAAAGCATGGTTTTTCGGAGCCGACGGTCATCCCCTGGCCTGCTCCATGAAAAAGGGCGGACCGCGTATGGCCCGCCCATTGCATCAAGGAATCACGCCGGCTTTCTTCAACGCCAATTCCAACGCGTCGATCGTGGCGGGTTTGATGAGCATGGCATTCGCTCCCCCCTTCATCACCCGATGACGGGTTTCCGGTTGATCATCCGAGGTGATCACAATGACCGGAATTTTCATCAAGCGCGGCTCCCGCCGCAGGAACGCCAGGACCTCGGTTCCATCCACCCCGGGCATGTTGATGTCCAAACAAACAAAACGCGGCACAAACGTTCCCAAAACGGAGATCGCAGGGCTCGAGCCGTACGCGACTCGCGACGGCACGTCCAAGACATCCAGCATTTGCTTGAGCGCATCCGCTGTCTGTCGATTGTCATCTATGATCAAACCATCCATGTACTAATCCTCCAAGATTATTCTACCCATGACGGAGGTATCGTAACCTGTCAGTTTCGAAACAGAATTGCGAAAATCCGCGTCCTCCAGGATGGAGAATACAGGCTGCAACAGATCCCCCTCTGCATCAACCTTGGGAACCACCAGGTCATATCGTTCCTGATAGAGCGGTACGAACTCCAGTTCCAACGCCTGGGCTGCTGCAGCAATTCCAAGCCCGCAATCCGCCCGTCCAGATGCAACCGCGGCAGCCACTCCCAGATGAGTATATTCCTCCTGAGTATATCCGAGGATGTCATCGCTGGATATGCCCTGTTTCTTCAGATGAAAATCCAATAACACACGGGTGCCTGCGCCGCGTTGACGATTGATGTATGCGACCTCCGGGCGAATGAGATCTTCGAGGCCATATATCTTCTTGGGATTTCCCTTTAGGACAAGCAACCCTTGCGCCCGTCCAGTTAACGCCACTACTCTGACTGGCAATTCCGGCAGGTACTCTCTAACCGCCTGAAGGTTGTACTCCCCTGTCAGAGGATCCAGCAGATGTGAACCGGCAAGGTGCGCTTCCCGCCGCCGCAGGGCGATTAATCCGCCCTGCGAACCGACGTTTGCCGAAACCAGCCTTCGGCCGCGCCGGGCCAGGAATTGAGCCAGGAGGTCGAGTGACATATCGTGCGATCCGATCGCCAGGATGGTTTTGTCGATCTCCTGCCTGCTTCGCATAAGGTGGACCGTGATTTCTTCCCCTGCTTCATGTCCTTGAATTCCCCTGGGAATCAACGCAAGTCCATCCGCCTGAACCAGCGATGTAAGCACACCTGCCCCTCGCGACAAAGGGGCTGCGAGCAGCCTCCCATCCACCCTGCCCAACACGACCCGAACGTAATCGTCGTCCCCAGCCGGTGAGACGATCTTGCGGGCAATGATTGCCGTTTCGGTTTGCCGCTCAAGCGGTGGTCTGCCAAGCCAAACGGCTAGGAGGGGTTCCACGAAGATTTCCACAGTCAACGCAGCAGAGACGGGATACCCCGGTACTCCGATGATCGGGATACATCCAGGGAGATCAGGTTTTCCCTCCTTTGTCTCACGCCGTATCAATCCAAGAATCACCGGATGACCCGGTCGTACAGCCACACCATGAACTAGCAAACTTCCCAGGCGTTCGACCACCCTTGCGGAAAAATCTTCCGCTCCGGCGGATGACCCGGCGTTGAGCAAAATCAGATCGAATTCATTTGCTGCGTTTTGAACCTGTCTGCTGATCGCGTCAAGGTCGTCCTTGATGATCGGAAAGCGTACTGGCTCTCCTCCCATCGAACGTATCTGCGCTGCCAGCACGAGAGAATTGAATTCAGGGATTTCCCCCCTTCGAGGTTTGCTTCCCAGGGGAACCAGCTCCGATCCGGTCGGCAGTATAGCCACGCGCGGCTTGCGTGCGACATGTATTTCCTGTATCCCAGCAGCCGCCACGGCACCAAGGTCCGCCGGTCTCAAAGAATGGCCCGAGGGCAAAACTAATTGAGTCGCGACAATATCCTCTCCGAGAGATCGCACATGGCTCCAAGGAGGGATCGCCCCACGAATTCGAATAAAGGTCGGGTTGCGAATATCGGTGACGATCTCCCCTTGTGCATTCAGAGATTCGACGTTTTCAATGGGTATGACTGCATTCGCCCACTCCGGAAGCGGATCCCCGGTATCCACATAGTGAACCTCCGCTCCAATGGTCAAGAGCACCGGTTTCGAAGGCAAAGCACCATTGGTGGAAATTGCCTGTACAGCAAATCCATCCATCGCAGCGGAATGGTAGTGAGGCGATGATCTCCTCGCCCAAACCGGCTCAGCCGTGACGCGTCCCAGCGCGTTCTCGTCGAGCGGTATGGTTTCCGATCCCAGCACACCCCACAGACCGGAATCGTTCAGAGCCTCGCGCAATCGGGATTGAGCCTGCGGGAGGGGAATATCTTGAAGATATATGGACATGACGATCGCGTTTAAAGGGCCGGAAAAAATTCGCCCTTTATCTAATTAAACGACTCCGTCCATCGCGGCGCCCAGGCGCTTTACGATTTCATCGATCTCATCTTCATTGATCGACAGCGGAGGCGAAAAGGCCAGCACGTTCCCCAGCGGCCGGCTGCGCAAGCCACGCACCTGAGCGGCTTTGAAGATCTTCATGGCGGTGGCTGGATCAGCGGTTTTCGCATCCTTGTTGGACACAATTTCCACTCCGCAAACCAAGCCAATGCCTCGCACCTCGCCCACGAAGGGAAATTCCAGGAGGGTTTTCAAGCCCTCCTGCAAGCGCGCACCCAGTTCCCTGGCGCGAGCCGGGAAATTCTCCTTTTCCATCAGCTCAATGTTTTTCAGTCCCACCGCGCAGGCCATGGCGTGCCCTGAATAGGTAAATCCGTGCATATAGGTTTCCGTTTCCGTTGCGGATTCCATCGTCTCGCGGATCTCGTCCGAAATCTGAATGCCGCCGAGCTGGGCGTATCCACTCGTGATGGCCTTGGCGAAGGAAAGGATATCCGGTTTGACATTCCAATGCTTTAGCGCAAACCATTCGCCCGTCCTGCCGAATCCGGTGATCACCTCATCCGCTATGAACAGGATCTCGTTCTCATCACAAATCTCGCGCACGTGCGGAAAGTAATCCGGCGGTGGCACGATCACACCGCCGACTCCCATTACAGGTTCCGCGATGAAAGCCGCGATCGCATCCTTCCCTTCCCGCTGGATGACTTCCTTCAATGCCCTGGCAGCAGCCAGCCCGACCGACTCACCCGGCTTCAAGTCCCCTTCGTACCGGTATAGGTTCGGCGCCGGAATGTGTACAAAGCCGTCGACCGCAGGACCAAACATCGTCTGGTACTTCTCCAATCCGGTAGCAAACGTTGCGGACAACGTGACCCCATGATATGAACCCTTGCGAGCGATCACCTTGTATTTTCCCGGCTTGCCTTTGCGTTTCCAATAATAGCGGGCGGTTTTGAAAGCCGAATCGTTGGCTTCGGATCCGCCAGAGGTGAAGAAGGTGGTGTTCAAGCCAGGGTAGGCAAATCCCGCGAGTTTATCCGCCAAAGTGATGGACGGCAGGTTGGTCATCCCGGAGAAATTGGAGGTAAATGCCATTCGCTTCATCTGATCGAAAGCCGCCTGAGCCAATTCCTCGCGTCCGTATCCCGCGTTGACATTCCACAAACCCGCCATGCCATCCAGGATTTTTTGCCCGTCGGTCGTGTACAACCACACGCCTTCTCCGCGCTCGATCACCAGGGGATTGGCATGCGACTTGGGATGATATACAGGATGCAATTGCTTCCTATCCTTTTCGATCCACGTAGCTGTATCGGGTTTACTCATGTTGCCTCCGTAAGGATGATTTTGAATGGTCCGCCTGAATGGATTAAGAATCGGGGTGGTGTGTCGGTTTCACACCAAAACATCAACATCATGCGGGCCGGATTCCTTCAATCCGGCTCCGGTCATTCTCACCAAGATCGCTTTTTGGTAAAGCTCCTCAAGGGTATGCGCTCCGCTGTAGCTCATGCCCGACTGCAAACCGCCTACGAGCTGCATCAGGACTTCGCGCGCCTTGCCGCGGTAGGGAACGGCCGCTTCCACTCCTTCGGCTACATACTCCTCGATCTCATCGGTCGTTAAATCGTTTCCTTCCCGCACGTTTCGTTCGAGCGTCGCCTCAAGCGAGGCCATGCCGCGCGAGGCCTTGTATTTATGTCCCCGCCGGGTCATAACCATGCCAGGGCTCTCATCGGTCCCTGCGAGCAGCGAGCCGATCATGACCGTATCGGCTCCGGCGGCGATGGCTTTGGCCACGTCGCCGGGTTGGCGGATTCCCCCATCGGCAATGATCGGAATATCGCGTGGACGTGCCGCCTCGGCACAATCCATGATCGCGGAAATTTGCGGGATGCCGGCGCCGGCTACCAGGCGGGTGATGCAAATGGATCCAGGACCAACACCTACTTTCACCGCGTCCGCACCTGCGTCGATCAACCTTTCGGTACCTTCACGGGTAGCTACATTCCCGCCAATGATCTGCGCCTCCGGAAATCGCCTTCGTATATTCTTGATCATGTCGATTTCCAGGCGTGAATCGCCGTGGGCGATATCCACCACCACGCAATCTGCCCCGGCCTGAAGCACGGATTCCACCCTCCGCATTTCCTGATCCCGCACGCCGACAGCCGCCCCGACCGATAACCGGCCCTTGGAATCTTTGGCGGCTCTTGGATACTGAGTGATTTTCATGATGTCTTTCAAGGTGACGAGACCGGCGACCTTGCCGGCATTATCCACCAGCGGGAGTTTCTCGATGCGGTATTCGTGCAGAAGCCTTTCCGCCTCTTTGAGGGAAGTATCCGGCGCAGCCGTATGCACCGGTTTGGACATGATATCCACCACGGATTTGGAGTTGTCATGTTCGAATAACAAGTCCCGCGTAGATACAATCCCGACCAGTTTTTCCTTTATATCCAGAATCAATATTCCACCGGTACCGGTCTCTTCGACGACCTTCTTCACCTCTCCCACGGTATGCGCTTCGGTCATGGTGATCGGCTGGTCGACGATATAGGATTCAGCCTTCTTCACGCGATCGATTTGCCGCGCCTGCTCGGCAATCGTCATAAATCTATGGATGATCCCAATCCCTCCCTCCCGCGCCATCGTGATCGCCATTTCGCTTTCGGTCACCACATCCATATTGGCGGAAAGGATCGGTATCTGGAGAGGAATCTTCCTTGTCAACCGGCTGGCCGTAGACAGCGACCGTCGCGAATCCACATCAGAAAATTGCGGTACCAGCAAAACGTCGTCGTACGTCAGTGCCACGTCCGGTCGGATCTTCATTGCCTTTTCCTCGATAATTTGACCTCCCGAATTATAATGCGGGAAGATGGAATTGCTTGCCTTGTCCCCTTTGGATGGGCGTTACCAGGACGACACGGCTCCGTTGCGGGATCATTTTTCGGAGCATGCCTTTCATCGAGCACGTATTCACCTCGAACTTGAGTATCTAAAGGCGCTTTCAGGTGCAGGCCTATGCCCATCGCCGGATCCATCGTGGGAGACATTCCACGAACCCGACGGAACGAAGATCGCCGAAATCGAAAAAACCACCCACCATGACGTAAAGGCCATTGAATATTACCTGAGAGAGCTCCTGCCGCGGGAATATCACCCATGGATTCACTTCGGCTTGACCTCCGAGGACATCAACAACCTCGCCATCGCAGTTGCCTTGAAGGAATCACGCGATCAGGTCATGCTGCCCGCGCTGGATGCGTTGTTGGACAGGGTTCGGAATTTGGCAGCCCAGCATCGCTCACTTCCCATCCTGGCGCGAACTCACGGGCAGCCCGCTGTACCTTCGACACTCGGAAAGGAAATGGCCGTTTACCTCGCCCGCCTCTCCAAATGCCGAAGCATACTCAAGGATCATGTGTTCGAAGGGAAACTTAACGGTGCTGTGGGTAACTTCAACTCCTTGAAAACAGCCTCACCCGAGGTTGATTGGATTTCTTTCAGCAAAGAATTTGCCTCACGCTTCGGTCTACAACCCAATCTGGTGACGACGCAGATTCTCCCGTACGACAATTGGATTCGATATTTCCTGGAAGTCGCTCTGGTAAACCGAATATTGATTGGCTACACGCAAGATATTTGGCATTACTTGAGCACCGGAATTTTATGCCAAAAAATCACGGAGTCTGAAATCGGCTCCTCCACCATGCCCCAAAAGGTCAACCCAATACATTTCGAGAATGCCGAAGGCAACCTTGGGATTGCCTGCGCGCTCATCACCCACTACTCGGAGAAATTGCTCATTTCCCGATTACAGCGAGATCTTTCCGATTCGACCATCCGGCGGACTTTCGGCAGTGCCCTTGGGCACTCACTCATCGCGTGGAAACAACTTGCGCGCGGCATCGATCGCCTTGAGGCGGATGCGGAAACCGCCAGTCGGGAACTGCAGAGTCATTGGGAGGTCCTGGGTGAAGCTGCACAGACCATCCTACGAGCCGCCCGGATGAGCGACGCGTTCGAATCCTTGAAATCTTTCATGCGAGGTAGGGTTTTTTCGGAAGCGGAGTTCAAATCCTGGATCGAATCGCTAGAGGTTGAAGAGGAAATCCGAGAACAGTTAAACAGCCTCACTCCCCAAAACTACGTTGGAGCGGCGGAAATCCTCACGGATATCGCGATCAGGGAATCTCAGACAGGGCTGAAATCAATGCAGGGACATTCTGGATTTCGAAATCAGGAGAGATCATGACGGTCACTGTGGTTGCCGGATGCCAGTGGGGAGACGAAGGCAAGGGAAAAATTGTAGATTATCTCGCCGCTCATGCGGATTATGTCGCCCGTTTCAACGGTGGTAACAATGCAGGCCACACCGTCATCAACGATCTCGGGACGTTCAAAATTCATCTCGTCCCGTCCGGAATCTTTTGCCAAAACACCGTTGGACTGATCGGCGGAGGCGTGGTGATCGATCCGGCGGTCCTGATCGAGGAAATCGAGCTGCTTCATCGCGCGGGATTGAGCCTCGAAGGGCGGCTATGGATTTCGCCTCGCGCGCACGTGATCATGCCCTATCACAAGATTCTCGATGGTTTGTATGAGGATGCAAAAGGCGCCGGCGCAACCGGCACAACCCGACGAGGAATTGGTCCTGTCTATGCGGACAAAGTAAGTTACAACGGGATCCGTTGGACCGATTTCAAGGGCGATACGTTCGAATCGCGGTTGAAAGTCCAGCTGGAAATCAAGAACAAGATCATTTCCGCCCTGGGTGGGGAAAAATTGAAATTCGAGGAAATTCGGGAGACTTATCGCGGGTATTATGCGATTATCCAGCCATTCCTTCGTGAGCTGTTTGGGATGGTTCAGGATGGATTGAGAGAGGGTAAGAATTTTTTGCTTGAACAGGCCATGGGTACGTTCCTCGATACGGATTGGGGAACATATCCCTTCGTTACCGCCTCGACCACCATCCCTTCGGCAGCCTCGGCCGGATTGGGAATCCCTCCGCGTGCGATCACGAAGATCGTGGGCGTGGTCAAAGCCTACACGACTCGAGTGGGGGCGGGACCTCTGCCAACAGAGATCAAAGACCCTGAATCGAAGGAATACAAAAAATTCTCCGAAACCGCTGCGACGACCGGTCGACCCCGACGGGCTGGATGGCTCGATCTGGAAGTCATCCGAACGGCATCCACCCTTTGCGGCATTACTGAATTGTGTTTGACGAAATTGGATATATTGAGCGGCTTGAAGAAGATCAGGATCGGCAGTGGTTACAAGCTGGAGAATCGTTCAGTCTCGTATCCAGATTTGGATACGGCCAGTCTGGGGATGGCAGAGGTCCTTTACGATGAGGCGGACGGATGGGCTGAAGATATCGCTCAAATTCGAGATTTCAACGACCTTCCCGAGTCTGCCAGGAATTACGTCAGGAGGATCGAATCGGCCGCAGAAAGACCGGTACGGTGGATCGGCGTCGGTCCTGAAAGGGAAGCCATAATTCATGTTGAGGAATAGGTTTGCTGCCCGCCGCTTCAGGCAGGATAGTATCCGCCAATTCCCCACAAGAACGAGATAAATGACACTCACCCTGCTGATCGTATCCCGTCAGGCGAAGGAATATCGCGCATTCTTCGAAGCGGCGCGTTTGCCGGAGCTTTCATTCAGCGATGAACCGACATCGGAAGTGGATATTCTTTTCGGCGAACCGGATCGAATTCGAAGCGCACTCCCATCCGTTCCGGCGCTGAGATGGGCTCAATCGAATTGGGCAGGCGTGGAACCCTTGCTCGAACCCGACGTTCGCCGCGATTACATTCTGACCAACGCACAAGGGGTGTTCGGAAAATTGATGGCAGAATTTGTATTCACCTATATCCTCGCCTACGAACGGAAGCTGATCGAGCGCTTTCAAGCGCAATCCTCCCTGAAATGGGACGACCGCAGGACGGGATCACCACGCCGTAAAACCCTCGGCCTGCTCGGGGTGGGCTCCATTGGTATGGAAATCGCGCGAACCGCAAAATTCTTCGAAATGCACGTCAAGGGGCTGACCAGGAAAAACGAAAACTGCCCTTATGTAGATGAGTATTACCACGGAAAGCCGGAAATCACTGGACTGGCAACTAACACGGATTACCTCGTCAGTGTTCTGCCTGCGACAAATATCACGCGCAGAATCATCGACAAGAATGTCCTGGCAGCTTTGCCAACTCACGCCTTGTTTTTCAATGTCGGGCGAGGATCTGCTGTCGACGAATCCGCACTCATCGACGCGCTGCGGCAGAAAAAGCTTGCAGGCGCAATCCTGGACGTGTTTGACCGTGAACCACTTCCGGCCGGGCATCCGTTTTGGAAGACACCCAACCTGACCCTGACCTTCCACACCGCCGCCCCGAGCTTGGTGGAGGATATCGGTGCGTTGTTTATCGAAAATTATCAACTTTTTCGAGCAGGTCAACCCGTCAAGTATCAGGTTGATTTTGAGCGCGGATATTAAGCCTGGGAAGAAATCATGACAGTTTCAATTGAAGACATTCGCGCCGCAGCGGAACGAATCCGTCCATACATCCATCGCACACCCGTCCTGACCAACGAAAGCTTGAATCGACGAACGGGATCAAAAGTGTATTTGAAATGCGAGAACATGCAGAAAGTCGGGGCGTTTAAGTTTCGGGGCGCATGCAACGCAGTTTTCACCTTAAGTGAAACCGAAGCCAGACAAGGAGTTGCCACACACTCTTCCGGGAATCACGCGCAAGCGCTGGCACTGGCAGCCCGATTGAGGGGCGTTCCGGCGCACATTGTCATGCCGCAGAATGCCCCACAAGTCAAAAAGGATGCAGTCGCTTCCTACGGCGGCAAAATCACCTATTGCGAGCCGACCCTTGAAGCACGGGAATCGACCCTTGCCGGAATCGCCGCGAATACCGGTGCGACGATCGTCCACCCGTACGATAATGAACTTGTGATTGCCGGCCAGGGTACATCCGTCCTTGAATTTCTGGAGGAGGTTCCCGGTCTGGATGTGGTCATCACGCCGGTTGGCGGTGGAGGATTATTGAGCGGAACATCCATTGCCGCTTCAGAGTCCCGCAGGGGAATCCGCATCATCGGAGCCGAGCCCGAAATGGCAGATGATGCCTATCGCTCATTGAGAGAAGGACGAATTTTACCGTCTATTAATCCGAAGACGATTGCCGATGGCCTGCTAACCTCCCTGGGTCATTTGACGTATCCGATCATCAGAGCGCGGGTCGGGG
>Ga0194127_10001610_pt1 | contig 32844 bp, 24 predicted proteins | sample TA2KigC100mmetaG_FD_148624 | JGI IMG/M metagenome (GOLD analysis project Ga0194127, IMG submission 148624) | Freshwater microbial communities from Lake Tanganyika, Tanzania - TA2015036 Kigoma Deep Cast 100m | ecosystem: Environmental > Aquatic > Freshwater > Lake | place: Tanzania: Lake...
CCCTTTTGAGACCAAACTGGATTGGTTTTGCCTGGTTTTGGCTTTATTTCCGTTCCGCTTTGGACCGATATAGGTTCTTCTTTGACGAGGTTGTTTTTTTGCTTTGTCCCAGTAACTCTCAACCTTGCAGAGGTATATCTTGCCCTTTATTTTCTGTTCTATTATATAGGCCATAGCAATAGCTAGTTATTAATTAACAAATGGCCTTAATATACAGAGAATACAACGAAATTGCAAGGTTTTATTGCATAGTTACTAACTTTTTCTCCAATTTAGGTTCCTATACAATGGTGTTCCCAAGCCGGAGCTTGGGAACAAGAATAAAATTGCAACTACAAGAATCTTATGGGGGAGACAGTGCCTCAGATATCAATGACACCTCCAGCACAAACAACCCGCGATTTATGTCGCTCACAATCACTATCCCGCTCGGAAAGAACGGATAGACGCTCCATGCCCCGTTGTATGACGATTCGTCATTTTCCGGATACGTGTCAAACCATCCGACCTGTATAGGGTCAACAGGATTCTTTGCGCAGAAAACACGTAATCCCGCGGTATATTCCGCCTCAAATATGAAATTGCCCAGGACATACAGATTGTGATCAATCGCCGATACTCCCGAACTGTACTCGTTTACCAGTTGTGGATGCTTCAGGTTCATCACATCAAAAACGAGCGTCCTGTTGATATTGTCAAGTTCATCATTAAGATAGAGAAACCGCCTGTTATCGCTTACCCAGCACTGATGCGCATACGCAAGATCAGGATACGACGTCCGCGAAATACGAAACATATTCGATTTGTCTGTTACATCATAGATATCAAGCCCGCGGTGTTCACCCGCTCCAAAACAAATTTGCCTGCCGGCATACGGGCCTCTTTTATAGGTTACGACCTGTGCATCATGTAACCCTTCACCGCCTTCATCAGACGACATCATTCCCGCCAACACAGGGTTTTCCGGATCGGTTAAATCATATACAACCAACCGATCTTCATTGATATTGGGAAGGCACAAATATAAAAACCCGCTCTCTTTGTCTATGGCAAGGTTATGTGCCGTGTCTAATCCATCCCCGGTAAACCGTTGAACTAACGTAATAATTCCATCATCGATGCCGGATAGATCGACAATATCCATCCCTCCGCCGCATTCATTCACTACATAGGCATAGTCCCGGTAAACCTTCACGTCACCCCAAAAACAGCCGGTATGCGTTACATAATCAATAATGACCGGTTCATCGGGATCGGTAATCTCCACAATAACCAACGCGTCACGAGCAACAAGAAGGGCGTACTCTCGTCCCGTACCGGAAACGTAACCCCAGCAATCACTGGCGCTTTCCGGGTTAGTAGGTAAATCGTCAAGAGGGATATGCGATCGCAGAATAATATTTTCCGACTCATACTGCGCATAAGCATTTGACATCGCAACAATGCCTGTCAGGACAAAACAAAGGATTGCATTAAAAATACTCATTCTCCGCCGTTTTTTCATATTTCATTTATCCTTTCACAATATTTAATTATGGTAATTTCTTAAATTTTAATATAATCTGATAGTTCAGCACAAAGACTATTATTCGGGAATTAACGCTTATATTAATGGCACGTTGCATTCCTTGCATTTCCAAATACTTATCTGATTGAGAAACTGTATTTTAATCGTTTAGGAGAAAGTCGTATGAAACCAATACAACTAAAAGAAGGGGTTTATTGGGTGGGTGAAATAGATTGGGATTTAAGAAATTTTCACGGATATTCAACCCAGCGGGGGTCTACATATAACACCTACCTGGTAATTGATGAAAAAATAACATTAGTTGACGGAGTCAGGCCGCATCTCTTTGACAAAATGATGCAGCGCCTATCAGCGCTTATCGATCCGGCGAAGATTCATTATGTGGTGGTAAACCATGTTGAAATGGATCATTCGGGCAGTCTGCCGCTTATTATGGACGTTGCAAAAAATGCCACTATTTTAACCTCCCCCAACGGAAAAAAGGGGCTGCTGGCGCATTATAAGAGGAATGATTGGAATATCCAGGTAGTGAATATGGACGAAGAGGTTAACATCGGCAAAAGAACGATTAAATTTTTCCTTGCCCAGATGGTTCACTGGCCGGATAACATGGCAGGCTATCTGGTTGAAGAAAAAATCCTTTTCTCGAACGATGCCTTTGGGCAGCATATCGCTTCACCCGAAAGATTTGACGATGAACTTTACCTCGGAGTTGTCCTTGAAGAGGCGAAAAAATATTACGCAAACATCGTCCTGCCCTATTCCATGCAGGTGAAGAAAACCCTTGAGAAGCTCTCTCCCCTGCCAATTGATATAATTGCCCCAAGCCATGGCATTGTATGGCGTTCACATGTAAAAAATATTATAAACGAATACCATAAATGGGCATCCAATCAGACAAGAAATAAATGCCTTATCATTTATGACACCATGTGGAAGTCCACGGAAAAAATTGCGCTCACATTGCAGAATGCCTTTAACCACAGCGGCATCGGTACAAAAATGATTAATCTCAGGTACAATCACATATCGGATATTGTCACCGATGTATTGGAAGCACGATTTATTTGCGTGGGATCGCCCACGTTAAACAGCAATATGCTTCCCACCGTATCGGCCTTTCTCACCTACCTCAAAGGATTATCACCGAAAAACAGGGTTGGATTGGCATTTGGTTCTTACGGATGGGGAGGACAGTCTGTTCGTCACGTGGAAGATGCGTTAAAAGAATGTGGTTTTGACCTGCTCGAAAGCATAAAATTCCAATACATTCCCGATGAAGCCCAGCTTAAAGAAACTTATGAAAAAGTGAAACAGGAAATTGGGAAAAAATAGACTCTTAATAAGATTAATGTATGTTTATTGTTTTATTCCAAACATCTCAACATTGATTGCCACTATTAAAAGGAGTCAAGGAGCAAAGGGCACAAGGGTTCAAGGGAAATGCTTAAAAATTTTAAAGACTTGAAGGTTTGGCAAAAAGCTTATCAACTTTGTCTGGAAATCTATAAAACAACAAAAAGATTTCCAAAGGAAGAGTTGTATGGATTAACATCACAAATAAGAAGGGCTGCTGTATCCGTTGTCTGCAATATTGCCGAAGGGTACGGGAGAAAGACACTTCTGGAATATATACGGTCTTTATACATAGCGTATGGCTCCATTTGTGAATTGGAAACCCAAGTGCTTCTATCAGGAGACTTGGATTATGTTGAACCTGAAAGAATAGAGACTCTTCAAAAAAACTTGGGTGAGGTTGAGAGAATGCTGAAAGCATTGATAAAATCGTTAGAAACCAAACACTCGAACCCTTGAATCCAAAAAACCTTGAACCCTTTTAACAATAACAACGAACCCGATGTCAATACTATCAAAACCCATATATTTTATTCTTTGCTAATAACATGAAAATCTACACATTACAGGACTTTCTTAATTACCTGGATAAAAACGGTGAACTGATGCGGATTAAAACGGAGGTGGACGCAAAACTTGAGGCCCCGGAAATTTCCATTCGCGCCCTTCAGCAGGGAATGCCCGCATTGCTTTTTGAAAACATAAAAGGTTCCCGATTCCCGCTCGCAATGAACGTTCTTGCCAGCGATAAACGGATAGAACTGGCGTTGGGAAAGCATCCCGATCAACTGGGAGAGGAACTCATCACCTTCATGGAGGATGCAATGCCGCCGAAGCCAAAGGTATTGCTCAAACACCCGGGGATTACAAAACGCCTTTTCGCTACCCTTCCAAAAACAACGTTCTGGCCAACATCACAGGAAGTAATTCAAGGGCCCGGCCTTAACGAACTACCCGTAATTACCTGCTGGCCGGAAGACGGAGGCCCATTCATCACATTGCCCCAGGTTTTCACCTACGATCCCCGTAACGGAAAACGGAATGTCGGCATGTATCGCATGCAGGTTTTTGATGACAAAACGACGGGCATGCACTGGCAGATACAAAAAGGCGGGGGATTTCATTATTTCCAATCCCAGAAAGCGGGAAAACCATTTGAGGTCGCAGTGGCATTGGGAACTGATCCTGCCCTTTTATTAGCCACAGTTGCCGCGCTGCCGGAGGGAATTGACGAGGTCATGTTTAGCGGTTTTTTGCGGGGTAGAAGAACACGGATGACAAAGGGCAAGACTATTTCAATAAACGTCCCTGCGGATGCCGAATTTATTCTGGAAGGCGCCGTCCATCTCACGGAATTACGGATGGAAGGTCCCTTTGGCGACCATTTCGGACATTATTCAAACGCTGCGGAATTTCCTGTCTTTCATATTAATACTATTACGCATCGGAAAAACCCTGTGTATCCTGCGACCGTTGTTGGCCGTCCTCCGATGGAAGATAAATATCTGGGAAACGCGACACAACAAATACTCGGCCCCCTTATCCGCCTCATTCATCCGGAAATCAAAGACCTTTGGGCATATTACGAGGCAGGATTTCATAATCTGCTGGTGGTGTCCGTTGAGGAACGTTACCGGAAAGAAGCCATGAAAACGGCGCTCTCTATTATGGGAGAGGGACAGCTTTCGCTGACAAAATGCGTTGTCACCGTATCGGAAGGGGTAAACCCGCGTGATTTCAATGCCGTCCTCAGGGAAATCCATGAACATTTTGATCCGGCATATGATTTTATCATGATTCCGAAAGTGCCGCTTGATACCCTTGATTTTACCAGTTACAAAATGAACCTTGGCAGTAAGATGATTATCGACGCGACAAAGGGCGGCAATGCAAAAGGAGGGGAAGAAAAAAATACATCACGAAATCCCGAAGCAATAATAAAAAATATCGATAACAGAATACTCGACTGGAATCTTCTGGAAGAAACTCTTTTAGTTATTTCTGTAAAGGATAACGGAAGAGAGGTGGTGCAGAACCTTACAAAATCTCCTGAAATTGCCGGGCCGAAAATCATTGCCGCAGTGAGTCCTGATGTTGATATCCGCAACCAGGAACAAACAATATGGGGCATTTTCACCCGCTTCGACGCGGAAAGGGATATTGTATTCACAGAAGAAAAACTGGTCGGCATAAGCCCTGTTTTCAGAGGAAAAATGGGAATAGATGCCACATGGAAAAAAGGCTATCCTTCACCCCTTGTCATGCCGGGTGATATTATCGACAGGGTAAATAAAAAATGGGATGCATATTGGAGATGAAACAGCCGTTTAACTATTGAGAAAGATTTTAATTCAACACAAACCGTGAAGGACACGAAGATCACAAAGGTAATAATTCATGTTAGTACTAAAAAGAGGCAAAATAAACCGAACTTTTTTGAGCAATATTTGCTTGAAAAATATCCTTTTTCTCCTGCCCGTTAGCATGAAAGCCTTGTGGTTGTAGTGATGTAAGGCAATATATTAATAGCGTCTTAAAAGCCATGTCGTACCACAGTCGTACTTTGTTTATTGTGCCATTGCTAAGTCAGATTTTGGTGATGTCTTTAGAATGTGTTCCGTCAAGGCATTGATAGCCGTTTTCTTCGAATCCATACCGGTATGTGAATACTTTTGCAACATTCCCAAACTTGAATGCCCCGTCATACCCTGAACAACCACTGCACCGACACCAAGTTCACCCTGAAGGATACTTGCAAAGGTATGTCTCAGATTGTGGAATGTAAAGTTATCAATACCTAAATCCCTGAACAAATTGCTAAAATGCCTGCTGTGTTGCTCTATCACGTTTTTTGTTACACTACCCTCAATAAACAGCCTATCGCCGGAGTTTAATTCCTTCCACTTCCGTAACTCATCAATAAGATAGTCGGAAATAGGTATTGATACCATCTTGCCGGTCTTATGGTTGGAACAGATTAAACCTTTGCTGAAATCAATATCCGTCCATGAGAGACCCAAGACCCCGCCTAACCTTAAGCCGGTAAAGAGACCTATTAAGACCACCAGCCGATCTTTCCCTTGCAGTTTATCCACCAATAAAGTTATTTCCTCTTGCGATAATACCCTGTCTTTGGTCTGTGTTGTTTTAAGTTTCTTTACATGCTGGCATGGGTTCTTATACTAAGTTGCATTCATACATAAACTAATATATAATATCCTCAGGTAAATTTATTATAGGAGGATATTATATATTAGTTTATGTATGAATGCAACTTAGTATTATCGATAAGACCTTGTTTTATTGCCGTGTTAAACATATTACCGAGAAAGGCAATATCCATATTGATAACCGTATCTTTCACCAGATCTTTTTCTTTCCTTTCAAGGCGATACCTTTCGATTATAAACGGTGTGATCTTATCCAAACAACAATCCCCAAGATATTGCGTTAATACCTTAACAGCCCTTTTCTTTGCCAGTAACGTGTTCTCTTTATCCCCTCTGGATAATTCCAAATACTTTTCGCTGAATAGATACTATTTTTGTATCCTTTATTTATTATTTTCTTTTATTGGTGTATTTGATAAAACATTGTCTATGAAAAAGAAACAAAGGGAAAATACTGCCAAATTGCCTTATGATATTGTTAGATATTCCATAGTTGGAATAATATTCATAAACTTTACACCCGGTAAACACTTTAGCTGGATATCTATAGCGGCAGGTGGAATTATTGTAATCTTTGCATATCTCATTGCCTTTTGGCTTGACGGAAAGGATGAATAACATGGATAACTTTACTTTTAGTTTTTTAGTTGTCGGAATCATCGTTCTTTTTATTTTTGCATTTGTTTATTACCAGGAACGCAAAGAAAAGCACACCCACTAAACCCACGAATTTTTGGATTCTAAATTTTCTCAAACAGATCCCCCCCGTCGGGGTTGACCCCTACCCGTTAAGTCGCCAGTATTGGCCTTTCAATGTAACATTAAAAACCTGTCAGGACTTTTTGGATTTCAAAATTACAATAAAGGACTTCCTTCGTCATCGGTTTTGTGCCGCCCATTGATTTATGGCTGCCCTTGAAACTCTGACGCGCATGCCGGTTAGTATAATAGGGACAGCTACCATTTTTATGAAAATAAATAGTCGCTGTCCCCGTTTACCCTGCAACCGATCCTGCTGGGGTAGGGGTAGGGGTTGCTGAAAGGCTGCTGTCCAGTTTACTGACAAAAACATCAGTCGAGTAGGTTGGGTTGAACGTAAGTGAAACCCAACATCAACCTTTCGCTGCATTCAACAGTTTAAAGAATGTTGGGTTTCGTTTCACTCCACCCAACCTACGCGACTAAATGTTTTATGCTTGTCGTTCCACAGTTTACACACTTTTCATGTTTTTTTGACCACATATCAAGAATATTTATCCTTTTATGATTTACAAGTTCCATCTAAACCTGGATAAACAGGGACAGCGACTATTTATTTTCATAAAAATGGTAGCTGTCCCTATTTCGCCACTTAAAGGGAAAAACTCTTTATTGTCAATAGATTAGGTTTGACCCCATGTTTTCCCCATGTTTTATTTGACCCCATGTTTTTCCCTAAGAGCTATTCTTGCATTAATTTCCATTGTCGTAATAGAAGCATGGCACAAGATCTACGAACGGAATAGATTTTGGGGGGAAATTTCTAACGAAGTAGCTAGAGATATAGAAAGAAATTTTTCAGTGAATGGGCCTAGTATAGCATTTATGAAAGGCAATTTTGATAAAGAAATAATTCTGAAAAATACTGACGAAAATGGCGAGAAATATAAAAATAATAATCGGCACTCTGAAAAATGCGATCCAAACTCTATGCATCTTCAAATGATGATATTGAGGTGGTGTTTAATATTTTTGACAATTTTTTCTGTGTTCGTTCCAGCAAAAAAAACTATCCAGCATGGAACTCAGGTCGAAACACAAAAACAGCAAACCAAATAAATTAATCTAAAGGCAATCTAACAATCCAATCAACTTGAGCGCGAGAAGCGCGGCGGCGCTACGCGGTAAGGTCTGTGGCGCGCCATGTTATCGGAAACGTTATGGGGAAAAATAATAATTTACAATGAATATTTTAACAAGTATACTTAACTCATGAAATTACCTGTCGACCAAACTATTCATGATTTGCTAACAAATAAATTAAAATCTCTCGAAAAATATTTTAAATCTGACGTTATCTCTTACTTTGGCCCAATTATCGATGGAAATGAAATACTTTTTATGCAAATCATTGAACAATTAAATAAACCAAAAAAGAAAAACAACTCATTATATATAATTCTTACCACTCAAGGTGGAAGTGCTATAGCAGTAGAAAGATATGTAAATATTGTAAGAAACCATTATCAGGAAGTTAATTTTATCATACCAGATTATGCTTATAGCGCTGGCACCATTTTTTGTCTAAGTGGGGATAATATACATATGGATTATTTTTCAGTTTTAGGTCCCATTGATCCTCAAGTACAAAATAAAGAAGGGAAATGGGTTCCTGCCCTTGGTTATTTAGACAAAGTAAACGAGATGCTTGAAAAAGCAAAAAACAAAAATCTTACTCAAGCAGAATTTTTAATACTAAAAGATATTGATTTGGCAGAACTAAGAGCATATGAGCAGGCAAAAGAACTAACAATTACGCTTTTAAAAAAATGGTTGGTTAAATATAAGTTCAAAAATTGGATAAAACACGGCACCGCACCCGAACTATTAGGCAAAGAAGTTACTGACAAAGAAAAAGAAAGGCGAGCCGAAGAAATTGCTGACGAATTAGGTAATAATAAAACCTGGAAATCTCATGGGAGACCAATTAATATAGAGACGCTTGTAAATGAACCCAAATTAAGATTAAAAATAGAAGATTTTGGAAAACATCCAGAACGAAGAAAAATGATTCGAGAATATTATAACCTTTTGTCGGATTATATAAAAAAGAGCGGTTTGGAAATTTTCATCCACTCAAGGGAGTTTATTTAATGGAAAAGATAGATAAACAAATAATCAAAATTATTGACGATACCGAAAAGGATTTTAAGGGTGAAACTAACTATGAAGACTTAAGGGAAGCGTCTGAAATATATAAAGAGATGATAAAATTAGGTATTATTAAGAAAAGAGGTTACAGCTTATTATCCATCGATCAAACTAATATTAAACAACCTACCTTTAATTCTCAATAGTTAAAATAACCCATAACAATTCAATCCAGCGGACGGCAAAAAGCGCCGCCGCTGATTTCTGTGTTAGCTGCGAAGAAAGGAAACAGAATTGGATACGCTCGCAACCGTTACCGAACTCGTCAAAGCTCTTGCATGGCCAGCAAGCGTGACGCTTATCGCAGTGATGCTGCGTCGTAATCTTGCCGAGCTCGTGCGGGGTGTCCGCCTTCAAAAGGCGGAAGTCCCTGGTCGGTTCACGGTAGAGTTCTCTCGGGAAATCGGAAAGACTCATAAACTACAGCAAGAGGTCAGAGAGACGGCGCGCTTCCAGAAGGGCGAGGACGTGTCGAAGAAACGTACCGAAGCCGACCGTATACTGCGGCAATCACGCTTGCACCCGTCGCCAAGTCGCTTCAACCTCGAAATGTACTACGACATGGTCAATGACGATCCCGCCGCAGCCCTTGTTGCCATTCGCGGCGAGATACAGGCGATGATCAACAGCATTCTTGATTTCCGTGTCATTGAATGGTCAGAGGCCGACTTCGCTGAACGGAAGCTGCGTCGTCTATATGACGACCGAGCTATCAACAACCACCAGTACACTCTCGCTCGTACTGTTCTTCGGCTCAGCAATGCTGCTGCCCGAGACAACACGGTCACACCAGACCAGGCCATCGAGGTACTTGATGCGACTCAGCCCTTAATTCAAGAGTACATGAGTTGGGTAGTTAAAGACCAAGCATTGAAAGACAAGCTGGGGAAACAAGGGACCCAACATGGGGGAGAAATAAAAGGCAGCTAAGACAAAACATGGGGTCAAAAAACATGGGGTCAAACCTAATCTATTGACAATAAAGAGTTTTTCCCTTTAAAAAGATTATACGTTTAACAGTTTTGATCACAAGGATATGTTGGAATTGATTATATTCAGGTAAATCCATTTACCTCTATTTTATTATATAATAGGGACAGCTACCATTTTTATGAAAATAAATAGTCGCTGTCCCTATTTATCTTTGTCCTATTGAGCAGTAACTTTCTCATAATCTCGTGCCTATCATTTCTTGCGAGGTTGAAGCTTTATCTTGGACCACTCTTCCGACTTGGGCGGTTCCATTACTGGGGGTTTTTGGCCTGCCCGATAATAACCCGGTTGTGTAAATCTTAGCTCTTCATACTTGGCAAAGTCACTCGCATGAGGTAACATATCGGCTACGGCCTTAGGCTGCTCCAATCCTTCCCGCCAGACGCTTTTCTCCACGGTGCCAATTATTTGATAGTCACTCCCGATTACTTCCGGGTTATACTGGCGAAATAATTCCGTCAGTATATGCTCAACATCAAATTTGTGAGCAATGAGAAGATCACAATTCCGGCAATAACGACACGTATAGTTTAGCGCAACCAAGTGATTTGGGTCAACATGAATCAACAACGGTGTTTTTCTTTGTCCACTTTTTTTCTCGCATACTGGGCAACGCGAGAGTCGGTACCCGGGATAAGGGTTGAGCATAAAACTGTAGCGAGGCGGTAGATCGCCAAATCGTGCCTTCATGACCAATGTTATCCGATTAACCTTTCACTTACAAGTACCATGGACTGTACCTCATTCGTGTACCGCTAACGGTTTGCGTTACCTGCGTGTGGGCGGGCGTGGATTCTGTTTGGGAGCAGGAAAAACTCAAAGCGAAGAAAATGCTCGAAAATGCCGCAGAATCCCACACGTCAGGTGCACGCTTTGTTAGCCCGCTTGACCGTACCTTCATATGGTCTGGATTAATTCTCCTTCTGTAATTTCAACGGCTTCCAATGGACGCCGTTGTGAAACGGATTTGGGGTTAGGAAATATGTCAATAGTTATTAAAAATATAGCTTTATGATTATGTGAAGCCATTGGAGTATTTCCTGAAGTAGACAAGGCAAAGCGCAATTCCGTCTCTACTATTTTAAAGATAATGAGGTAGCCAAAAGGTTCATTGTATTGTTGGGTATATGTGTAGATTTGATTGAACCCTTTCCTTATGTACGTTTTTCCCCGATTATCTGCGTCAAATATTTTCGTATCTGCTAAAAGTGGGTCGTCAGAGCCTTGTGCTGCTATTAAATCAATTTCACCAGTAAGGGACGATGGTTCAATGGTGAAATCAATTCCTTGATTATGTAAATACTCATATAAATCAAGTGCAAGTAATTTCTCTGCGCGACGGGATTCTTCTTGAGTTATATTCCAAAGACGATCACGATGAAACCATTCGCAACGATGTTTGTAACGGAGTAGTAGGTTGAGCATAGCTCGTTGGTCATCAATACTCTCATCTAGAAATTCATAAAAAGGTTCCAGATAAATATCTCTGCATGTTTCAAGAGCTTCATTGAATTTTGATGTTCTACGATATGGATTAGTAAGGGTGATAAATATTGTATGGTTCTCGTAAGTTGCAAGACGTTTTAGGACTTTATATCCAAGTGCCGCAGCCTCATCTTCAGTTTGAGCTACTAACCCTTCGCCTTTAAATATTTTCTCTACAGTTTCATCCATTTCTGGGTAACGTGCAGCTAGATGTTCGATAACTCCAGAAAGTATCGGATTATTATCGAAAAATACCCAAAACTGTCGTAGAACTGGGATAAACATTGGAAAATCAACCGAATTTAACCTGCGGATTCGTTTCTGGAGCTTATATCTTATGTTTTGTATGATTTGTGGATCCATAATTTTGAGCCTTATAAACGAATTGTAATCTTGCCAATTTTCTTTATTTCTTCTTCAAATTCTTGAAACGCCCTAGTAATTGATCTAATTGCTTTGCGAGTTTCATTCATATGGTCTTCAAATCTAATGGTTGTTTTACACCCTCGGCAAATTATTGCATCTCGAAGCCGAACTTGTTTTAGAGTAAAAGGATTAAAAAAGCCACACGATGGGCAAGGAAATTCAAGAGAATGGTTATCCAAGTTAATCATTTGAGGTTATTTATATTCTGCGGGCTAACGCCCGAATTAACCCGCGCCGAGCGCAGGCATTCAACGCGGGAAGAATAAATTAATGATGAAACGAATGATATTAAGGCGTCGGGTTGAATGAGTTGTTCGGCGCGGCATTGGCAAGAATTTCGCGCCAATTAAATTGATTCTCAATCTTCATCATCTCTATTAAGCATTATGTTCCAATCATAGTTATGACGCCTGAGTAGATTGTCCTGTCTCTGTTTCGCAGCCTCTTTAGATGAACATGCACATGCACGATAATATAAATGCCAGCCCGCACGCAGATGCTTGTCAATAATGTCAGATAGGTGAGAGCCATTTCTAGCATAACAAGCGATTCGCCCACGTTCGTTTCTTGTCTCACCTACATAATGCCATTGAATCCTTCCGCCTTTTGGGCCTCCTGTGCCAAGTTCATAGCAGGCAGGGCCAGCATGATCGAATGAATCGTCAAACCATTCACCCTTATATGCAATTAATCTCGGTTTAGTCCATCCCATCGCCTACGACTCCATATTAATGTCAAACAAGCGCCGAACGCCCAGCCATAAGGCGCGGCGGCTTTTTGCCGTCGCCCTTAATGCCGTGGTTGGCTTCTGATCATCCTTCTACCTTTAAGGGCACTGCCAGTAAGTCCCGCTTTTAGATGTATAATAATTGCATCCACGGCAAACATATATATTTCTATTGTAGCAATATCCTATAGATGGACGTCCACATATTTGACATACTGTCCCCCCTTTGCTTGGTAATAGCTCAGCGGTTACGGCACCGGAGGGTTTGCTTTCTAGTTTTTCACGAATTGCAACAACCCTATAATACACAGGGAACTCATTAGGCCAATGTTTCAGGTGTGTATTATTAACGTTTTCATGCTCTGAATTACTGGTAATAACGTCACTATTATATGACCAATAAACCTTATATGCGTTTGCACCTGGTACAGCATTCCAACTTACATCCACACTCAAATTTGAATTCAATTCAGATTTTGGTCTCGACGGTGTCGAAGACTTGAATAAATTATTAATCTTAATTTCAGCTTTTTCCCCTAGAGAAGTATTAGGATTATTTTTTACAAAATTTTGATATTCTGTAAAACTATCAATATTTGTGAGTTTAGTCCAAATGCTATTTAGTTCTTTCTGCGCATCCTTAACATATGGCGATTTCGGGTTGTTTTTAATGAACGATTCAAAAGAGTCAACGGAGCCGATTTTTTGAATAGCATGCCATTCCTTTGCATGAGCCACTTGAGTATCAAGTAGTGCTCTATCATTACGAACGTCATTTAATTTATTATTTAGTTGTTGGGATGATTCTTTTGCTTTGGCCAATTCGGATTTTGGGACGTTAATAATCGTTTCGTTAACAATTTTTGATGAATGTTCCCATATTGTTTTTTCAATATCACTAGGCTGTTGAATAATGTCTTTCGAAATATTTCCTATTGACTTTTCTATCCTGTTCTCAATTTCCTTGTTTAATGTATTTTGGAATACATCAATAATAGGTTCAAGAATTGGATATGCTTCAATCCACGATTTCAATAGTGCTGTCTTTATCTCGCTAACTATAACTTTTGGAATTTGGTAAATGACTTGCTTACCCCATTCGGTTTCAAGAAGTTTTATAACTCTTTCAGGCTTTTGACTATTCTTATACCTAATAATAGCGTCATTAGCGTTCTTTAATTTCTTTCTGCTTACCTTGTTAGGGTCAATTTGAGAAGATTTTCCCTTCGTTACAGCACTATTACTGTCAAAACGAATAGTTGAATCTAATTTTGAAAGATAATTTGTCTTTTCTAAATGCTTGTCGATTTTAGATTCTAATGTCGGTATATTAAGTCCATATTGTAAGCGTTCACTTGAATAGTAACGCTGAAGAGAAACAAACTCATTACCAATTTGTGCTGGAATATTAAGAGCATGCCTATAATAATCAGGAAAGCTATCCTTTACTTTCAAAAAAAGACCATCAGTCACTTCTTCAACAATTAACTCTTGGACATCTTTCTCGAAATCCGCATAGCCATCTCTAATAGTTTTTATATGGACATATAGATCATTTGTTGGTTCTCCTACCTGTGTGCCAAAAAGCGTGAAAGAGCATAACAATACTAATGTAATATATAAACGTCTGGTCAAAGTCTTGTATTTGTCGATAGCAGTGAGTAGTTTTTTCGATACTAATACAGGCAACCTTAATAAGCCAATTATAAATATGAACAAAAATAGAAAAAATACTTGTTTGGCACTCAGGTGTAAAAACGAAAAATAAGATGTCAATCTTGTAAGAAATAATTCAAGATTAATTAGGAATTGAAGATTGGCATTTTTAGAACTTATTGATACTATAATTGGAATTAGAGAATAAAGCGCGGCGACGAAAATAAAAGGTATCAAGAATTCTAGACTATAGAAATAAAAATGGTACAGTATATTATGCTTTCGTTGATCCTTTTCAAAGGAACGGATATTTCTATAAAAAACGATTGTAAACACCAACGCTATTACTAAGAGAATTACAAGCATTCCATGTCTCCTTTACCGTTTGCTTGTATAAAATTAAGGCCAACAAGTTATTATACAGTTTCTGGATATCATTACTTTTTGTATGCTAACCAGAAAAATACACTTATTTTAGTAGAAATACTATAAGTCGCATTTTGTTTATGCGTTAAAATTAAATACATTTAAAAAATTCTATTAAAATGGCAATCTTTTTTCTTAAAAACATTATCCAGTCATCAGGGTAACAAATTAAATCCTTTCTCACAGAGTAATCTTATAAATACTTATTACCGATTTTCATAAATATTGTTCTTATCAAGTTATTGAAATATGCAATAAAAGAATTAATGACCTTGTATTTACAAATATAACGCTCAAAAACAATGCCACTATTAAAGATACACTATACGCAAAAGCGTTTGATGATAAAAGCATAATAGCAATTCCATTATTTACGTCAACTGAATTTTATATTGTACCAATGCGTAAAAATGATAAGTGGAAAATGTCATGCAGTCCTATTGACAACCGCAAATAATTTATTACGATTATAGTATTTTGTGCCTACCTTACAAAACATTACACTTTCCCAATTCCAGCAATTAGCAGGCTAAAAAAAAGTCAATATAGCAGGTTATCGCTGTCTCATAAGGCGCTTATATATATATAGCCAACCAAAAATCCAAGTCGTACCTAAGTCGTACCCTGAATAAAAAGAGAGCAAAAGAAAAGAAACCAGATAAATAATACTTACAATCCTTACCGTTGAATTTACTGGCTAAATACTAACAGAAAAAAGAAAAGAAAAACAGATAAAAACATGGTAAAATGCCCTAAATATTTGCTTGAAAAAGATTACCTCATAGGTTACTTTATTTTCCGGTAATGAAGTAATTGAAATCTCTTTTGTTCAGTTAATGTAAATATCATTTTGTCTACCAAATACACACACAGGGAAGCAATTGTTCAGCGTAATCGACTCTTCACGACATTGGGGAGGAAAACAACTTTGCGCCCCGTAAAATATTGGCTGCTTACCGGAGCAGTCGGTGTTTCTCTGTTAATGTTTTATCTGTCATTCTTCGTGCATACCGGCTATGCTATCGACAACACGCCTCTCTGGCAGGGCGTTGACTTTGAGTTTAATCAGCCCGGAGCGAGAAGCCGCGGAATTGGCGGGGCATTTGTGGGATCGGCAGACGACGCTACCGCTGCGGTTGCAAATCCTGCAGGTTTGGCACAACTTCCCGGCGTTCAATTCACGATAGAGGGAAGAACCACTACCTATAACTCTGAAGATGTAAACTGGGGAGGCAATACCGAGGGAAAGATTAATAATGAAGATATTACTGATTTATCGTTTTTTGCAGCATCTTTCCCCGTTCCTATCGGCAAAGAATCTTCCCTTGTCGGCGCGGTATTTTTTAACAAGATAGCAAACTCTGATATTTCCATACATTTGCCCTCTTTTAAATTTGATCCAAACGAAAAGGTAACCCCGGACATTATTATCACCGAAGATTTTGATTTTTTCGATTATAGCGCGGAGAATGAACTGCAAATCGATGAATATGGATTTTCCGCAGGAATGAGTTTCTGGGATGAAAAGATTATGGTGGGCGCGGGGTTGAGTGTATTGCGTTTGGATTTATCAAGCGAGTTCTCCGGCAGCGCTTCAAAATCAACCGGCTTTGGATTTGGAGAGGACATCTCCCCTGAATACATAAGCGCTCACGGGAATTCACTGGATGTGGCATATCGTTTCGGCACGCTTTTTCATCCATGTGAAAAATTAAGCATCGGCGGCAATATAAGCGCTATGCCGCAACTGGAATATGAAACAAGCTACAATATTTCAATTTTCGATCACACCACGTTTGATGTATCGGATTTTGATTATACCGATCAAACACAAAATCTGAATATCCCTGACTCATATTCTATTGGCGCAACATATCGCATACGTTCCGATTGGTATTTCTTTGTCGAAGCAAAATACATAGAATATGGCGACCTTATGGATGGTTTTCGCGCGCCCTGGGGCGCGGTATTTGACATCGGAGCTTATAATCAACCGGGGAGATATGATATTGACGATATCTGGGAATACCACTTAGGTACGGAATATGTATATTTTACGGGAGAAACACCTATCGCATTCAGGCTGGGAACATATTTTGAACCCGCGCATTCTCTCGAATTTAATGCCCCTCCGGAGGAAGAAGTCTTTAATCCGGAAGGCGCAAGAATGATGGAAGACCTGCTTGACGGCGGGGAAGACGCCTGGCATTTCACCTTTGGACTAGGCACGGTGATTCAAAATAAATATCAGATAGACTTCGCTGCCGATATTACCGACGATCAGGATAAAAATACCTTTATCCTTTCAGGAGTATACGCGTTTTAATGGGGAGCATTCCCGCGCTAATTTACTCTTTCATTCTTAACCACCGGAACATCCAAAATATCACGTCCGTTATAATTTTATCCAAAATATGGGACAAAAATATTTTCAGGACATTTTCAGCAACTAGTGGAATTGAAAAAAACTTGTTTTTTTTAATCCTTTTGCTAAAATTTTAACTTAATAATTAACGACGCTGAAATGCTGAATTGTGAGAAACAGAGGCCTTTTTTCGTCAAAAATATTTACCTTAATAACAAACAAAACTTATTTCAGTTTTCTTGAAGATGAAAAAATCTTCCCGTTTTGACAGTCTTCATTGTTTTAATTTTAAATGTAAAGAAAGAAACACATTATTACCTTATATCTCTCACAGTACGCCAGATAACTTTCTTTCGCTGTCACCGGGTTAATGCTTTCATGTCTGTACCGGAATTTGCATCCATAACGGTAACCTTCCTGCTGTTCGAGTAGAGAAAATGTTTTTTCAGTTTAAATTTTCCCCCCGGCGTAGCGAGAAGTTGGAAATATCATAGCGTTATAACAAGTATCATTCATTTCAATTAAGATAGGTGAGATTATGCACAAATCAATGCGTTTACTTCGTCTCCCTATCATACTCTTTTCTTTGTTTTTCCTCTTTTTCCACCAATCAGAAGCTGCCGAAAAAGGACAAATTATATCTTTCAGGGAAAATACCGTAACAAAAAACGTTTTTTACGAAAAGAGTTGGGCGGTGATCATCGGCATAAACGACTACGAATACTGGCCTGAGCTTTCTTACGCGGTAAATGATGCAAATGATATAAATGAAATACTGAAAGAAATGGGTTTTGAAACAAAGGTTTTTCTTAATAAAGAGGCAACCAAAGACGCTGTCATGAGCTATTTAATGAATGAACTTCCCCAGAAAATTGAAAAGGAGGACCGTCTGATTCTTTTCTTTTCCGGACATGGGCATACCAGTACGTTTAAAACAGGCAATAAAAGAGGATTTATCATCCCTGTTGATGGCAAAAAGGAACAGCCATACTCCAACATATCAATGAATGATTTGCTGAATTTAACCGAGATGCTAAACGCAAAGCATATCTTTTTTATCCTGGATGCCTGTTTTGCAGGTTCCCTTGTAACTCTTGCGAGTGAATCCAGAAGCAAAGGATATAGTGAGTCGAATTATGATATCGAGTACGTAAAAGAATTGGCAAAAAAGAACGTTTGTCAAATCCTTACCGCCGGAGGCGATAATCAGAAAGTTATAGAGATAGACGGACACGGCATTTTTACACTGGAACTTATAAAGGCATTAAAAGGAGCGGCTGATCATGATCATGATTATTACATAACCGGACTACAGCTTGCAAACTATGTAAGACATCAGGTAGCCCTGCAGAGTAAAACCAGACAAATGCCTATTTATGGCGAATTCTTTTCTCAGGGCGGGGATATGATATTCATCCTGCCCAGGACGCTTGATCTCGATTATGAAAAAACAAAGTCCATGGTGCTTCAGGAAACCGATATAGACAGGATACTGAGTATTTACAACAACTTTTGCAAAAAGCATAATGCCGGAGATGCATATATCGAATTACTGGATAATGACTGCAAGGCAAAGATCGCGGAAATTCAGGCAGGAAACCAGATAATACGCATGATAAGAAATGTCTCCCATTTTAATAAAACGGGAGAAATAATGGAAATGTATGGTTCTTTTGCAAAGCAATATCCCGAAAGCGCGTTTTTAACAAAGATCAACGACGAAATCGGCGTAATGACGCAAAAAATCATCCGTTTAAATGAACTGGAATTGAAAATCAAATCTTCAGAATCAATGAGTGAATTGGAAATGATGAAAGAAGAAATGGCAGCGATTCAAAAAGACTATCCTGAATACAGTGACATATCTCCCGTTATTATGGAACTATGGGAATCAAAGAAAAATATGCTCGAAGAGAAAACAAGGGAGAAAGTCAGCATTGCAAAAAAAAGTATTGAAGATGCCGCAACTACAAGGGATATAGAAGCCATAAAAAATAACTTTTATGACAATAACCTCTGGGAACACACATTGAAGCCGATCGCAAAAGAAAAGGAAAAGGAGCTTGAATATATCGAAACGAAGATGTACAAAGATGCGCAAGACAAAGTGGCAAAAGCAAAAAGCGCCTATGATGTTTACCTCATCTATATGGAATTTAATGAGAAATTTCCCCGCAGCAAATATCTGGAATCTCTTGATGAAACCACCAATTTGAAAAATGCAGAATTAAAAATGAGAGAAGTGAAAACCGTAGATAATGTAAATACTGTCCTTGCCGAATTTCTGGATATTCTTCAATCGGACGAGAATAAGAAAATATTGGAAGAACTGGCAAAAGAGGAGTGCAGAAGAATCCGATATGCCGACGATGAAGAAATCCGGGAATCGCAACATGACAAGATAGCCAATGCAAAAGACCTTTGCGAATTAAACCGGATAGAAGAAGGGGTAATCGCATACATCGGGGCTCATCCTGATTATAAGGACACCCCTGTGCTGCAGGATTTATTAAAAAATAAACGTGCTCAACTGGAGGCGCAAAATCAGTCTGATCTGAAAATAGTAAAAAAAGAGCTTGATAACGAATGGGACCCTGAAGACGTCCTTTTGGTAGCATCAATATTTGGGGAAAAATATACCTGCAATATTTTTATAGAGGAATTAGACAAATATGCAAACACAAGAGTGTCGAAGTTGAAAGAAATTGCCGAAGAGTATGACTCAATAATAAAAGGCATAAGCGAATCGGCAGATTTGACATTGCTTGCAGCAGTTAAAATACGTATGGAAAATTTTTTAAAGGAATATAAAGACTATCCCAACGCAGCGCTATTGCCTGACAATCTGCAAAAAAAATACACCGAATTGAAAGGACACGAAGAACAAGTATTTGAAAGCGCAAAGAAAAACCTGGAAAAGGCGCAAACAACCGGCGACGCCGAACTTGTTTACAAAAAGTTTGAAGAAACCTTTCCCGGCAGTAAATTTCTTGTCACATTAAAAGAAATAACCGAACTGAGAAAGGCAAAGATTTCCATAAAACCGGCGGAAGGAGATACATGGCAGGATCCTATAACAGGAATTGAATATGTCTATATCCCCGGTGGTTCTTTTTATATGGGAGATACATTTGGCGATGGGGATGATGAGGAAAAGCAGTTGGTAAAAGTGAGCGTAAAAGGCTTCTGGATGAGCAGGCACGAAGTAACACAGGGTGCGTGGAAACAAATTATGTATAACAATCCATCATATTTTAAAAACGGAGACGGTTTTCCGGTTGAAATGGTGAGCTGGAATGATGTTCAGATTTTTATTAAAGAATTGAATTCGCTTCATCAGGGTGTTTACACATTCCGGCTTCCAACGGAAGCCGAATGGGAATATGCATGCCGTGAAGGCGGAAAACAGGTCAGATTTGGGAATGGCGAAAATAGTATCGATCCAAAGAAGGCTAACTTTAACGGAGACGCCCGGTTTAAAGAACCGTATTCCATTGCGGGAGAATACAGAAAACAAACAACAGCCGCGGGAAATTTTTCCCCTAATAGCCTGGGACTTTATGATATGAGCGGCAATGTATGGGAATGGACACAGGATATCTATGATTTCAAAACAACCGCAGAAACTTCAAAAACGAACCCTGAAAAATATTATGTGATTCGTGGCGGTTCATGGAATTTCAGGCCCCGGCATCTGCGGGCGTCAAACAGAACCGGTTTAAAAGGCACGGCACGGATTTGGGATACCGGATTTCGCATCGTTCGCCAGGCAGGAAATTGAATTGATAGTTGTTGCAAACGGGAGCATTACCGATTTTTTGTAAAAAAGTCATTAACGTATATTTTACAGAAAAAAACATCCATAATTTCAACGAGAGACCCAACCCTTCGACTTTGCTCAGGGTGACGGTACGTGTCATCGCTGAGCGGAGTCAAAGCATAATATAAGGATAAGTTGTAAAAAATCCGGAATGCTCCCGCAGCAATAACCGATGAGTTAATCTGCGCGTTCTAACAAAAAGAATTCTCCTCTTCCTTCCAGCCTGCCGCCCCGGGGATTTTGTTTCTGTAGTGAATCTTTCGAAACATGAGTATGAAGGTATTCTTCCAATTCCGAACAGAGAACGAAACCGTCATCATTGATGTCCGATTCTCCTTCGAAGGCATGTAATAAATGCCGGGTAAAAAGGTCAATGCCGTTTGCCTCCTGAATGAGTTCGCCGGCGTTGCATGCAGTAATCACATAAACAATCTTCTCCGGCGCCATTGCCTCAAAACTATCGATAACGTGTTGAGCGCCATCTTCAGATTCTCTTATGTCAGGAATAGATATGCAGGAATCAATAATATAAAAAATATGTTTTGCCGGAATGACAGCGGAGATATCTTTTAACTGTTCGATAGAAATAACAGCGCGTGATACATCGGCAGATGGCGCATCTGCGGGAATAAGGTAGCTGTTTTTCCTTCCCTTGGAAGCATCCTCATTCCGGCTATGCCCTGCGAAATAAACAAGCACAAGGTCATTTATCCCTGCTTTTCCCATAAGATTATAGTGAAGTTCATCAAGAATACGGTCTTTAACCGCTTCTCTGTCCAGTAACGTAACAATCTGGTCAAATCCGATCTCCTCAAGTTTTTGCTTAAAAGCAAGCGCGCTATTCACCGCATAACCCAATAGAGGCCAATTCTCATAATCATCAATCCCTATTATGATGGCAAAAGATGTAGTATAGAAATCCGGTATTTTTACACGGGTTTTCTTCTTGATTTCAGTCCCCTCTGCATCCGCTTCGTCGCCTTCAACTATTTCCTCACTATGTTTCTTCAACATGTCGATACAATAGCGAAGTTTTTCATTGGGAGCATAATCATAATATATCATTCCGATACGAATTTTTTTATCATCCGGCTCAAGAGAAACCGCTTTCCTGAACAATTCAATCGCCATTTCGTAGTCATTGCTTTTTATCGCTTTTAAACCCTTTTCATAAGTTTTTAATGCCATTGTTACCGCAAAACCCGTATTGCAATGAAAAATCACAAACACGAAAAGGCACAAAATAAATGTTGAAATTGCCTTTCGTTTTTGGAGAAGTTGGGGCATATGCATAGAAAATGTAAAAATAGGAAAATTACTTTAGTGTATTGTTCTTGATGGGATTATTAGAGCAAATATTAAGCAGAGAATGCAAGCTTTTTTAATACCTTAGACGGACTAAAATCACAGGAAAAATTCTATAAAAATCGGTAGAAAATATTCTAAACAATATGTTAGGAAGTTGAAAAATACGCAAAATGGCTATGATATATTGTACTATACCGGTATTTAGGCGTGAACAGTGATGGAAAAACTCCTGCGGCAGCTCGTAGCGCCGGGGAGCATTCCCAAATTTTTGCAAAATTCCAAAAGAAACCATGGCTCGTTCCAAAGCTCCGGCTTTGGAACGTAATTGCTTTAGAAGCTTCGCTTCTCATAACAGGAAGAATGATGGATTTGCAAAAATTGGGGAATGCTCCGCCGCAACTTAAGTTAATTAACATTCCGGTTAACAGATCATCACTCCATTGGAATCCCATACGTTACCCTTCCTTATCTCTATAATAAAAGTACGCTTAATATCATACTTATTCATGCATCTTTTCTTCATTGCCTGTTAATTGCAATTCTCACCCGATATGACATCCGTCAGGCTTTGAACGCCATCGGAAACAATGTCGCCTCCTGTATTTCCACATACAGTGCCAGTGCCGATCACAACGTCACCTCCTGCTTCTATACCAACACCCGTATTATTTGAGACATCAAGATTCGCCGCCGTAAGTCCCCCCGCGCTTGCTCCGATACCGCCGACATCGTAATCGGTTAATTCTGTTAAATCCCCCTCACTGCTAACAATATAGCATGGAAGACTTGAGTCGCCATTTCCACTGACAGAACTTATGCTGTCACTCAGCGCAGTGAGCATACCAGAGGCAACATTTATCTCCACATATCCTTTCTGACAGAAAATGCCCCAGCCTCCGTTATTTTCTGCTTTAATATGGGAACGTATGCCAACCGAATAATTTTCTCCTCCGGACTCCGTAGTTGCATCGAATATTACATCGGTGCCCGCCAATATGCCAGGCCCTTCATTATTATTTACCTGATTTTCCTCGCTGTAATCGGATGCTCCTTGTTCAATCTCTACCCCTCCCAGCATAGATTGTATGCCAGGCCCCTTATTGTTATTTGCCTTTATGGAAGCCAGGGTCATCCCTGTTTTTGCCACAATGCCAGGCCCGTTATTATCGCTGATGTCAAGATGTGTCCCTTCAAAATACGACCCATTAGCGGCAATTCCGCCAACATCATAGTCCGTTAGCAACACAAGGTCTCCGTTCTCATCTACAATATAACAATCCTTTTCCTTGTCACCATTCTTTGTTATCAAACTTACCACTGTGGTATATCCGCTTCCTGTTGACTTGTTTAACGAAACCCATCCCTTCTCACAGAATATGCCCCATCCGGCATTGTTTTGAACATTAATGTGGGTTTTTATTTCAATATCATTAGCAACTGCATCAGTTAAATCACCTTCACTTTCATATGTCATGACCACATCTATACCGGCCAATATCCCCGGACCTTCATTGTCACTTACCTCGTTCTCCTCGCTGTAATCTTCTGTCGCCGGGTTAATCGTTATCCCATACTGCATAGCCTGTAACCCGGGACCTTTGTTTCTATTCGCCTTTATGGAAGACAGGGTCGTACCTTTTCCTGCAAAAACACCCGGCCCATTGTTGTCCGTTATTTCAATATAATGTGCATATACGTATCCATCATAACTCCAGATTCCACCTCCCTTTTTTCCTTTGCCATTATTTGAGATCGTACATATTTCCCTGCCTGCCGGTGAATACGGATTTTCCTTGTTTGCATTTACCAATATATTATTTTCCGCAACTATTCCGATATCGTCATTTTCCTGCACGTCTACGTCCTCTACCAACAGATCATCTTCGCTTTGCATCTTAATGCCACATCCGCTAAAGTTTTTTATAGTTAACCCTTTTACCGTAAGTTTCCCCTTTTTACATTTTAGTCCATTCGTTTTCTTTCCCGCTTTCTCCCCACTTAGCACAACAATGCCATCGCCCTGTGTTGTTGCGTCAATAGTTATATCTTTTTTAATAACAGGCAATGACTTTTTCGGACTGATCGTAAACGTGCCCGTGCCTGTGCTGCTATACCCTGCATCGGTAGTAGGAATATCGAACGTAATCGTACCGCCGGATTGGCGGTTACACTCCTCTATTGCGGCACGGAGGGTACACTGGTTTCCCTTTTTCTTCAGGTCAACGTCAATAACGTCATCACTTTTATCGGCATCCGATTCATCCCCCGTCGTGTTGACAACAATTCCGGTTGCAGCAACATATACTTGCGGATAGGAAGCCCCGTTTTCGATATCCGTCGCAACAAACACGCAGGCGGTTCCATCATTAGATAAACAACCTCCAAAAGTGCTCCACACCGCCTTGCCATACGTCGTATATCTGTAATCTCTTGTTGTGAGAGTATTTTCACCTTCACGGTCTGTAATTTTGATATGATCGGTTCCGTTTAAAAGAAGCCACGATGCATCCTCACTTACGTCCGTCAATTCATATTGATACGGATCTTCAACGTCTTTATCAGTCATTTCATACCGGTATTCTGTGCCGTCATCAATGTTGATGGTGTAAAATATGGCATTTTCTGTATCCTGGTATGCAATCCAATGGCCATCATGACTAAGCAGGAAGTAGTTGATATCATGCTCATCATCAGTGCTAACAACTTTTTCCAAAACTCCATCATCGCGGCAAATATATATCTCATAGAGTGTGCCCATATCCAGATAGTTTTCAATTTTAAAGGCTACGATGTCTCCCGCATAGTTAGTTTGCAGAGCGCCATCCCCGTTCCAAAACCCAAAATACGTAGAACCATCCTCCAATTGTGCTATTTCAGTTAGTATTCCAGGGGCCTCCGGGTCAGAGAGTTCATCTGTGGAAACACGCCAGATAATTGCTGCGTTTTGGTCGTCATTGACACTACATTCCCATGTCCATGATGAAAAAGGCGAAGACTGCGCTGCCACACAGTCCCAGCTATCGTACGACATAAAAAACACATACTTGCCATCACCGCTCAATGTAACAAAATTATCATTGTATGGCTCTAAACTTTTCGGGGATGAAATGCGCGGGTCTGTGATGCTGAAGGTCATCTCTGATTTTGTTTCTGAGTCTGCGTCATATACCCGGTATCTTGTTTCTTCTATACACTGATCCTGTCTTGTGACGTACAGTATTTTTTTGCCATCATAACTCATGCCTTTCACGTGGATGGATTTTTCATCAAGATCAGAGTACCCGCTGCATTGAGCGGATATTGAGTCAATCAACTGTGTGGAGCCTTTTCCATTTGCATCGGCAAGATAGAGGTATGCCTTTTTCCCGTTCTTGTCAACGTACCTGTAGCAGATTTTTTTGCCATCACCACTGATAATAGCGGGTATCGCATCCATATCCTGAAGAGTAGTAAAATCAGATATCTGTTCATAACGAAAGCTATCATTTGCAAATACAGATATTCCGCTGCCTGCGGCAGAAAACAAAAAAAAACCATATAAAGCAGATACAAGCAGAACAAAATTTTTTAGTTTATCACAATACATAGAATCTCCTTATTCAATAAACATAATTACTTTCATTCAAAGCAGTTTTTTAGTGATAGAACAAACCCTTAGATTCAACACATTTTTCTGAATATCTCAATACAAATACCTATCAAAAAAATCTGCACAATCAAAACAAAAATTCTCTCTATAATTAACACCAAACTTTTGCTATTTTTTCATTTATGACTTCTGAAACAATATGAAATTAAAGAATGTTCAGATTTATGGGATGAGTGGATTAAAGGAATTGTACCGGAATATTTTACTACAAAAAACAGCGCGGTGGAGATAACCGCGGAATAAATTCACATTTAAAAGGAGTTTTAACTATGCTGAAACATGAAGCGTTTCTCTCAAACCCGCAGTTTCAGGCAATGGCCCCGCAAGCAGGCATCGAGATGAAAAAGTCGATAAACAGAATCAATCGTGTGGTCGAGAGAGGCAACCGCGCCATAGTTATCTTTGAAGACAAGGCATGGGCTAATTTTGTCAGAGAAGGATCGGAATGGAAATCGGATGATTAAACTCCGGGAAGAAACAGTTGAGTATAAAAGGTTTGATGGTATAGCACAAACAGCACGGACTTGTTATATTATTATGAATTTGGCCATAATTCCCCGCCGTAGGTTGCCAAACCGCCCACCAGAAGAGAATTGCATTCCTTGCAATGAAACCCGGCCTCATGGCCAGCAACCTTTCCATCATACTCATACCACTCAACAAATGCCGGAAGCTGAAATCTCTTTTCAAGCAGAGAGCGGTTGAGAACACAGCCGAAATATATGTTGTTTCCCTCTCCTTTCTCCCACCAGTTGCCACGGGCAACTACCGGAAGGCCATCGGCAAGAGCGGCGGATTCTATGGATTGAAGATGTTTGCAGGTAACCAGTTTCGGAATTGTCATTTGCGGTAACGAACGTCCATTATTTATCTCTATTCGATAAATGTTGGCATATTACACCGTCCCATGGTATCTGTCAAAACAAAAAACAACACACCGCACTTATCCCGAAATTTTTCTTTACACGGTGTGTAAATATGGTATCTTTCTTCAGTGTTTGACTGTATCTGAGAGAGTATTCCTTCCCTTGTAACCTTTTCACCGGGTGATGTTTTATGGCCACATTCAAAAAACTACCAGCAGCTATTCCACGGATGATTTTCCCTGTCAGAGGAGTATTCCCCTTGATCTTCTGGATACCCTTTTTGTTTTTCACTGTTTTCCATGCCCGCGCCGAAGAGAAAATTATCTCCTTTCACAGCGATATCACTGTTCATGAAGACACTACCATGACCGTGTGTGAGGTAATACGTGTTATGAGCGAGGGAAACGAGATTAAACGCGGCATTTACCGTGATTTCCCCACGCGATATATGGGAATATTCGGAACAGATCACATCGCAGGCTTTGAACTGATTTCGGTAACCAGAGACGGCGCACCGGAGGATTACCATACGGAAAATTTATTTAACGGTATCCGTGTCTACATCGGCAAAAAGGACGTTTTTATCCCACCGGGTGAGCATCAGTTTACTATCGCTTACAAAACCGAACGGCAGCTCGGTTTCTTCGAAAACCATGACGAACTGTACTGGAATGTCACCGGAAACGGCTGGACATTTCCCATTGAGAAGGCAACTGCCGCCGTTGTGCTTCCGTTCAAAATACCCGCTGACAGTCTTACGCTCAACGGCTATACCGGCCCGTTCGGATCACAGGAAACGCAGTATCAGTGGTGGATTGACGCCGGCGGCAACGTGCATTTTGAAACAACAAGACGGCTCAATCGTTTCGAGGGATTCACCATTGTGGTTGCATGGCCGAAGGGCTACATCAATCCGCCAACCATCAGGAAGCAGTTGTGGTATCTGGTATGGGATGCAAAGGTTATGTTTATTGGCATGGCGGGCATATTTCTCCTTGTGTTGTATTATATTGTTACATGGCGGCTGGTCGGCAAAGACCCGGAAAAGGGAGTGATAATGCCGCTCTATACTCCGCCGGAAGGGCTGTCACCCGCGGCAATACGGTACATTCTCAAAATGGGATACAGTGAAAAAGTATTTGCGGCGGCAATTATCAACCTGGCGGTAAAGGGGTATGTGCAGATTCAGGAAGACACGGAATACACCGTCTGCAAGACACAACAGGCTGATTTTACTCAGGGGTTGCCGGGGGAGGAAACCGAATTGTGCAATGCCCTGCCGAATAATCTGATACTGAAACAATATAACCATAAGGTCGTGTCCCGCGTCGTTGATGTATTTAAGGGGTCTTTAAAAAAATACTTCGCAAAGCGCTATTTCATCATCAACGCAAGGTATCGCATCCCCGGCATAATCATCTCACTGCTTACGCTGGGCGGAGAATTGCTGACACTGCTTACCAATGCGAGCAATCCCCTCTTCCCGATGGTCGTGTTTATCGTGTCATGCATTCTTTTTTTAGGAATAAACATCTTTTTCGGCATTATCCTGAAGGCGCCAACGGTGCTTGGCAGACAAGTAATGGACAAGATCGAAGGTTTTAAGATGTATCTTTCGGCAGTAGAGGGCGACCGCCTTGACCGCATGTATCCGCCTGAGCAACTGCCGGTTATTTTTGAGAGATATTTGCCCTACGCGCTTGCCCTTGATTTGGAGCAGCAGTGGGCGGAAAAGTTCTCGTCGGTACTCGGCAGCGCGTCTGTTGCTCAAAGCAGTGACATTTCACGCGAGCGTCCGTTCCGGTGGTATACCGGCACTTCCAGGAACCTGACGGGGCTTACCGGCTTTACCTCCTCCTTCTCAAATTCATTTACGAACGCCATTTCATCATCTTCCAGCGCCCCCGGTTCTTCTTCCGGCTCATCGGGGTCTTCGGGAAGCAGTAGTGGTGGTCGATCAGGCGGAGGCGGCGGAGGGGGTGGTGGAGGCGGATGGTAAACCGTTCTTTCGCCCCAAGCGCTGGCTTGATGTTTAGGAAATTCAATGTAACGCCGTAGCGCGGGGGTTCATCCCCCGCTGGGCTTGCATTCCCGGCCATAAAGGCCGGTGCTACAAAGTTGCCGAAAAAGGAAATGTATTTTTGTCTCAAATAAAAAGGAAATAAACTATGATACTCTGGATAATTGGCGGGGCATTTTTATTATTATTCGTTATCATCACCAGCATACTGATCGGATGTTACAACAAGCTGGTACGGTTGAAAAACACGGTAAAATCCGCATGGTCGGACATTGACGTCCAGATGAAGAAGCGGTACGACGTTGTGCCGCAGCTCATCGAAGTGGTCAAGGGCGCATCCAATTATGAAAAATCACTCCTTGAAAACGTCATTGCGGCAAGGACAGGCGCAATGGGAGCAACAAATCCTTCGCTGAAGGCAAAGGCCGAGCAGACCTTCGGCGATTCAATAAAAAGCCTCTTTGCGGTGGCAGAGGCGTATCCGGATCTGAAGGCAAATGCAAATTACGCAATACTTCAGGGACAGTTAAAGGAACTTGAGGACACGATAGAATGCGCGCGCAGATATTATAACGCGGTGTCACGTGATTTTAACATCGGCATCGAGTCATTTCCTTCAAACATCGTGGCGTCAAAATTCAAATTTCAGCAAGTGGCCCTCTTTGAACTCGAATCCCCGGAAACAGAGAAAAAACCGCCGAAGATTAGTTTTTCATAGGATAAATTGTGTTCATCGGCAAGAATAAACAAGACTGCAAAAAACATGGGTGGGTGGGGGTTACTTCGTTTAACCTGCCTTGCATAACTTAAAATTAGAAAACCAAAAATTGGATTGTGTGATAATCATAAATGAAACATATTATCTTTTCCTGCAAACTAAACTGTGGTGGTCCAAAATTGAATAAATTTATAATACCCTGTATCCTCTTGCTTATTGCGTCAACCGTATTAGCCCAGACGGTAACTGAGCCAACTCCTGGATTGGCTGATATTGGTATTCAGGGTACGGATGGTACAAATACCGTCAGGCAGGAAAATCTCAACAAAACGATCCGTGAACTTGATAAGGCAATCAGTACAAATCCAAATGATGCCGTAGCATGGAATAACAAGGGTGCTACCCTTTACAATCTTAAGAAATATGAAGAGGCGTTGCTGGCTTGCGACAAGGCCATTGAACTTGACCCAAAATATGCAATTGCATGGAGTAACAAGGGTAATACCCTTTACAATCTTAAGAAATATGAAGAGGCGTTGCTGGCTTACGACAAGGCCATTGAGCTAGACCCAAACGATGCAAAGGCATGGAATAACAAGGGCTACATCCTTTACAATCTTAAGAAATATGAAGAGGCCTTACAGGCTTATGGCAAGGCCATTGAGCTAGACCCAAAAGAGGCAATTGCATGGAGTAACAAGGGTAATACCCTTTACAATCTTAAGAAATATGAAGAGGCGTTGCAGGCTTACGACAAGGCCATTGAGCTAGACCCAAAATATGCAAAGGCATGGAATAACAAGGGCTACATCCTTTACAATCTTAAGAAATATGAAGAGGCCTTACAGGCTTATGGCAAGGCCATTGAGCTAGACCCAAAAAATGCTATTGTATGGAGTAACAAGGGCTACGTCCTTGACAATCTTAAGAAATATGAAGAGGCATTGCAGGCTTATGACAAGGCCATTGAGCTAGACCCAAAAGATATAATTGTATGGAGTAACAAGGGTATTACCCTTAACAATCTTAAGAGGTACAAAGAGGCGTTGAAGGCTTGCGACAAGGCCATGGAGCAAGACCCTAAAGAGGCAATTGTATGGAATAACAAGGGCAACGTCCTTAACAATCTTAAGAGGTACAAAGAGGCTATACAGGCTTACGTTAAGGCTATTAATTTAGACCCAGATTACGTGCTTGCTTACAATGATTTAGGAGATCTATTCTATCAACTGGGCAATATTGAAGGTGCTTTGCATAACGCTGAACTTGCACTTACAAAACAAAAGGAATATGCTCCTTCGTTACATTTAAAGGGCAAGGCGCTGATAGAGAAAAAAGACTATGGCGCGGCATGCAGGTGTTTTCAAGATGCAATTGTCTCTGACAAAGGCAACTTATCGTACATAATTTGGGACGCCTATGCAGATTTCCTCAAGTTAGAATTTTCCTCAGAGTTAAACCAGCCGGATAAAAAGGAAAAATATAAGGAGGAGCTATCCTTAATTATTAGAAAGCTGGAAAGGGCAAATGAACTATCAAGCGGCAACGAAAACAAAAAAGAGATAAAGGCATGTATCCTGTATTTTCTGGCTGGTTTTTATCTTAAGAATAAGGACGTTTTTGCTGCTAAAGAAAAACTTGTGGAATGTATCAGCCTGAAGGCCGAAACCCCGATAGATAAATCCGCGCGTGATATGCTTGGGATTGTCTGGAACTATCACATAAAACCACCTTTTTGGGTCTGGTGGTGTAATTCTCCCTTATACAAGTGGCACAAAAGAATTGGATTTACCTTCATAGTGTTTGCTCTTGCAGGGCTATTAATCTATCCCCTCTTTTTTTCTCAAAAGTTTCCCGAAAACCGTGTTCCGTACTTGATCCTTATCGGGTTACTTATAGCCATTCTTTTCATGCCAAACCTGGAACGCATCAAGACGCAAGAAATGGAAATACAATTACGTCCTCCCCCTACTCTTGAGTCTGCACTTTCTCCGATATTAATGGAAGGGCAATTAAGGATGATGGAGTCAAATGCTAAATAAGCTGGTAGTTAGAAAACCGGAAAGTAGCACAGTTTCAACCTTCCCTTTGCTTTAGTTTTCAAAATGACATAGATTTATTTTTTAAAAAATCCAATAACAACGAGGAACTTATGAGAAAACAAATACCGTATATTCTGTTTCTTCTTGCGGCAGTCTGTATCCTATCTTCCTGTACACCGGCTGAGTTTGATAAGCCGCTTTCCGATGGAAAAGACGCGGTGATTGACCGCGATTTGATCGGAATGTGGAAGGGGGAAAAGGATGACGTTGATTGCTATCTTGTCTTTGGCGCATCCGATGAGACAAAACAGATGGATTTGATCTGCGTAGGCAACGAGAAGGGGAAAGGAGCCGATGCTATGACTTTTACCGCGTTTCCCACTTACAGCAAAAAGAACAGGTATTTGAATATCCGCAAAGCAGTTCAGATATCCCCTGAAAACTTCGGTGATAATAAAATAAAGTATTCCGACACGTATCATATTGCAAAATACGAAATTCACAGGAACAATCTAAAACTGTGGTATCTGGACGATGACGCCGTTAATGAAGCAATAAAAAAGGGTATGCTGCAAGGGACACTAAATGGTCAAAAAGGAACCTTGGCAGACTCCACGGAAAACATATTGAAATTTCTCGATAACACTGACAAATGCGGTGAATATGAAGTATTTGCCTATTTTGGAGAATTTAAAAGGGGAAATTAAAAATAACCGGCAAGATTTGGTGAATCTTTTTTTATTTTTGTCTCCTTGTATTGGATTACTTGCGCAATTATTTAATCAGTAAAGACGCATCGATTCCCCTCAATCAAATCAAATAATTGCTTTAAGGCATGAAATATTTTAGGTAAACAGGGATTATCACGGGGACTAAAAAATACTAAAATTATTCAAACGAACATTCAAGAGTTCTGTTGTTCATCCAAGGGACTTTAATCTTCGGTAATGAGTTGTAAGGTTGGGTTGAATGTAAGTGAAACCCAACATCAACCTTGTTCATTTCAATGCGCTGTTTCCATTCAATGGAGATGCGGAGAATTGAATATATGGCGTTAGTGATTTGACGAAGGAGCGCTGGAAATAATACCGGGATACGATAGCGGACGCCGCGATGCCTATGACAAGGCTACCTATCAATATTCATAATTCATCTATTGCTCAACCCTTGAGTTTGTTCCCCATCGCAAAGCTGAGTGACGAGTGCCACTTGAATGACACCTATCAGCTCAAAAACTGTCTGAACTGCTTAACCCGACTTTCGCAATTCGAGGGGTAGATAACCCGCTGAGCCAGTAAAATCAAGGGGTCGTATAAAAAGGTCGGCACTACATACCAACCCGCCCTGACGCATAAACCTTTGGTGGAGGTTGTTCGGGA
>Ga0194127_10001615_pt1 | contig 32752 bp, 25 predicted proteins | sample TA2KigC100mmetaG_FD_148624 | JGI IMG/M metagenome (GOLD analysis project Ga0194127, IMG submission 148624) | Freshwater microbial communities from Lake Tanganyika, Tanzania - TA2015036 Kigoma Deep Cast 100m | ecosystem: Environmental > Aquatic > Freshwater > Lake | place: Tanzania: Lake...
GGGGGCGGCCATCGATCGGAAGATCCCTCAGAAGTGGGACAACCACGACCACCACTACGTGCGCAACGACGACTGGCTGCTGTGGGACCTGCGCGAGGCCGGGGCGAGGCCGGTGCAGGACCCGCACGACCGCAAGGGGGGCGCGAATGGGTGACGCGGACCTCGACGGGCTCGCTCGACGGATGGAGCCGCTGGCGCGGGCCGGGGACACGGCGGTCGCGGACGCGGCCGACCTGGAGGCGGCGTGCCGCGAGGCGCTCCGCCGCTTCAAGGGCCGGGCCGTCGCCGGGCCCGCTGGCGGCCAGGGGGTCGAGCCGAGGTCGGCCCTGGACGGCCTCGCGTTCCGCGCGCTCCGCTACCTGGGCGGGGACCCCGATCGGACGGCGGCTACCCTGCGCGGCTACGACCATCGCCGGTACGGTCCGTTCCTCGGGGTCAGCGACGAGGGCAGCGCGGCGGGTGACATCCGGCGGGCGGCCTACGCGTCGCCGAAGGCCCGTGCGATCGGGCGGACCGCGCCGCTCGAGGTCGGGACGGCGCTCGACCTGGAACGCCTCGGCGGGGTGGGGGAGGTCGCGGTCGGCCCGAACGAATACTGGGAGGCCTGGCGCGAGTGCGCGGGGCGCATCCTGATGACCACGAACGTCGGCACGCGCGTCAACCTGCGGACCTACCTCCCGCCGCCCTGCGTGGAGATCCCGCCGGGACCCGGGCGCCTCGGCGAGGTCGTCCGGGAGGCGAACCGGTGGTTCCAGCGGTTCCGCGACACGCCGGACGGGCGGCCGCGGCCCTGCACGGTCTTCGTCGAGTTCGCCAGGGCGACGCGCTGGACCGGCGCGCAGCGACGGTCGGCGCTCGACCGGATCCGGAAGGGGGTGCGGCGTGCGGGCGTCGCGGTGCCGGAGCGGCACCGGCTCGGCCTGTGCGTCCGCGTCGGCTGGGGGGGCGGCGGCCGCGACGCCGCGCTCCGCGCGATCGACCTCGCGAAGGCGGCGGGCCTGCCGGAGGTCATGGTGGACGGCGTCACGCGGAAGCGCGCGGACCAGCTCGTCTCCAGGCCGGGGCTCCTCGACGCGCTCCCGCCGGACTGCGTGCAGGCGGTGCTGCGGCACGCCGCCGCGCAGGGGATCCTCGTCAGGCCCCGGAACCAGGTGGACGCCGACACGGTCGCGCGCGGCGCCTGGGGCGTCCTGAACACGGCGCGCGGGATGGGGCTGGACCTCGGCAAGTACGGGCTGTTCCCGCTGTCGTTCGAGGACCAGCAGACGGTGGCGGCCGAGGTTTCGGCCTGGTTCCGCACGTGGGCGGCGGCCCCGGTGTTCTTCGTGGACCAGGGCCTGCTCACCGCCACGGACGTGCTGGTGGACGGCCGGGCGGTCGAGGGCCTCGATGCGTGGCTCCGGATGGTGGCCGGAAAGGGGGTCCGCGTCGTGCTCATCGACACGTTGGACAAGTCCAGGGGGCTCCGGATCCTGAAGGAGGGCGGCGACCCGCAAGGGCTGCTCCCGGAGGACGAGGTCCGGCGGCTCGACGGGCTCGCGGCCGACCTCGGGATCCGCGCGCTCTGGGCGGGGGGGATCACGCTGCCGCAGGCCTACCGCTTCGGGCGCATGGGCGTGTTCGGCGTCTATGTGACCACCGCGGCGGCCACGACCGTCCGTGTGCGCGGGCGCTACCGCAGGGACCCGTCCCTGGCGGGCGTGAAGGAGCCGACCTTCGAGGGCGTGTACCGGACGAAGCTGCTGCTGGAGGCAGGGTTCCTGGCCACGCGGGACACCGTCGAGCCCCCGCTCCGTGGCCGGATCGAGGTGGCCGCCGAGGACCTGACCGCTGCGATTGCGGCGTCCGACCGGTCCGAGGCAGGCGCCGCCGAGTCCAGGCTGGCCGTGCTGGCCGAGCAGGCCTGGCGCCGGCACCTGGCCGCCTGGTCGCCGGTCACGTCCAGGTAGCGGAGCCTCGCGCCCTTCCCGCCCGCGGGCACGGCGGCGAAGACGATCCCGGCCTTGCCGCACGAACCCGGCGCAGCGCACCGCGCGAGTCGGCCGGCAGCGGGCTCCCCTGGTCGTCGAGGAGGTTCATGGCCGTGCCCGATGCCTCCGCCACCACGGCGGGCGCGCCATGGACCGCCACGGTCGCGGACGCGCCGCCCGGCGCGGCGTGCGGGCAGGCGGTTCCGGCGCCCGTGTCCCCGCCTCCCCCCGTGTCCCCATCCTCTCCCAGGTCGCCTGCGTCGCCTGCCGGGCGGCCGACGGTGGAGCTTCCTCCGCACGCGGTCGCGAGCATGAGCCCGGCCGCGATTCAAGCGAGCACCCTGCCGGTCATGCGTTCCTCCGTGAAGGAGAGTCGTCGCTCGGTGTTGGCGGTAGGACGGTCGGGAACACGGCGTCAACCCGCGGTTCGTCCGCGCATGCGGCCCCCCTTGACGCCACCCTTGGGGCTGCAAATGACATTTAAGGATAGTCTTTGTCATGGATGGTGGAGATGAAGAACGAAGGGATTTCGCGGATCGTCGGACGGGCCTCGTTGCCCGGCATGTTCGCACTCCTCGGCGTGGCCGCGGCGTGCGGGGGCTCGGGGGGATCGGCGGCCGGCGCGGACCCGGCCCCGGACCCGGGCGTCGAGGCCGTCCCGGAGGAGGCGGTCGAAATGGTCGGGGAGACGCCCGCCGAGACGGGGGGCGATCCGCTGACCGAAACGGTGGATGACCTGCCCGCCGACGCGGTCGCGCCCGGCTTCTCGTTGAGCGTCGATCCGGCGCTGAAGCCGGCGCTCGCGTCCCTGCCGGGCCCGCGCCCGCTCGCGCGCATGGTCGGGCAGACCGGCATCGCCATGGACTTCGTGCTCGGGGAGCTGATCCTCGCGACCGACGACGACGCGAAGCTCGCCGCCTTTCTCGGCCGCTGGGGGGGCACCGAGGTCGATACGGTCCCCGGGATCGGCGGTCAGCCGGCGCAGCACCTGGTCGCGCTCGACCCGGCCGCTGCGGACGTGGCCGCGCTGATCGCGGAGGTCCGCGGGAAGGCGCCGGCACTGGCCGGCTCGTTCACGACGTCCGCCGAGGCGGCTTCGAAGCTGCTGGCCGTTGCGCTCGCCGAGGCGAGCCGCGGCGGGCTGGCCGTCAGCCCGAACTTCGTGCTGCCGTACGACGCGATCGCGGACGGGACCACGACCGAGGCGCCGGCCGGCGACGACGCCTCGTACGGCCCGAACGCGTTCGCGTGGCCGTACATGGACACCGGGAGCGCGCAGGACATCGGCGTGGGCCGGGCGTGGCAGGCGCTGGAGCGCGCCGGGAGGCTCGGGAACAGGGTCAGGATCCTGGTCATCGATGGGGGCTTCGCCCCGAGCGCGGACTTCCCGGCCGTCAGGCAGGTCGTCGGCGACTGGAACGTGCCGAACCCCGGGAGCTGCGGGGGGAGCGCGTGCAACTGGCACGGGACCATGGTGACCACCGCGGCCATGGGCCGGCCGGACGACGGCTTCGGCGCCGCGGGCCCGGCCGGCCCGGTCGGCGAGCTGCTCGCGGTGCCGTTCGAGACGGACTTCTTCGCGCTCGTGTTCACGCTCGAGCGGATCGTGACCGCGACCCTCTTCGGCGGCGCGCGGATCGTCAACATGAGCTTCGGGTTCGAGCTGGACCTCGGGTGGGACATCGCGGTCAAGGTGGCGTGCCTCGGCCTGTGCCCATCGCCGAGCGAGATCCTGGGCTCGATGACCGGTACGGTCGCCGCCACCGGGAAGCTGCTGTTCGCGTCCGCGGGCAACGCCCAGGGCGGCGCCCCCCAGAAGGACGTGGACAACGGCGGCGCGAGCCCGGAAGGGGGGACGACGATTCCGTGCGAGCTGCCGGGGGTGATCTGCGTCGGCGGGATGGCGCACGGCGCGACCGCGCTCGACCCGGGCTCGAACTTCGGGAGCCAGGTCGAGGGCGATTCGGTCGACATCTACGGCCCGTTCTGGACGTTCGTCGGGCCGGACCCCGATGCCCCCGCCAACGCGGCGCGCCTGCGGGCCGGGACGAGCTTCTCGTCCCCGTTCGTGGCCGGTGTGGCCGCGCTCGTGTGGGCGGCTGACCCGTCGCTGTCGGCCTCCCAGGTCTGGCAGTTCCTGCGCGACACGGCCCACGTCGGCGGGGTCGGGACGACCGGCAACCCTCAGCGCGTGAACGCGTTCGGCGCGGTCGCGCGCGTGCTCGGGGGCGAGCCTCCGACCGTGACCCTGTCCGGCCCGTCGGCCGCGGCACTGAACCGCGAGGTCGCGTTCACCGCGGTCGCGAGCGACCCGGAGCACGGCGCCGGCCTCTGCCCGCCCCCCGCATGCCCGCTTGCGTGGTCGCCGGAGCCGGCCCGTACCGTCGGGAACACCGCGTACTTCCGGTTCGCCGCGGCCGGCGAGGTGACGGTCACGGTAACGGCCGAGGACGCGGTCGGGCAGGCCGACTCCGACAGCCGGACGGTCGCCGTGTCGAACTCGGCGCCGGTCGTCGCGATCTCGCAGCCCACGCCCGGCGCGTCCGTGCAGCAGGGCGTCGCGATCCAGCTCCTGGGCTCCGCGACCGACCTGAACGAGGGGCCGGACCCGGGTCCCGGGCCCGTCGCGTGCACGTGGACGAGCAGCGTGGCCGGCGACGCGGGCTTCCCGAAGAACGGGTGCGACACGACGGCGACGTTCGCTTCGACCGGGCCCAGGACGCTGACGCTGTCCGCGGCGGACCCGCAGGGGCTCTCGGCGACCGCGACCGTGTCGCTGGCGGTCACGCCCCCCCCGTCGAACCTGCCGCCCGTGATCACCACGGGCGCGCTGCCGCCGACCAACTACAACGGCGGCTACGCCTGGGACGCTCCGATCTCCGTCGCGGCGGGCGCGACGGACCCGGAGGGGAACAACCCGATCTCCTACGCGTGGAGGGCCACGTCGTTCCGGCCGAACTCGACGACCGTGTGGGCGGCGGACGTGACGGTCCAGGGGCCGGCCGCGACCGCGGGCCTGTCCTGGACGCCGGCGTCACACCCGGCGCTCTTCGGTGATTTCGCCGACTTCGGCATCGACTGCTACGACGGCCAGACCGTCAGGCTGACACTCCGCGCGACCGACGGCCTGGGCAACACGGCCACGAAGACCCTGCCCGACGTCAAGGTCTTCCGCTGCATACTGATCTGAGCCTTCCGCGCCGTCGCCCGGCTCGCCCCCCTGCCCGCCGCCCCGCGATGCGGGGCGCGGGCCACCCCCCTTGCGCGGCCGCCTTGCGGCCGCCGAGCGCGCCGCGCCGAGGCGCGGCGCGCCGAGGCGCGGCGCGCTCGATCCGAGCCTTCCGCCAGTTCGGGCAAGGGGCTGCGCGGGACCTGCCCCTACACGAGGCCCTGGTCGATCATCGCGTTCGCGACCTTCACGAACCCGGCGATGTTCGCGCCCATCACGTAGTTGCCGGCCTGGCCGTACTCGACGGACGTGTCGTAGGCGGCCTTGTGGATCGCGATCATGATCCCGTGCAGCCGGGCATCGACCTCCTCGCGGGTCCAGGCGAGGCGCAGGCTGTTCTGGCTCATCTCGAGGCCGGACGTGGCCACGCCGCCGGCGTTCGCCGCCTTGCCGGGCCCGTAGAGGATCTTGTTCTTGAGGTAGACCTCGATCGCCTCGGGGTTCGACGGCATGTTCGCGCCCTCGGACACGACGTAGCACCCGTTCTTCACGAGGGTGTCGGCCTCCTCGCCGTCCACCTCGTTCTGGGTCGCGCACGGCAGGGCCACGTCGCACTTGACGAACCACGGGCGCTTGCCGGGGAAGAACTCGCAGTTGTACTTCTTCGCGTACTCGGCGATGCGGCCGCGGCGGACGTTCTTCAGGTCCATCACGAACCGCCACTTCTCGTCCCGGATGCCGTCGTTGTCCAGAACGGTCCCGTCGGAGTCGGACAGGGTCACGACCTTGCCGCCGAGCTGGTTGACCTTCTCGACCGCGTACTGGGCCACGTTGCCGGAGCCGGACACGGCCACGGTCTTGCCGCGGAAGTCCTGGCCGCGGGTCTTCAGCATCTCCTCGGCGAAATAGACGCAGCCGTAGCCGGTCGCCTCGGGCCGGATCAGCGAGCCGCCCCAGTTCAGGCCCTTGCCGGTCAGCACGCCCTCGAAGCTGTGGGTCAGCTTCTTGAACTGGCCGAACATGTAGCCGATCTCGCGGCCGCCCACGCCGATGTCGCCGGCCGGGACGTCGATGTTCTGGCCGATGTGGCGGTACAGCTCGTTCATCAGGCTCTGGCAGAAGCGCATGACCTCGGAGTCCGACTTGCCCTTGGGGTCGAAGTCGGACCCGCCCTTGCCGCCGCCCATCGGGAGCGTGGTCAGGCTGTTCTTGAAGACCTGCTCGAAGCCGAGGAACTTCAGGATGCCGAGGTTCACGGTCGGGTGGAAGCGCAGGCCGCCCTTGTATGGGCCGATCGCGTTGTTGAACTCGACGCGGAAGCCGCGGTTGACGTGGATCTCGCCCTTGTCGTCCTGCCACGGCACGCGGAACATGAACACGCGGTCCGGCTCGACGACGCGCTCGAGGACCTTCTGCTCCAGGTACTCCGGGTGCCGGTCGAGGCACGGGACGAGCGTGGAGAGCACCTCGTGGACCGCCTGGTGGAACTCCGACTCGCCGCGGTTCTTGGCCACCACGTGATCCAGGACCTTCTGCACGTACTTGGTCGCGTCCATGGACACCTCTCCTTGTTGCCCCGCGCCACTCCGGGCGGGGGCTCCCGGGGAATACCTCCCCGATCCCTGGGGAGGTCCTGACCATTCCGGCCGCTGTACTACCACCCGGCCGCGGGGGAAGGCAAGGGGGAAACCGACCGATCCGTGCCCGGCCCGGGTCCGGCGCGGCAGTCGGCCGGGCTTCGATCAGGATCCGGCGTGAAGCGGGGAACGCGGCACGGGGGTCAGGCGACGCGGGCGGCGGCGCGGCGGCGCGACATCCAGCGCTCGAACCACACGGTCACGGGCGCCGCCACGAACATCGACGAGAACGTGCCGAGCACGATGCCGATGAAGACGACGAGGCCGAAGTCCTTGATCGTGCCGCCGCCGACGAAGTAGATGACGAGCAGCGCGAACAGCAGCAGCCCGCCGGTCAGGATCGTGCGGGACAGGGTCTCGTTGAGCGACACGTTCACGACCTTCGCCAGCTCGCCCCTGCCCTTCTGCAGGTTCTCGCGGATGCGGTCGTAGATGACGATCGTGTCGTTGATGTCGTAGCCGATGACCGTCAGGATGGCCGCGACGATCGTCAGCGTGAACTTGATGTCGAGGAGCGACAGGAACCCGAACACCACGACCACGTCGCAGACCAGCTTGACGAGCGCGCCCGGGGCGAAGCGGAGGTCGAACCGCAGGGCGACGTAGATCAGGATCCCGATGATCGCGTACATCATCGCGACCAGGGCGCTCTGGAACAGCTCGCGGCCGACCGACGGGCTGACCGACGCCGTGGACAGGACCTGGACGAACGAGTCGCCGAACCGGGCCTTCAGCGCGTCCGTCACCTGGTCCTTGATCGCCTCTATCTCGACCGTGAAGCGCGAATCGACGAGGCCCGCGATCTTCGCGCTCGCCTCGTCCTCGACCCGCCTGGCCTCCTCCTTGACCTCGTCGTCCCTCGCGGTCAGCAGGAGGTCCTTCTCGCGGAGCATGTCCGACACGATGCGCAGCTCCCCCTCGGACACGACCTTCACGTTCGGATGCCCGAGGCGGGTCATCAGCTTCGCCACCTCGGCCTTGCCGGCGGCGACCGGCCAGTCCGCGGGCAGGCTGACGTAGAACTTGTCGCCCGCGTCGGACGGCGTCTCCGCGACGGTCCCGGCGCCGAAGTGCTTCTCGACCTCCTTGGCGACCTCGAGCTTCCTCAGCGGGGTCAGGAGGCTCGGCAGCTCCGTGAACATGAGGTACTTCACGGTGTCGGCCGCCGCGGCGCCGCCCACGTCGAAGTCCTGGACCTCGACCTGGGTCCCGCTCTGGCCGGTCTGCTTCGCGACGAGGTCGTCCACGACCTTCTTGATGTCGCCGCGATCGACGCTGCCGTCGCGCTGGAACTCGGCGATGATCTTCGTCCCGCCCTTGAAGTCGATCCCGGAGTCGAAGCCCTTCGTGAAGATCAGCACCAGGCTCGCCAGCATCACGATGCCGGCGGCCGGCAGCCACAGGCGGGCGGCCTTCATGAAGTCGTACGTGGTGCCCGGCTTGATCCATTCCATCTCGGACCCCCTAGATGCCGACCTGGAGCCGCTCGGGCCGCAGGCGCTCGATGTACCACTCGAACATGATGCGCGTCACGAAGAGCTGCGTGAGGAACGTGCACACGATGCCGATCAGCATCGTGACCGCGAACCCATAGACCGGCCCGCTCGCGAAGTTCAGGAGCACGATGCCCGCGATCGCGGTCGTCAGATTCGAGTCGAAGATGGCCGAGAACGCGCGGTCGTAGCCCGCCTCCATGCACGCGCGCGGGCCCTTGCCGAGCCGCATCTCCTCGCGGATGCGCTCGGAGATCAGCACGTTCGCGTCCACGGCCATGCCGACGGTCAGCACGATGCCCGCGAGGCCGGGCATGGTCAGGGCCGCGTTGAACCCGACCAGGATCGCGAGCGTGAACAGGACGTTCAGCAGCAGGCCGATGTCCGCGAGCAGCCCGGACATGCGGTAGTAGGCCACCATCAGGACGAATACGATCGCGAACGAGATGATCAGGGACAGGACCCCGGAGTCGATCGTGTCCTTTCCGAGCGACGGGCCGACCTCGGCGTCATGGACCTTGTGGACCGGCGCCTTGTACGCGCCGTGGGTCAGCACGGTCACGAGGGACTGCGCGTCGGCGAGCACCTCGCGCGGGTGGCGGTTGCCGCCGAGCGTGATCTTCGCGCGCCCGCCGCCGATGCGCTCCTTGATGACGGGCGCCGAGTTCACCTCGTCGTCGAGCATGATCGCCATGTACTCGTTCGTGTTCTTCTCGGTGACCTCCTCGAACTGCTTCGCGCCGATGTTGTCGAACTCGAGGCTGACGTACGGCTCGCCCTGCTGCTCGAACAGGACCATGGCGCGGGTCAGGTGGTCGCCGGTCACGTCCGCGCGCGACCACAGGTACAGGGTCTTGTGGTAGCGCTCCCGGACGATGTTGCCGTCGCGCTGCTCGACCAGCTCGAAGCCGACCGTGTGGTCGTCCGGGACCCTGATCGTCTTCAGGAACGAGTACAGCGCGTTCTTCGCGAGCGAGTCGCCCTTGCCGCGGACGAGTCCCGCGTCCGCGCGGAGCTGCCACTGGCCGGTCGTAGCGTCGCGGTCGAGCTTCAGGAGGCGCCCCTTCTCCGGGAACTTCTCCTGGAACGTCGCGAGCGCGGCCTCCTGGTTCTTGAAGAAGGCGACGGCATCCGGGCCGCGGTCCACGATGCGGAAGGCGAGGCGGGCGGTCTGGCCGATGCGATCGCGCACCTGCTCGACCTCGGCGCCCTTCACGCCCGGCATCTGGATGTCGATGTCGGTGTCGCCGTTCTTGCGGACGTCCGGCTCCACCAGGCCGAACGCCTCGACGCGCTTGCGGATGACGTCGAGGGTCTGGTTCACGACCTCGTCGCGGATGGACGCGATGCGCTGGTCGGCCATGCGCAGATCGACCCTGTTCCCCGACGGCGCCTGCCGGACGAGGTCGCTGCGCAGCTCCTGGACCAGATCGGGCGTGAGCAGCGCCACGTCCGCCTCGTCCTTGAACGTGGCCGAGAGAGTGTCGAAATCCGTCCGCTCCACCGTGAACTTCTGCGCGTACGCGGCCTTCTCCGCGTCGGCCAGGACCTCGGGGTCCTTGCCGTCCCGCGTCGCGTACGCACGGACGACCGCGTCGATCACCTGCTCGCGGGTGCGCAGCAGGTTGTCGCTGATCGCCTTCTTGTAGTCCACGGTGTAGCGCAGCTCGAGCCCGCCCTGGAGGTCCAGGCCGAACGAGAGCCGCTTCTTGAAGGGGAACCAGCCGGGCACGGAGCCTTCCGGCAGGAAGGTGGGCAGCACGTACAGGGCCGCGAACGCGGTCAGCACGAGCGTGAGCACCGGCTTCCAGAGCTTCCGCTTGTTCATGTCGGGGCCGCCTCCAGGGAGGGACTCTAGGACGCCTTGGTCTCGCCCTCGGTGTACTTGCCGCTCACATGGCCCTTGACCATGCGGACGCGCACGTCCTTGGCGATCTCGAGGGTCACCACCTCGCCCTCGATGACCACGATGCGGCCGATGAGACCGGACGCGGTCAGCACCTTGTCACCGGGGGAGAGCGCCTTCAGGAACTCCTCCTGCTTCTTCCGCTGCTTGGACTGCGGGCGGATGATCAGGAGCCAGAACACCAGGATCATGACGCCGAAGAAGCCGAGCGTCGTCCACATCCCGCCCTGCGGGTCAGCCACCTGCGCGCCGGGCGGCGGGGCGGCCGGCGCCGTCGTCGCGGGCTGCTGCGCCGCGGGCGCCGGAGCCGGTGCAGCCGCGGGTGCCGGCGCGGCAGCGGGCGCGCCGGGCGCCGCAGCCGGGGTCGCGGGCTGGACGGCCGCCGGGGCAGGGGGGGGCGGAGCGCCGGGCGGCTGCGCGCCGCCGACGGCCTGGGCGAGCACGATCGCCGTGAGCCAACCGTTCATTGTTCTGGTCCTCCTAAAGGTGCGCCGGAGAACGGACGGCGGATTGTAGCAGGAAACGCATTGGGGTCAAGCAATTCCCGGCAGCGCCGCCGGCGGCTCGGGTGCAGGTCTCCCCGCGCGCCTCGGTCCGCGGCGTTGGGGCCGCCGCGGACCGCCCGGAGCGAACGGGACGGCGCGCGGCGGGGAGGCCCGCTGAGGCATCCCCTCATGATCGGCAGCCGAACGGAGTCGGGGAGCTGCGTGCGCGGTGGGCGATCCAGCGGGCCTCACATCTGGCCCGCGGCCCGGCGCGCCCGGCTTGCGGGGATACCTCAGGGAGGCCCGCGGTTGACAACCCCCACCGTCCTGACTAGGTTCCGAGACGTCGTTACCGAGGCTTCGACACGATGGCCCACGCGCGCAAGCAGCCCATGACCGCGGCCCGCGGCGACAAGGACGACGAGTCCGGCAAGGTCGCCGAGCGCCTGCTCAAGAGCCGCACGATCCTCCTCTCGTCCGAGGTGTCCCCGACCACGGCGCGCAAGATCATCGAGCAGATCCTGGTGCTCGAGGCGGACGACCCGGAGAAGCCGATCACGCTGCTGGTGAACTCGCCGGGCGGCGAGGTCCACTCGGGCTTCGCTATCTACGACGTGATCCGGTTCGTCCGTCCGCGCGTCCGGATCGTGTGCGTCGGGCTGACCGCGAGCATCGCGACCGTGATCCTGCTCGCCGCGACCAGGGAGGACCGGCTCGCGCTGCCGAACGCGCGCCTGCTGATCCACCAGCCGCTCTTCCAGGGCGAGGTGTTCGGTCCCGCGTCGGACCTCGAGATCACGGCCCAGGAGATCCTGAAGACGAAGCGCCGCATCAACGAGCTGATCGCGGAGGAGACCGGCCGCCCGCTGGACAAGGTCGAGAAGGACACCGAGCGCGACTACTGGCTGTCCGCCGACGAGGCCCAGAAGTACGGCCTGGTCGCCCGCGTGATCACGGAACGCGCCGAAATCGAGCGATAGGGGTCCCCGCCCACCGCGTCAGAACGCGACCGCCCGGACGAACACCCCTCGGAAGTCCCGCGCGCCGCCGCCCGACGGGAAGCCGTCCGGTCCCCGCCTGTACGCGGTCCGGCCGGCGAGCACGCGCTGCCCGTCGGCCGCGATCGCCGTCCCGGTCACCGGCGCGTCGGGCTCCGCGATCACGATCCGGTCGGGCCAGGTCGCGCCGAGGTCGGTTTCGGCACGGGAGGCGGGGCGCAGGCGGCGATCGCGGATGCGATCAGGGACAGCGCGGCGAGGCGAACACGGCGCAAGCGGGCCTCCGCGTTCACAGGCCGAGCGCGCCGACCAGGCGCCCCGCGACCTCGCGGGACGGCACGAGCGGGTGGGCGGCGAGCGCGTCCTCGAAGAGCGCGGACGAGCCGGTCAGCACGGCCCGGACCGCGAGCCGTTCGTATTCCTTCACGCGCGAGACCAGCGCGAGGTCCTCCGCCGGCATCGGGCCGCGGGGGCGGGGACGCACTCCCTCCGCGTCGACCTCGCAGTCGCACTCGACCACGTCGTCGTCGTCGAGACCGGGCACCGCGCCGCCGTTCGGGACGTTCAGGGCCATCAGCCGTGGGACGGCCCCGGATCGCGCCGCGAGCAGATCCATCGCGACCTCGGCGTATCCGCCGACCTGCGCCTTCAACGAGCCGAGAGCATCCGACTCGTTGAAGGCCCCGTCCCCGTGCCCGTCCCCGAGCCCGAGCCCCGGCCCGCCGTCCTCTACCCCCCCCATCGCGTACTTCATGTAGCTCGCGTGCCGCGCGGCCAGCCAGTCCGCATACACCGCGATCGCGAGCCCGACCTGCCCCTGGTCCGCGAGCCGGCCGACGTCGCCGAGCATCCTGCGGTTCGCCTCGAGCAGGGCCTCGCCCCGGGTCCACGGCTCCGCGAGCAGCGCGGTCAGGGCAGCGCCGGGGTCGGCGAAGTACCAGAGGTATTCCACGGGGATCCGGCCCGCGGCCCGCAGGTTCTCCGCCCGGAACGCCGGGAACGCCGAGGCGAGGAACGCGTCGTCCGCGAGCGCCGGGCCGAGCAGGTCCGCGCCGTCCGGACCGCGGACCGCGCGCGTCCAGGACAGGTGGTTCAGGCCCGACACCTCGAAGTCGCACGCGGCCGGCTCCGCGCCCGCGCGCCGGGCGACCTTCCGGCACGCCACGTCCGCGGAGTCGCACACGCCGACCGCGGGGAGCCCGAGCGCGTGCAGCGCCTGCGTGACCAGCCCCGCAGGGTTCGTGAACACCGCGATGACGCACGCCGGGTTCGAGGCCAGCGCCGCCCGCGCGCAGGCCGCGACCACGGGGATGGACCGCGCCGCGAACGCGAGGCCCGCCGGCCCGGTCGTCTCCTGGCCGATCACGCCCAGTTCCAGGCAGGCCCGCTCGTCGCGCGCGCGCGCCTCCTCGAACCCCGGGCGCACCGTCAGCACGACCGCGTCCGCGCCCTCCAGGCACGACTCGGGAGAGGCGTGGACGCGCACGGCCGGCACCGGCCCGCACTCGGCCGCGAGCGCGAGGCCGACCGGGAGCAGCGCGGACATGCGGTCCGGGCGGACGTCGTAGAGCGAGACTTCGCGGAGGCGCAGCCGCGCGGACGCGGCGGCGACCGAGCCGAGCATCAGGGGCAGGCGCGTGGACCCGGCGCCGACGATCGCGAGCTTCATGCGCGTCACCGAGGCGGGCGATGGGTCGCCAGCCCTACAACCGGGCCCTGAGCCAGTCCGCCGCGTCGCACAGGGAGGACGCGGTGTCGGGACCGACCGACATCGACCGCTCGTACGCGTACTCCTTGTTCTCCCACTGCTCGCGCGTGAGCACGTAGCCCAGCTCGTCGCACCCGAGGCAGAGCAGCAGCCGGTGCTCGCCCGGCGCCCGCGCCACGACCTCGCGGCCGACCTCGGGCGTGCACTCGCCGGGCGCGGTCAGGAACGACAAGGGGTCGCCGATCCGCACGCACGTCATCTCGGTCCGCACCCGGCCGAGCATGAACTCGCGGTCCATGACCCCGAGGAGCTTCATCACCTTGAACCCGGTGTTCGCGAGCGGCAGCGCGAGCGGGCGCCGCGCCGCGGCGAGGCCGGTGTCCGCCAGGGGGGGAGCGTCGCGCAGGGCCGCGTGCGCGCGCTCCGCGAGCCCGGTCCCGAGGCGGATGACCGCGGACTTGCGCTCCTCCAGGTTCGCGGACAGGGGCACGTTCGGCGTGACCATCCCGCCGAGCGCGCCCGAGAAGAAGGCGCACTGCCCGCCCGCGAGCGACCGCATCCGGCGGCGGAGCGTGCCGGGGTAGTCGGACGAGACGAGCGGGCTCCCCTCCCACAGGGTCTCGGGGTGCGCGGCGAAATCGACGATCGTGGCGACGCGGGCCCCGCCGTCCGCGGCGTCGAACGCGACCGCGTGCCCGAAGTCGTCCTTGCCCCCGCCCTTCCGGTCGTTGCGGGTCCAGTCCGCGGGCACGTCGAAGCGCGCGGCGCGCACGGTCACCGGCACCCTGGCCGCGTGAGCCTGGCGGACTGCCGACGCGACGAGGTCGAGCAGCGCGTCCTGGTAGGCCGGGTCGAGGCCCGTCCTGCGCGGGAAGCGGCCGAGGAACGACGGCCCCCACAGGCCCATGGTGTCGGGGCCCGAGTGGGTGTGGGTCGAGCAGACGAGCACGTTGTGCGGCTGGGGATGGTCGGCCGCGAGCCGATCGCGGATCCACTCGACCCACGGCCGCTGGAGCCCGACGAGGTCCACGGCCACGAGCGCGACGTGGGTCTCGCCGCCGGAAAGCGAGATCGCGTTCGCCTCCAGCGGGTCGAGCACCGCCCTGGCGCGGCGGTTCGACTCGAACCCGGCGAGGTACGCGCCCGGGACCTGCGCGTGCGGGGTGATGTCCACGGACGCGGCGCCGCAGAGGAGTCCGGCAGGCATCAACGTCTCCTTCGGGGGCGAGCGTCAACTGCGCCGGCCTCATGCGGCGTCCGCTGCACGCGAGCCCGGCCGGGCGGCCTCGGTCCGCCCGGACGCTACTTGACGAGGGTCAGGCGCGGGCGCTCGCGGGCCTCGACCTCGTCCGCCTTGCGCGCGCCCGTGTCGGGGACCGCGGCCTTCGGCGTGACGTCGACGTCCGCGGCGAGCGCGCCCGGGTCGCACTCGAGCCCGTAGGCGGCCAGGATGCGCTGGACCTCCGCGCAGTTCTGCTCGAGCGCGCGCCGGACCGAGTTGTAGCCGTGTCGCGCGGCGACGCCCCGGTTCCAGACCGCGAGCGGGTTCAGGCTGAAGAACTCCGCGTCGGTCTCGGTAGGCTCGATCAGGATGAGGTCGCCGCGGAAGCTCGGGTCGAGCCGGAGCTTCTCGATGCCCAGGTACAGGCGCGACTGCGCGAGCGACCGGACCGCCTGGTTCAGCACGGTGCCCATGCCGAAGTCGGACAGGCTGGCCGCGGTCGGGTTCAGCTGGTAGCGGTTGCGGTTCATGAAGGGGCGGAACGGGTTGTACGCGATGATCAGGTCCGCGCCCTTGTGCATCGCGAGGCTCGCGTTCGCGGTCTTGCGGACCGAGGCGTCGAGGTACTCCTCGCCGCGGATCTTCGGCGGCGTATAGAAACCGGGGATCGCGGTCGATGCCTGGACCGCCTCGGAGATCGAGACCGTGTGGTCCGCGTCGTGGCCGAACACCACGCCGCGCGCGGTGTTGAGGTTCGTCGCGGTGATGTAGAGCGAGATCCCGCGCTCGCGCTGGAGCATGCGGAAATCGTTGGGGATCCCGTTCTCCACCAGGTTGACGCGGACGTACTGCTCGATGCGGGAGTTGTCGAAGATCCCGGCCGGGATGTAGCGGCCGACGTGGGGGATGGGCGTCTCGCGCAGCGCGTCCGCCACGAGGGGGCCGATCACCTGCTCGAGCGCCGTGTAGCCGGGCGCGGCCAGGAAGTCCATCATGCGGCGGCGGAACGCCTCGCGACTGCCCGACAGGTGCCTGACCACGCCGGCCGCGATCGACGGCCAGACCGTGATCGCGTCGCGCAGGAGCCTCGCGCCGCGCCGGCCGAACTCCCCGACGTCCGGCCAGTAGAAGTCGTAGAACTTGAAATGGCGCACGCGCTTCGACGTGCCGTCGAGGCCCTTCAGCAGCTCCTCCGGCGACAGGCCTCCCGCGATGAACGCTGACAGGAACGCGCCGGCGGAGAGCCCCACGTAGATGTCGAAGTCGGTGATCTTCCGGTTCTTCAGGAACCGGTTCAGCGCGATCACCCCCCCGAGCTTGAACGACCCTCCCGAGATGGCCCCGCCCGCGAGCACCAGCGCGATCTTCGGGTTGCGCCTGGGCCGGGCCAGGTCGCTCTTCTGGACGATGGAGATGCTCACGTCGCGCCTCCTCCCCGGACGCGATCATAGGGGAGCGCGCCCCGGACCGCCAACACCCGGCGAGCGATCCGCGCCCCGGACCGCCAACACCCGGGGACCGATCGATCAAGGAAGTGTAGGATCGCGGAGCGCGTGTCGAAGGGAGGCGGATGCGCAAGCCGAGGAGGCCTTCGCCCGGGGCCGTGGTCCGGGTGGTCGCGCCGTGCTCGCCGTTCGACCTGGCGCGGTTCGCGGCCGGGGTCGAGGTGCTGGCCGGCCTCGGGCTCGTGCCCTCGGTCACGGAGCGGGTGTACCAGGCCGACGGGTTCCTGGCCGGTCCGGACGCGCTCAGGGCGGCCGAGCTGGTCGAGGCCCTGTGCGGCGACGGCGCGGACCTCCTGATCGCGGCGCGCGGCGGCTACGGGTCGATGCGCGTGCTCGACGAGGTCTTCCGCCACGCTTCCGCCTTCGAGCCCCGGGCGCTGTTCGGCTTCTCGGACGTGACGGCCGTCCACCTGCTGCTCCTCCGCGCCGGGCTCGCCTCCTTCCACGGCCCGAACGTGACCACGCTGCCGCAGCTCGACGCGGCCTCGCTCGCGCGCACCGGGGCCGCCCTGACCGGGCGCGACGCGGAGGCGACCTTCACGTACGCGGGCCTCACGCCGGTCCGCGGCGGCCGCGCCGAGGGCACGCTCGTCGCCGGGAACCTGTCCATGCTGTCCGCCATGTGGGGCACGCGATGGGCGGCGCCGCTCGCGGGCGCGATCCTGGTGGTCGAGGACGCGGGCGAGGCGCCGTACCGGATCGACCGCATGCTGACCCAGCTCCGGATGCAGGCGGAGGCGCACCGCCTCGCGGGCGTGGCCTTCGGGGACCTCGGCGCGACGAGCGAGGAGGACGCGTCCGCGGTCCGCCGGTCGATCGATCTCCTCGCGTCGCTCCTGCCGTGCCCGGTCGTGACCGGCTTCCCCGCGGGCCACGGCGCGACCAACTTCCCGGTCCCGTGCGGCGCGCGCGCGTCGCTCGACGCGGACGCCGGGCTGCTGCGCGTGCTGGAGGACCCTTTCGCGTAGCGCGGGACCGCGGATCGCCGTATCATCCGTGTGACGGAGCTGCCCATGAAACCGGGAGCAAAGAAGACGCACGCCGATGCCGCGAAGAGGCGCAGCGCTTCCTCCGATGCGTCGCGGGCGGACCAGATCGAGCGCGACCGGCGGCTGTCGCCTATCGAAAGGGTGGACGTCGCCCTTGCCCTCGGAAGGCGATCCCAGGAGATCGCGGTCCTCTTCGCCCGGGCGTCGAGCTGCGCGAAATGAGCGAGACGCTCGACCGCACCCTCCGCGTCGCCGAAACGGTCGTCGAGGCCCTCCGCGCCGAGGGTGCCGACGCGGTGGTGATCGGCGCCGTGGCCCTCGCGGTGCACGGTTATCCCCGCAGCACGACGGACCTCGATCTTGCGGTGTCTGTCCGGCGCGACGTCCTGCACCGGGTCGCTGACGCGCTCGCCGCCCACGGGTACGCGGTGTCGGTCCGCGATCCCGATGCGGCGGATCCGCGGGGCGGGGTCATCGACGTCCGATCGCAAGGGGCGGACCTCGTACATGTGGTGAATTTCGACAACCGGCCTTCCGGCGGATTTCCACGGCTGGTCGATGACGCGCTTGCGGAGGCGCTGCCGCTGACCGGGGACGGCGTCCTGAAAGTGGTCGATCCGTATCACCTCGTAGCGTTCAAGCTATACGCGCGAGGACCGAAATCGACGAACGACATCATCGAGTTGCTCGAGCGCAATCCCGGGCTCGACCGGGCGAGGCTCAGGGCGATGTGCAAGACGTATCGACTGGAAGGAGCCCTCGATCGCATCCTTCGACAACTGGCCGAGGAGACCGGGTCCGGGTAGTCGGGAAGCGGCCCCTCATCGCTTCGCCCGGGCGCTCTCCCTGCTCGACGCCGCGGTCGGCCGCGCGTACCCGGGCGCGGTGCTGCGGGTGCAGCGCGGGCGCGAGATGCCGTTCGAGGCCGCGGTCGGGTCGCCCGGCCGGCCGGACGCCGTCTGGGACCTCGCCTCGCTGACCAAGCCGCTCGCCGCGACCACGGTGCTGATGACGCTCGCCGCGGAGGGCCGCCTGTCGCCGTCCGACCCGCTCGCTCGCTTCGTGCCGGAGGCCGCGGGCACGGACAAGGCGGCCTTGACGCTCGCTTCGCTGCTCGATCACTCGGCCGGGCTGCCCTGGTGGCGGGACTACGCCCGGGCGGCGCGGCGGGCGCTCGGTCCGGGGTGTGGCGGAACGCCCGCGGCGCGCGAGGAGGTGCTCCGCCGGGTGCTCGCGGAGCCCCTGACGCACGCTCCCGGGACGAAGGCGGTCTACTCGGACCTCGGCTTCATGCTGCTCGACCGCGTGATCGAGGCCGCGGCGGGCGTGCCGCCGGACGCCGCGTTCGCCGCGCGCGTCGCCGCGCCGCTCGGGCTGTCACGGACCGCGTTCCGCCCGCCGCCGGACTGGGACCTCGTGCCCACGTCGCGGACCGCGCGCCTGCGCGGCCTGGTCCACGACGGGAACGCGCGCGTGCTCGGCGGCGTCGCGGGCCACGCGGGCCTGTTCGGGACCGCGGCCGAGGTCGCCTCGATCCTCGCGGCCCTGCACGCGGCGTGGGCGGGATCGCGGGCAGGCCCGTTCTGGCCCGAGGTCGTCCGTCGCTTCCTGGCGAGGTCCGAAGTGCCCGGATCGACGCGCACGCTCGGGTTCGACACCCCGAGCGCGTCAGGCTCCCTCGCCGGCGACCGCCATCCCCCCCGGCTGGTCGGCCACACCGGGTTCACCGGGACGATGTTCTGGCTCGACCTCGACTCGGGCACGAGCCTCGTGCTGCTGACGAACCGGGTGCTGCTCGGGGCCGCCCGCGCGCCGATCCCGAGGCTCAACGACGTCCGCCGCGCGGTCTGCGACGCGGTGTGGGACGCGGTCGGGTGAAGGGTCAGGGGGCAGCGGGATACGGGCCGCGCGCCTCCAGCCGGAGCGACCGCTGCCCCCCTTTGCCGCCCGCGATTGCGATCCGGCCGGGCACGGCAGCGGGGACGGGCGCGGCCGGTGCGCCGTCCACGACGAGGTCGTAGCCGACCCTTGCCACCCACGCGGGCACGATCACCTCGGTCGCGCCCGCGGCCGGGTCCTCGTCCCACGCCAGGTCGAGCACCCGGGTCGCCGGGTCCCAGCCGAAGCGCACCGGCGTGCCCGCGATTGCGGCCGGGGCCGGGCGCAGGAACGCGGACGCGTGCGGGTGCCAGGAGCCGGTGGCCTCGTCCACCACGCCGAAGCCGCCGGAGCCGCGGGCGAAGATCCACAGGAACGAGGCCGCCTGCGCCGAGTCCAGCATCGCGTAGAACGAGGCGAGGAACGCGTCGAGGTTCGGGGTCTCCATCGCGCCGCCCATCTCGCCGAGGCCCCACGGCACGCCCGCGCGGGCCGCCTCGGCCCCGGCCGCGGCCGCCCAGGTCGCGTCCGCCTCCGCGTTCCCGTCCCACAGCAGGCCCGCCTCGACCGTCACGTTGTAGTAGTGCGGGAAGAAGACCGCCTGGAGCGGCGCGACGCCGGGCGCGGGGGAGGGGAAGCTCGTGGCCTGTTGCACGTTGAACAGCACGGACGGCTCGAAGAAGAGCAGGCGGCCGGGCAGCGCGCCTCCGACCTCGGCCGCGAACGCCTGGTGGAACGGCCACAGGAAGTCGCGCTCGAACTCCTCGAACGGGATCGTGCCCGGGAACGGCTCGTTGTGCGGGTCGAAGCCGATCACGCCTTCGTTGTCCGCCACGGCCTCGGCGACCCGGCGCGCAGCCGTCCGGTGATGCCGCTGCAAGTCCGGGGACTTCCAGAAGCGATCGAAGCAGGACGAGACCTCCGCCGAGAAGTAGTTGAAGAACCACGGGCTGGTCGGCTCGAACGCGGCGTAGGCGGCCTCGTCGCACGCCCACCGCGGCGCGCCGTGCAGCCCGAAGCCCATGCCGAACAGGTCCTGGTGCAGGTCGATCACCACGTAGAGGCCCTGCTCCCAGGCGAGCCTCGCGTGCCGGGCGACCAGGGCCACGTACTCCTCGTCGTACCGGTCCGGCGCCAGGTCGATCACCACGTAGAGGCCCTGCTCCCAGGCGAGCCTCGCGTGCCGGGCGACCAGGGCCACGTACTCCTCGTCGTACCGGTCCGGCGCGGGCTCGATCCGGTCCCAGTTGATCACCAGCCGGACCGCGTCGAACCCCGACTCCGCGATGAACGCGAGGTCGCGCAGGTCCGAATCCGGGGGGAGGCCCTTCCAGTGCGCGACGTCGTCGGACGGGTAGTTGATGCCCCGGAGCACGATCGCGCGCCCGTGACGGTCCCGCACGTGCCGGCCGTCCGTGCGGTAGAGCGGCCCCGTCCCTGGGACCGCCGGGTCAACGGCGTCCGCCGCACAGCCGATCGTCGCGAACGCCAGGACGAGCCCTGCCCGAACGGTCATGTCGCCCCCACGCACGCGCGATCAATGGTACAGGCGGTGGCTCTTTGCGTCGAAGCGCTGGGCGTAGATCGCCTCCTTCGCCCAGACTACGACCCAGGTGTCGTCGGGCAGGGTCGCGACGCGGGGGGAACCCATGCCGACGGGGGTCAGCTCCGTGCCGATGTCCACCATCGGCCCGACGGGGCCGGTCGGGGTGACCTCGCGAGCGACGCTCCCTTCGACGCCGAGCACGTTCCCGCCGGGCCGGACGGCGAGATCGCCCGCACCGTAGGGGGTGTCGAAGCCGCCTGCCGGGTCACCCGCCGCCGAGAAGAACCTTGCGACGAGCGAGTCGCCGAACACCCCGAAGCCCCCGCCGGGCAGGCCCAGGATCCGAACCCAGTTCGAGTCGTCGAGGGCGATCCCGCTCCCGACCGGGGTCCCCTGCGCATCGAACACCTGCACGCGCGTGCCCGCCGGGTCGCAGGACTGGAGGCCAGCGAACCCGCTGCCGCCCAGCGGCGCGATCCGGGTCCAGCATGCCGCGCCGTCCGGCTCCAGCGGGAACGCGTCCCCCGAAGGCGTCCCGTCCGGCTCCAGGAACTGGCCCTGCGTGTGGACCGGGGGCAGGGTCGAGTTGATCCACGTCCGCAGGAGCCTGTCGTCCGCTGGCAGCGTCAGCGAGTCCGAGTGGGTCGCGAGCGTGATCTGCGGCGCGGCCGTGGTTCCGTTCGGTGCGACGCGTCGGGCCCCGGTCCCGGAGGACGACCACCACCACACGAGGTAGGCGGACCCCGGCCGCGCCGCGATCGCGGGGGAGTCGAAGCCGCCCGCGGCCAGGAGCCCGGGCCCCCTCGCGACGCCGTCCGGACCGAACACCTGTGCGTGGATCCCCGAGCCGCCGCCCGCCGCGTCAAGAGGCGCCACGCGACCGCCCACGTACCATCGTTGAGCGCCCCCACCGCAAGCTGGGAGACCCCTTCGCCGCCGACCCGGAACGCCGTGAGCTGGCCGTAGCTGCACCCGTCGTACGGCACCTGGTCCGGTCATCGCAATCGAACCCCGGCGGAGGGCACTTGCCCGCGATGCAGTCCACGTCGGCCGGCGCCTCCCCGGGCAGGTCCGCAACGACGCCCGGGTCCGGGTCGCCCCGGCCCGCCGACGCCCCCCCCGCCGCAGGCCGCGTACGAGGCCGCGATCAGGACGGCCGCAGCGACCCGGACGCCCGCCGCGACCCGGACGGCCGCCGCGACCCGGACACCCGCCGCGAACGTCGCCTTCATGACCGTCACTCCTCCACCGCAGCCGCGCAGCGGCCGTCGATGCAGTACGCCGCGTCGGGCGGCGGCGCGCACTTGCAGACCCCGCCCCCGCCGCAGCCGGCCGCCACCCACTCGGACGCCAGGATGTCGAGGTCCCACTGGCCGATCCCGTATCCCGTCGCGACGAAGCAGCCGCCCAGGCCGACCTCGCAGTGGCCGGCCAGGATCCGGCAGCCCGCGTCGTCCCCGCACTTCGCGAAATCGCCCTCGGCGAACCTCTCCCAGTCCGCCTCGATCTCCTCACACGACCGGCCGCACGTGGCGCCGGACGGTCCGCCCTCGATGCACGCCCCGCCTCCGCCGAAATCGCCCTCGGCGAACCTCTCCCAGTCCGCCTCGATCTCCTCACACGACCGGCCGCACGTGGCGCCGGACGGTCCGCCCTCGATGCACGCCCCGCCTCCGCTGCACTTCGCGAGGTCCCAGCAGCCGGACTTGCAGACGAGCAGGTACGGCCCGTCGCACCGCGCCTTCCCGTTCGCGCACGCGCAGCAGCCGCAGGGTGCGCCGCACGGTTCGCCGCAGCGCGGAGCCTCCGCGCAGTCGACACCGACGCACGCCGCTCCTCCAGTGCCTACGACCCTTGCCACGAACGGGAAGCCCGCCACGCGGCAGACCTCCTGCCAGGACGCGTCCGTCACCATCGCGGACCCCGGTTCGAGCGCGAGTTCGCTCCGGCACCAGCGGTCGCCGGGCGCGCAGACAGGAGAGTCGGAGACGGGTGGGCTGTCCGGGCAGTCGAGCCCGGGCGCGACCAGGAGAAGCTGCGGCAGCACATCGTAGAAGGGGGATCCGCCAGCTGCGGCGATGCAGGCGACCCAACCCGTGTGCCCTGCCGGGTTCTCCCGCGCGAAGCCGACCTTGGACGGGTCGCAGCACGGGCCGTCCCCGGCCTTCGACGTCGCCGCCTTCCGACGTTCGCAGTCGTTTCGGTACGACTTCCCGTCGCATCCGCAGGCCCAGCCCCCAGGGTGGTGCGGGTATCCGTACGGCTCCCGGCACCACTGCTCCTCCTTCGGGACGCCGACGCAGGCGCCGCGGGCCGTCACCGGGTCGCACGAGCCCGTCGCCATCTCGCAGAAGTCCCCTTCCGCGCAAGCTGTCGCGGCAGGTCCGCCGCAGTCCGCCTTCACGCATTCGTCGTTCCCGCGACCCACGCCGAGCACGCACAACTCTCCCGTCCCGCACTGGCCTTCGCCATCCGTCTCGCAGCCTCCTCCCATGCAGCAGCGCGGGTCATAGCCGAGGTCCGTGCAGGTCACCGTTCGGAAACGGACGAACCGGGTGGAGTCCCGGCACACGAACGTGGCGGAGCACGGGAAGTCGATCGCGATGCGTCCCTGCGGGCATGGGTCCGCGTCCACGTCCGGGGCGTCGTGCCCCGGCCCCGGGTCGGCCGCGTCCCCCTGGAGGAGACCTCCGGCTTCGCCGGGCACGTCCGAGGCCCCTGCGGGCTCCGATGCCACGCACGCGAACGTCAGGAGCGCGGTTGCGACGGGAATGGTTCGGCGCATGTCACACCCCCGGGCGATTCCGAGTCATCATAGGAAAACCGGGGGGGATGGGCAAGGCCGGGAACCGGCTGAAGCTACAGCTCCGCGAGCACGTTCCGGCGGTGGCGCTCGGCGCGGGTCAGGCCGGGCTCGATCGCGGCGTGGCCGGCGGGGAAATCCTCGTCCTCGCCGCGCGACCGGGCCACGTCGTCCGGGACGTCCAGCATGGCCCGCACGACGTCGGGGGGAGGGCCGTCCGCCATGCCTTCCGTGAAGCGCCGCCACGCGGTCTCGTCGTCGTCGGCCGGGGGGAACTCGGCCGGCAGCCGGGCGGGCGACGGATCGGCGGCCGAGGGCGGCACGGCGGCGGGTCGCGAGCCGGCACGGCGCATCGCGGCGTCGAACCACTCGCAGCGCACGGTGACCGCGCCCTCCCGTTCGCACGCGTGCGAGAGCGGCCGGTCGTTCGTGACCACGACGCAGCCGCCGCGCAGCCGCCGGACCTCGTCCACGATCCAGGCGTCCGCCTTCTCGCCGGGCCGCGAGAAGACCTCGACCGCGCGGCTGTGCGGCAGGCTCCGGCCCGGCCGCACGGGGTGGTCCGCGCCGTCGAACACGACCAGCAGGCGGTGGCCGCGCGCCGCGGCGTATCGGTCCGCCCGCAGGGCCAGCGACTCGCGCCGCGCCTCCAGGCGGCCGCGCTCGAGCGTGGAGGTGCTCCCGATGAAGTTGTAGCCGTCGACGATGACGGTCCGGCCTGCCATGTCCTACAAGCTGTTCACGATCTCGCGGAAGCGCTCGCCCCGCTGCTCGAAGTCCCGGAACTGGTCGTAGGAGGACGCGGCGGGCGAGAACAGCACGACCGACCGCGCCGGCCGCGCGATCTCGAACGCGCGCGCCACGCCCGCGGCGAGGTCGGGCAGGACCTCGGTCGGGACGGCCGCGGGGAACTCGCGGCGCATCCGCTCCGCGCACTCGCCGACCAGCACCACGGCCAGCGCGCGCCGGCCGACCTCCGAAGCCAGCTCGTCGAGCGGCAGGCCCTTCTCGTGGCCGCCCGCGATCAGGACGACGCGCTCGTCGAACGCGCGGAGCCCCGTGATCGCGGCGTGCGGGTTCGTGGCCTTGGAGTCGTTGTAGAAGACCACGCCGTCGACCTCGCGCACCCGCTCGATCCGGTGCGGGAGGCCGCGGTAGGTGGCCAGCCCCTCGGCGAGCGCGTCCGGCCCGATCCCGAGCGGCAGGCAGGCGGCGAGCGCGAGCAGCGCGTTCTCCACGTTGTGGCCGCCGGGCGGCGGGAATGCCTTCCTGCCGGCCACCCGCTCCGCCGCGCGGCCCGGGGCCGCGACCCAGAAGTGTCCGTCCCGGGCGTAGGCGCCGCTCGCGACCGGGCCCCGCTGCGACACGTCGAGCACGCGCTGCCCGTTGTCGCGGGTGTACGGGTCGGACGGCGACAGCCACGACGCGAGCACGGGGTCGTCGAGGTTCCGGACGAACGCGTCTCCCGCCGCCTGCGCCGCCAGCACGCGCGCCTTGGCGCGGATGTAGGCCGGGTACGACCCGTGGTGGTCGAGGTGGTCCTCCGCGAGGTTCGTCACGAGCGCGACCTGCGGCCGGAAGCGCGAGCACGTCAGGAGCTGGAAGCACGAGACCTCGGCCACGACCACGTGGTCCGCGCCGACGTCCGGGAGCAGGTCGCACAGCGGGTTCCCGAGGTTCCCCGCCGCGGTCGCCGGCAGGCCGGCCGCGCGGACGAGGTGCGCGACGAGCGTGGTCACGGTGCTCTTGCCGTCCGTCCCGGTCACGGCCACGACCCGGCCGGGGAACAGGCGCCAGAACAGCTCGACCTCGCCCATCACCTCGCCGGCCGCCCGCTCCGCGAGCCGGAACGCGGCCGCGTGGGGGGGGATCCCCGGCGACAGCACCGCCGTGTCGCCGGGCCGCACGACCTCGCCGCCGAACGTGGTCGCGACGCGGCCGTCGAGCCTGGCGACGGCGGAGGCGACGTCGGCCTCGGCGCACCGATCCGACAGCAGCACGTCGCCTCCGAGCCGGGCCAGCAGGTTCGCGGCCGAGATGCCGCTCCTGCCCGCCCCGACGACCGAGAAGGACCGCCCGGCGACCTTCATGACGGCCTCCCCGACCCGGTCCCGCCGCCCGCGTCCAGGTCCGCCGCGAACCGGTCCGCCACCCCGAACAGGTCGTCCCCCCCGAAGAACACCACGGTGTCCCCGGGCCGCAGCCGTTCCCGGAGCGCGGCCGGGATCGCGTCCATCTCGTGGACGTACGCGACCTCCGACCCGGCCGACCGGATCTTCGCGGCCAGCCACTCCGTGTCCACGCCCGGGATCGGCACCTCGCCCGCCGTGTACATCTCGGTGAGCAGCGTGACGTCCGCGCCCGTGAACGCGTCGCGGTACTCGTTCTGGAGGTAGTGGATCATGGTGAACCGGTACGGCTTGAACACCGCCACGATCCGGCCCGGCGCGAAGGCGCGCGCCCCCGCGATCACGCTCCGGATCCCGGTCGGGTGCGAGATGTAGTCCTTGACCACGAGGCAGCCGCCCGCCCTGCGCAGCGTGAACCGGTTCTCGAGCCCGAGGTACGCAGGGAGGGCCGTGCGCACCTGCTCCGCCGGGACTCCCTCCTCCAGCACGACCGACAGCGCCGCGGCCGCGTTCATCACGTTGTACTCGCCCGGCAGCGGCAGCTCGAACCAGCCGAGGTCTCCCCGCGGCCCCTCCAGCCGGAACATGGACCGGGTGCCCGCGGCCTCGACCGCGGCGAGCCGGTACGAGCAGCCGTGGGCCACGCCGAAGGTCACGGCGCCGCGGCCCGCGCGGCGCAATACCTCGGCCACGTTCGGGTCGTCACCGTTCGCGTGCAGGTGCGCGGGCGCGCGCGGCGACGACAGCGCGCGGGCGAACGTGTCGAGCACGCCTTCCAGGTCCTTGTAGTAGTTGAGGTGGTCCGCCTCGACGTTGTTCACGACCAGGCGGTCCGGGTGCGTGTTCGCGAACGACCCGTCCGACTCGTCCAGCTCGCAGACGAGGTGACGGCCCGTGCCCTCGCGCGCGTTCGTCCCCCAGTTCAGCAGGACCGCGCCGATCGCGAACGACGGCGAGAGCCCGGCGGCGTCCAGCAGCCAGGCGATCAGCGCGGACACCGACCCCTTGCCGTTCGTCCCGGTCACGCCGATCGCGTGGCGGCGGACCATCAGGGCGTCGAGCACCACGGACCGGTGCACGACCGGGATCCCCGCGGCCGCGGCCGCACCCAGCTCCGGATTCGTATCAGGGATCGCGGTCGAGCGCACGACGAGGTCCGCGCCCGCGAGGTTCTCCGGCCGGTGGCCGATCGCGATGCGCGCGCCCGCCGCGGCCAGCGCCTTCGTCAGCGCCGACTCCCGCACGTCCGAGCCGCTGACCCGGATGCCGCGCGCGAGCAGCAGCCGCGCGACCGCGCTGACGCCGACGCCCCCGACCCCGATCAGGTGGATCGCCGGGAACGCGTCGAGGTCGAGCCTCCCTCCGTCCATCAGCCTTCCCTCACCGCCCACTCCGGCGGCCGGTGCTCCGCGGCTGCCCGCAGGCCCTCGCGCCGCTCCGGGCTCGCCAGCATGGCGGCGCACGTCTCGTCCTCGTGCGCGAAGCTCGCGGCCGACCACGGCGCCATCGCGGCACGGACGGACTCCTTCATGGCCCGGCACGCCTCGGGGCCGGCCATCTCGATCGTCGCGCGCATCTCGGCCAGGTGGTCCTCCAGCGCCTGCCGGTCGGCGACCACGTCGTCGACCAGCCGCAGGACCCGGGCCTCCGCCGCGCGTACGGGCCTCCCGGTCAGCAGCAGGAGCAGCGCCCGTGCCTGGCCCACCCGCCGGGTCAGCCTCGTCACCCCGCCCCCGGCGGGCATCAGCCCGTAGCGCGCCTGCGTGAACGCGAGCCGGGCCGACCGGACCGCCACGCACACGTCCGCCGCGAGCGCCACCTCGCACCCGCCGCCGTGCACGTCCCCGTGGAGGGCCGCGATGACCGGCACGGGCAGCGTCTCCAGCTCGGCCAGCGCCTTGCGCATGCGGTGCGCCCACGCCTTCGTGCGTCGCGCGTCCAGGCCGTTCAGCTCCTCGAGGTCGGCCCCGGCCAGGAAGACCGACTCGTGGTCCGACGCGAGCGTGACCGACCGCACGGAGCCGTCCCCGGCGATCGCGCGCACGACCTTGGCGAGACCGCCGGCCGTCGCGGCCGTGAGGACCGGCAACCCTCCGGCGGGACAGCGGAACCGCACGATCGCGTGCAGTCCGACCCGCTCCGGCACCACCGTGCAGCCGCCCATCTTCGAAACGACCTCCTTCCCCCGGGAATCCCCTACTCGTCCCTGCCGCCGTCCACCTCTCGGATGAGGTCGGCCGCCTCCCGCGCCACCACCGGGTCCGTCGTCTGGTTCCCGATCATCTCCAGCACGCGCCTCGCCTCGGGCCCGCCGATGTCCCCGATCGCGCGGAGCGCGACGTGCGGCAGGTCGGGCGCGGGCGACAGCGCCACCTTCCCGAGCGCCCGGATCGCGGCCGTGTCCCCGATCCGGCCGAGCGACCCCATCGCCCTCAGCACGAGGTCGCGGTCCCTCGATTGCAGGAGCGCCACCAGCGGCGCCACCGCCCCCGCGAGGCGCCGATCGCCCGCGAGGTCGATCGCGGTAAGGAGGACGGCGTCGGCCGTCGGGTCCGGGCCGCGGAGGATGCGGAGGACCTCGTCGTCGGGCGCCCCTGCGAGCCGCGCGCTCGCCGCGGCGCCCTCGATGCCGGCGCGGATCGCCCCGGCCACCGCGAGCAGCAGCCTCCACCCGCCTTCCGAGCACCGGTCGCACGCGCGTTCGGCGAGGCCCTCGTACAGCGCCTCCGGCTCGCCGGGGGGGGAAACCTCCAGCTCCGCTGCGACGCGCACGACGACCCGATCCGCGGCGTCGCCCTCGGCGCAGGCCACGGCCAGCCGGAGCGCGGGCCGCTCGGTCCCGACGTCGAGCCCGCCCGCGGCGACCGCGAACAGCAGCCCGGCGTCGACCGGGCAGGCGGGCTCCACCGCACCCTCCTCGGGCGTGACCGACACCATGCGGATGGCCTTGAACGGGAGCGTGCCGGGTGGCGCCGTGGGGGCGGACGCGGGCTCGGTGGCCCGGCCGCACGCGGCTGCGACGCAGGCGAGGAGCGCGGCCTTCGCACACGACCGTGTGGCCCGGATCATGTCTGAGCCTTATACACGATCCCGGCGCGTCGAGGCTACAGCCGCATCCCGCCCGTGGCCTCGATGCAGACGCCGGTCACGAGGTCGCACTTCGCGATGAAGATGGCGGTTTCCGCGATCTCCTCGGGCTTGCCGAGACGGCCGATCGGGATGATCTGCTTGAACTTCTCGAGCGCCTCGGGCTTCATGTCCTTCATGACCATCGGGGTCTCGATGAACCCGGGCGCGATGGCGGCGGTTCGGATGCCGAATCGCGCCAGCTCTCGCGACCACGCGACGGTCATCGCGATCACGCCCGCCTTGGACGCGGAGTAGTTGGTCTGGCCGAAGTTGCCTTCCTTGGAGATCGAGGACAGCAGGATCAGCAGGCCCCTGCGCCTGCCGTCGATCATCGCGGCGGCGGCCTCGCGGCCGGTCAGGAACACGCCGGTCAGGTTGACGTCGATCACGTCCTGCCACTGCTTGACGGACATGCGGTCCGCGACCATTCCGGTCGCCTTGTCGACGCGCAGGAGCAGCCCGTCGCGCAGGATCCCCGCGTTCGCGATCGCGACGTCGACGCCGCCCCAGGTGTCCGTCGCGAACTTCATGGTGGCCGCGACCGACGCCTCGTCGCGCACGTCGCAGACGACGCCGGCCGCCTGCCCGCCCGCCTCTCGGATCCCGGCCGCGGCCTCGTCCACGCCCTTCACGTCGGCGATCACGACCTTCGACCCCTCGGCCGCGAACCGCTGCGCCATGGCGAGCCCGATGCCGGACGCGCCGCCCGTGATCACGACGACCTTGTCCTTCAACTCCATGTCACCCTCCGGAAAGCCTCGGAGCAACCCGGGCGGAGGGTAGCACGAACGGGGTGGGCGCGGGAGTTGCATGTACAATCGCGTCGATGACGACGGACACGGCAGGCGGAAGGGCCCCCGGGGCCGGCAGCGTGGCGGTGACCGCGGCGCTCTCGGCGTTCCTGCTCGGCCTCTCGATCGCGGGGTTCTGGGCGGTGCGGGTCGCGGAGCGCGATCGGCTGACCGCGGCGGCGCTCCAGGCGACGTTCTCCCTGCACGACCAGGTGCGCATCGCGCGTCCGGCGGGCCCCCTGGCGCTCCAGGACGTGATCGAGCGTTTCGAGGCCGACTCGGTCGTGTCGGTCGCGATCATCGGGCCGGGCGGCCGGGTCGTGGCGGGGTCGGACCCGGCGGAGCGCGGGCTGCCCGTCGTGGACGCGAGGCTCCAGGCGGCGCTCGCGACCGGCGAGGTCCAGGCCGGGGGCTCCGGGGGCTCGTTCGAGGCGTTCGTCCCGGTGCGGCACCTGCGCGGCCTCGGGCACCGCTGGCGGAAGCTCCTGCCGCCGCTCCACGGGCTCGCGCACGACGGGCCGCCCGGGGACGGGCCGCCGCCGCCCGACCCCTGGGGCCCGGGGTTCGGGGACGTGGTCGTCCGGATCGGCCTGGACGCGGGCGGGTCGTGGCTGTGGACCTGGGTGTGGGCCCAGGGGCTGGCGTCGGCCGCGGTCGTGGCGGCGCTCTGGATCTGGCTCGCGCGGTCGCGGCGGACCGCCGCGCTGCTCGCGGCAGCCGAGTCGGGCCGCCGTCGCCGGGAGGTGCTCGCGCGCCTGGGCGAGGTCTCGGCCGTGCTCGCGCACGAGATCCGCAACCCGATCGCCGCGGCCAAGGGGCAGGTGCAGCTCGCGGCCGAGGCGGCCGCGGCCGGGTCCGCCGGGCCCGCGATCGCTGGAAGGCTCGACGTCGCCGTCGCCGAGGTCGGCCGCGTGGAGGCGCTGGTCCGGGGCCTCCTCGACTACGCCCGGGATCGGCCGCTCGCGCGTGCCCGCACCACCGCGGGCGCGCTGGTCGACGCAGGCGTCGGCCACGCCGGCGTGCCCCGGGCGAGGGTCGAGGTCGCCGGCGACCTCGAGATCGCGATCCACGCGGACGGCGCGCAGCTCGGCCGCGCGCTCGGGAACGTGCTCGCGAACGCGGTCGAGGCGGCGGGCGGCGCCGGGCGGGTGCGCGTGGAGGTCTCGGAGGCCGCGGGCGCCGTCCGGATCGCGGTCGAGGACTCGGGCCCCGGCGTGCCGGACGATCTCGCCGACCGCGTCTTCGACCCGTTCGTCACCGGCAGGGTGCACGGGGTGGGCCTGGGCCTCGCGGTCGCGCGCGACGTCGTGGAGGCGCACGGCGGCACGCTGTCCGCGGACCGCTCGGAGGCGCTCGGGGGCGCCCGGTTCGATCTCGTGCTGCCGCGGGGGGGATCATGACCGTGGACGGCGCGCGCATCCTGGTGATCGAGGACGAGCCCGCGGTCCGGAACTTCGTCGCGGACTCGCTCCGCGGCGCCGGGCACGCGGTTGACGAGGCCCCGGACGGCGACGCGGGCATCGCGCTCGCGCGCCGGAACGACTACGCGCTGGTCCTGACCGACCTCCGCATGCCGGGGCTGTCCGGGATCGACCTCGTGCGCGCGCTCCGGGCGATCCCGGACGCGCCGGAGGTGGTCGTCCTGACCGCGTACGGGAGCGTCGCGACCGCGGTCGAGGCCATGAAGGCGGGGGCGCTCGACTTCATCGAGAAGCCCGCGTCCGGGCCGGACCAGGTGCGGCTGGTCGCGGAGCGCGCGGTCGAGCGGCGCCGGCTCCAGGCCGAGAACGAGCGGCTGAAGGGCGCGACCGCGCGGACGCCCGCGGTGCGGCCCGTGGTCGCGGACCCCGCGATGGCCGCGGTGATGGACCGGGTCCGACGGGTCGCGCCGACCGACACGACCGTGCTGCTGCTCGGCGAGAGCGGGGTCGGCAAGGAGGTCGTCGCGCGGGAGGTCCACCGGCTGCGCCACGGCGACCGCGGCCCGTTCGTCGCCGTGAACTGCGCCGCGCTGCCCGAGGCCCTGCTCGAGAGCGAGCTGTTCGGCCACGAGAAGGGCGCGTTCACCGGCGCGGCCGAGCGCAAGGTCGGGCTCGTCGAGGCCGCGTCCGGCGGCACGCTGTTCCTGGACGAGGTCGCGGAGATGCCGGTCGCGCTCCAGCCGAAGCTGCTGCGCGTGCTGGAGACCCGCGAATTCACCCGGGTCGGCGGCGTCCGCACCCTGACCACCACCGCGCGGTTCGTGGCCGCGACCAACCGCGACATCGCCGCGGCGGTCGAGGCGGGGAGGTTCCGGTCCGACCTCTTCTACCGCCTGAGCGTGTTCCCCGTGACCGTGCCGCCGCTCCGGGAGCGGCCTGCCGACGTGACCGCGCTCGCCGGGCGGTTCCTGGAGACCGCCAGGGTCCGCCTGTCGCGGCCGGACCTCGTGCTGTCCGAGGCCGCGCTCGCCGCGTGCCGGGCGTACGAGTGGCCGGGCAACGCGCGCGAGTTGCGGAACGCGGTCGAGCGGGCCTGCATCCTGGCCGACGGCCCCGAGGTCCGTCCCGCGGACCTCGGTCTCGCCGAGCCCGCGTCTCCTGCCGGGGGTGACGCCGGCGCGCTCGCCGCGGTCGAGCGGGAGACCATCCTCCGCGTGGTCCGCGAGTGCGGCGGCAACCGCCGTGCTGCCGCCTCCCGGCTGGGCATCTCGCTTCGCACCCTGCAATATCGGCTCAAGGAATACGGTGAGGTCTGACGTTCGGCGGTGCAGAACCTGCACTCGAAGGTGCAGGTTCTGCACCGCCGAACGGGCCGCCCCCTGCGCGCCCGTCCCGTTCAAGCCGGGGCGGGCCGCGGCAGAGCCATGCCGCGGCCCGAGGGCGCGCAGGGGGCGGCCCCTGGCACGCCGGATGCATCGAAGGTCACCGGGAGCGGCAACGGGCCGCTCCGGAATCTCTCGATTGACGGAGGTCACGCCATGAGACGGAACCTGTTCGCGATCCTGGCCGCGGTCGCGCTCGCACTTCCCGCGATCGCCGCGGCGCAGCCCGGCCCCGGCGGCCGGGGGGGCGGGTACGGGTACGGGCACGGGAAGGGGGGGATGGGTCCGGGCATGCACGGGGGGCCGGGCGTGCACCTGCGCCACGTGTACAAGTGCCTGATGAACTCGCCCGAGATCGCGCTCGACGCGGACCAGAAGAAGCAGGTCGACGCGATCCGCGACGAGCTGAAGGCCGGCCTGAAGGGCCGGAAGAACGAGATGCGGGCCCGGCACCAGGAGTTCATGAAGGCCTTCTCGGACGCCTCGAAGTCGAACGCGGACCTCAAGAAGATGGCCGACGCGATGCACGCGGACATGAAGGCGCAGATGGACGCGAAGTGGGACACGGTGATGAAGGTCCGGCAGGTCCCC
>Ga0194127_10001617_pt1 | contig 32729 bp, 47 predicted proteins | sample TA2KigC100mmetaG_FD_148624 | JGI IMG/M metagenome (GOLD analysis project Ga0194127, IMG submission 148624) | Freshwater microbial communities from Lake Tanganyika, Tanzania - TA2015036 Kigoma Deep Cast 100m | ecosystem: Environmental > Aquatic > Freshwater > Lake | place: Tanzania: Lake...
CTTTTTTTGGGATTTTTACAAAGATAAAGCTCATCGCGAGCTTTTGCAGAGAATTTATAGAAGTGTTAGGGCGGTAGATGATCATGTTTTCCTTTTATCTCCAGACTTGCGAGTTTTGGAAACTAGCGTTGTTTAGTCTATTTTTTATTCTTTTAAATAGAGCAATCTTTAAATACAACTTTTACTTGTTATTTTTAGAAAAAGATGGTAAACTGGGTATTAATTGGGATAGGGCTTTTAGCAATAATTATAGTTAGCAAACTTATCCATTTTAGACATATTAAGCATAGAATAACTGCAATCTTGATTATCCTTTTATTACTCTTTACTTATGTTACTTTTACTACTATTGTTAATTCAAATTCTATTGATATTAAAAGTGCATCAGGGATATATCAGGCAGCAAAAGCTTATGGGACTTGGTTTGTACTTGCTTGGGATAATGTTAAAGCTCTTACAGGACAAGTTGTTAATATGGACTGGTTTCCTAAAAACTATAATTTTAATAGCACCACTAATGATTTTTCTGAATCTAACCCCCGGCAATATCGTTCGGATGTAGAATACGCTTAATTTTTCTTCTATTTTAGATTAATGTATTAAGTATAATTTAACTTATTTGAGTGATACATTAGTTTTATATATGCTAATTTTCTTTTATTTTTATAAGCCTGCGTAGCTCAGTTGGTAGAGTGCGGCCATGGTAAGGCTGAGGTCGGGAGTTCAAATCTCCCCACAGGCTTTGCTTTAACAAAAAGGGAAATAAAATGACAAAAATGATAGAACTTAGATGTTTAGAATGTTTGGAAGAACTTGATCATAAGGTGGCTTGTGTTAAACATAATATGGAGACTGGCCATAGTAGATTTAATATAATCGGAAGCGATATTAATATGGATATTAAACATATTGGCAAGGCTTAATTGTAGTTAATTCTTAGTTAATTTATAGGGGGCTTAAGAAAAAGGCAAGATTATTTTTATAGAAGCAAACCTTTTTAATATGTAAAAGAACAATACTAGAATGGAAAAACAAGATAAAGAAGAACAAGAGAAAATATTATTGGAATATGAAAAAATTGCTAAAGAGAATAAACTACCAGATTTTAATTTCTTAGAAGAAAATTTTGAAGTAGAGCTTAAAGAGATGGAAGAAGATGAATTGATTGTAAGAAGGATAAGAAAGCAGATTGTTGAGAAAATTTCTTATCACATAAGAACTCTTGAAGCTTTCTTGAATCCAAGTAATGCTCCTTTATTTGTTATGAATATGCTTAAGGGTTTTGGAAACGAAGAGCAAGAGATTGTAAAAAATATTTATGATAAACTTGGAGATTTTGAAATTGATTCATTTGGTTTAGAAATTGAGTATAACGAGAAAAAGGAAATAGAGTTTATTAAAAATGTTTGCGATGATTGGAAAAGTATTGTTTTTGATTTGCATAGAATTCATGCTTCTATGAAGAAGAGTTTTAATAAAGAAGCTCCTAAAAAGGCGCATAAGAGCTATTTCGGATAAAAGACACCTACGGTTTCTTTTATGAAACTTCCCTAATAAAAACCTCCAGCTGGTTTTTATGAATCCAGCAACCCAGAAACCTTGCAGGTTTCTCTTACTTCTGCTAAAACCTCCGGCGGGTTTTTATGAATCCAGCAACCCAAGGTTTTCTTTTATTAAACTTTCCTTAGAAATTACAAAAGCTGCTCAATATCGAGCTCGAGAATTACAATCGGCATCTTTACCTTGATTTGATTGATTAACTCGGGCTTTAGCTCGCCGAAATAACCCACTTCTTTTCCTTGGAATACTATTTTGCCTGCCCGGCCTTCAATTAGATACTGATTGGTTGTTGTTTGAATCTCATAGGATTTGTTAAGCATTCGCATCAAGTAATCTAAGGTTTGTTTGATTTCTGTAAATCCTGCATCTTTATTTGCTATAGCTATTGATAAAAGATGTTTTTCTTTTATTCCTGTTTCTTCGGTATCATTGCGAGTGAAAGCCTCACCTAATTCAAATGTTCTTTGAGGATATTCTTTATCTACATTATCTCCTAGGGTTTTTAGAGCCATGGTGATTAAATCGCGTCTTAGATATTTATATTCGCTTTTACTATCTTCGACTTCTATTTCGGGTTTTTGTCCTAATTTTTTTAAATCGTCTTGGGTTAGAAGATGATAACTTGAGACTTCGGTTATATTTAATCCAGCAAGTACTTCTGCTATTTTGGATTTTAAAATATTTATTGGGCTTATTTCGCCTATTGTTGAGATTTGTGGTATCTCTGGAATAAAATTATTGTAACCATAGGCAATTGCTATATCCTCAATTATATCTACTTCATGCATTATATCGGTGCGCCAAGCAGGAACTTCGACTATTTTTGTTTTTGGATTATAGTTATAGCCTGCTTTTTCTAGAAGTTTTTTTTTTTCCTGTTCCTTTAGCTCTAATCCTAAAAGTTTGTTTACACTTTCTGTAGTTAATTTTATTTTCTCTGGCTCAAGATTGGGGGTTACCTGTTTACTCTTATCATATAATAAATTCATTTGATAAATTTCTCCGCCTAAGTCTGCGAACATTGTAACCAGGATATTTAGTGTTTTATTTAATATAGAAAAATCAAAACCAGAGCATTCAATAAAAATATCTTTAGTTGTCTCAGAAACCTTGCCTGTTTTATGGCTATTAATTATTGGGGGCATGCTTAAAACATTGTCTTTAGCGTCGATAAAAATGGGGAATTTATCTTTTCCTTCTAATAGGTGTGCGAATTCTCTACCTGTGGGATGTTGTTGAAGTATTTGTAAACCATTTACTTCTCTATCGAATTCTAGGGGCTGGAATTTTATTTCTTGTGGCTTTAGGGCTTTGAAAGTTATTGGAAGGGTTATTTTTTCCAAAGGATAGATTCCAATTGCTATCTTTTTTCTGTTTCTTCCAAGAGTGTTATGTATCTTTTCCTGAATATCTATCATTTCCTTTATACTAGAATCATTGAACTTGAGATTTTTTATGATTGCACAGGCAGTATAGGGTCTAATTGTTTTTACACTTGAGTCTATTTTTACTTGAAAATCTTTCTGCGGTTTATTTATTTTATATTGTCTTAAGCCTGTTTCCTTGCCTAGGAAAGCTAGGAAATTACGCATAAAACCATGTAAAGAGTATAAATCTGGGCGATTGGCTGTTACCTCTAGCTCTATTTCATTTTCATTTAAGGACTCGAGATGAGTTCCAAATAAACTTATTTTTTCTTCTATTTCCGGAGTTATTTTTACATATTTCTCGAAATCTTTTCTTGAAAATTTTACGCCTGCCATTTTTTATTCAACTAGAGATTTAATTTTATTTATTTTTATTAATATTGCTCCTTTACAAGGTTCGCCTTGATTTATTGGTAACTTTTTTATAAAATCAACCCATTTTCCTTCTGTAAAGTATTGTGCTTGTCCTTTAAGCTCGTAACCAATACAAGTTTTTTTCCAATTAGTATGCCAAACTACTAAAGAAACATTTTTATTTTGTTTTATATTTTCAATTGTTTCATTAATGTAGTTGTTGCTTATAATAATTTCATCTTTTGAAACTACTTTTACATAACCAACCGCAATATTATGGGGGTTACCTTTTTTATCTGTTGTTGCCAAGCCCATGGCATTTTCTTCTATCATATTTTTTATTCCATCATTTATTTCTATCATTTTATTTCATCCAGAATTTCATTTTATTTAGTTGCTCGAGATTATTCTGATATAATTCTCGAAGATCTTTTATGTTGTAATATTCCATTAAAGTTCTATCAAAACCAGGGCCCCAAGCTAAAACAGGAATATACTCCCCTAATAAAGGAACAACTACTTCTGGCCTGAATATTCCTGCACCGCCTACTTCAACCCATACTCCCCTAATTTTATTATAAGTATAGATTTCTACACTTGGCTCAGTATAGGGGAAATAAGAAGGTATGAATTTAATATCATCAAAACCCATCTTTTTATAGAATTGTTTCAAATATCCTAGCAGATTTCGGAAATTTGCATTTTTATCAACAACTATGCCTTCGGTTTGATTAAATTCAAAACCATGACTCCAATCAACTGTTTCGTTTCTAAAACATTTGCCAATCGCAAAGAACTTCTGAGGTAATTCGGATTTTTTTATTTGATTAAGTGTTTTGGCAGATACGCAAGTTGTATGGGTTCTTAATAAAACTCTTTGAGCATCTTGTTCTTTCCAATTATATCTCCAGCCTTTGCTTCCTGCTACTCCTTTTTCATGGGATTCTTTTATTTTATTTACTATTTCTTTTTGAGGTAGTTTGCCTTTTACATCTTTTATATAGAATGTATCTTGAATTTCTCTTACCGGATGGTCTTGAGCAGTGTAGAGCGCATCAAAATTCCAAAAACCAACCTGAGTATGACTTGAAATCATTTCTTTAAAACCCATTTCTGTCCATATTTTTCTTGCATAGTCTATAGATTGATTAACAAAGTGTCTTTTTCCTCCCGAAATTTGAGGTACAGGACTCGTGATATCGTAGCGTCGGAATTTTTTGTTTTTCCAAGCATTACTCGAGATTATTTCAGGAGTTATTGCTTCAATCATTTCTTCTTGCTTAAGGTTTTTTGCTTCTGAAACTATTTCTCTTCCCAGTTCAGTTAATTCAAAATTAACTTGAGTTTCGCTCACTAGTTCAATTATATTTTTTCTATTCTTTAAACTTTCATAAGCATATTTTTGTTCAGGTTCTAATTCTTCTGGAGCTTTTGGTAAGATTTCTAAGAATTTTTCTTCTAAAGATTTGTGGGTTATTTCTTCTTTTTTTCCTTCAAAAATGAGATTTCCTTCCCCTAAGGTCAATAGGGCTTTTTTCTTAAGAGCACCAAGTGCTGCTTGAAATTCATTATCGCTAAGTCCTGATTCTTTTTTGGCATTTTCTAAATTTACTGTCTTTTTTTCTGCTATTAAATTAATAAGCCTTCTTTCAGGTAATCCTTTTTGTTTATATAAAACTCCATTAACACCTAAGTCTATTATTTTTAGGTTTTTTATCTCTAGTTTTACTATTCCTTTGTTGCTTAAGTACTCTAAAGCTCTTAAAACAGCAACCTCATCTAGACTTGTTTTTTTAGAAATTGACTTTACGTCATTTTCTTTTAAGTAATTGAGTATTTTTCTTTCATTTGCACTTAAAGACTCGTGGATTTCCTGGTTTTTGTTCATGTTTTATTTAAAGGTTTGATGTTTAAAAATGTTGTTTAGTGTAAATTAACTAACTAGTTAAAACTAAAATTAATTATGTCTTTGGCTTGTTTTGTACTTGCGCCAAGAGCTAAGAGCGCAGAAAGATAGAGGTTATTACTCTTATTATTTTCTTGGTCTTCTCTGGCTAGGAAAAGTTTTGTTTGAGATTTTCTGGCTAGCATAAGATTTTGTTTTAGTCTTGCTAAAGCTCGGGCTTGCTCTATTTCTGACTTGGATTTTATTTTTTCTAGTTGAACTCCTATTGCAATGTTATTTTTTGTAGCAATATTACATAAAACTTCATTTAAACCCGAGTTTCTTTGCTTGCTATAATCTTTAATCTGAAGATTCTCATTTATTATTAGGGCATCTAGCTTTTTTATTTCAAGAGCCTTGCGATTAAATTCATCATCCTGGCTGAGCAAGGCTATTTTTTGCTCTGGATTTTCTTTTTTAATCTTGAGGATTTGCTTGCGAGCTTCATCAAGGCTTGGGGTTTTTAGAATTTGCATATTATTTTATTATTTTTTATTAAATTACTCAATAATCGTGCCTATAAAATCTTTGTTGTTTAGGAGATTTTGGAATTGCGAGAGGTCTGGGCCGAGAATATAGGTTTTTATTTTATTTGTTTTAATTACTTTCATGGCAACATGATCTACAGGAGCATGCATGCCTGGTTTGTTTGGGATAGACATAACTATTTTATTGAACTCGGCTATTGTAGCTTTTGGAATAAACTTTGCTCCTGGCTCTTTTGGATTTTTATCATAAAGTCCTTTTACATTAGTTAAATTAACAAAATCTGAATGAAGATATGCTGCAATTTTGCAGGCTGTTGCATCGCTTGTTTGATCGGGTGAGTATCTTAAAGCACCGCAAAAAACAATATCATTCCTTTCTAAAAGATTTTTGATGTCCTTCATGCTTTGAGGAATTCCTTTTTCTGGATCTTTATTGAAGAAATAAGACATAAATCTAGCATTTAATCTTGTTACAGAAATTCCTATAAGATTTTGAAGATATTCTGATTTGTTATCTTTTGCTAGGGCTTGGATATATTTTCTGGATACACTTCCGCCACCACAGACAATAACAAATTTATATTTTTTTTTATTTTTGTTGATTAGCTCTCTAAAATTTTTTAAAAAATCCAGATTTATTTCACTAGGGATAATAAGGCTTCCCCCTAAACTAAGAACTAGAATATTCTTCATTTTATTCTAGATTAACTTATTTTTTCTTTTAAGAATAAAGAATGCAATTAAAGTAGGTATTAAACTTATAATAACAAAAAAGATTGCAGATAAAAGAGCAGCCTCTAAATAAGAACAGTTTTGACAGCCTATTTTTGAACTACACTCACAGCGAATACTTGCAAATCCATATATAAAGCCAACAACAAACATAGCAAGAAGAGTATACCAAAAAGGTAAAAACGATTTCTTTTTTTTATCAGCAAAACTAATAGGCTTTCTGTAGCCCTTCCCCCTCTTTTCCATAAACATAATAGAAATTTTGTATATTTAAAGCCTTCGATTATACTGTGAAAAGGCTGGTGTCGGTAACCTCAAATACTTTTAGCCTTGCCCCGCAATCCAACCAACCATGGGCGTAATAAATTGCTCCAAAAGCATTTACCAAATCTCCTTTTTTCTCGAAATGATTACTGTCGCTTAAATAGCATTCTACCATTTCTACAATCTCTCGAGCCCGATTTTCTTTTCCTTTGGATATGCTTTTTTTTGCTATTTCCAGGGCTTTTTTAGTAATATTGCGATAATGCTCTATTTCTTTTTTTTATATTTTTACTCTTTCTTCTTTCATATTAATATAAAATAGCTAGCGTATTTAAGGGTTTTGAATACTCATTTTGCTTTTGTTTCTTTCAAATATAGATTTTATTTAAGTAGGTTTGCAAAATAGGGTTTGCGAAAATTCTTTTCTTGATATAATGGTTAGATTACAGAAATGGTTTAAAAACAGAGTATTTTAGTTAAACAAAAGAGGTTGGGGGGTTTGGTGATACCCCCTTTCCTTTTTTGCTATTATTTAATATTAATTTTCTGAATTTTTGTATTATTGGGTATTTGTGGTCTTGGCATTGGCATTTGATTAAGGGTATTTGGTATTTCCCTATATTTTTTAAGCACAAAACTTGAGCCGGCTAGAGTAACAACAGCCGCCATCTCTAAATTCATTACTCTTGCCTTTAACATTCCTTCTACTAGAGGAATTCTCGCTCTTTCAGAAAAAGACTTTATTATTGCTTCGATTTCTTCTTTGCTAAGAGTAATATCTGCTTTGAAAATTCTATTTGTTTTTACTGTTATATCCTTATTTGGTCCAGCACAATCAATATAAGAGACTTGTGGATTAAGAACAATGCTTGTAAGTCTCCCAAATTCAATTCCATATTGGTTTGGTTTATTTTCTGTAACCACTTGTACTTTTATTACCTCGGGGCTCATTATTTTTTTTGGCTGTTCTATATTTTTCTGTATAACTCGAATTTGGGTTTTGGAAGGTTTGCTTAATATTCTTGGAGCCATTGGAATGATAATTGGCCTTTCGACTTGTTTTTGTTCGGGTTTTACAAATTTCAATCTTAATTTTTCCGCTTGAATTTCTCTTGCTGCTCTTTCTTGTTCTTGGATAAATAATTCGCGTTGTTTTTGTCTAGCTTTAATTATAAAAAGAATTTCTTCTGTAAACTTTATAAGAAAATCTCCGTAAATATCGGTTTTATCTTGATAAGCCATTTTAAATTCTAGGCAATGGTCTTGGTCTTGTTTTTTCTTGGACAGGCATTCTATTAGTCTGTTCTTGTTTTTCCAGATTTAGTCTTGGTTTTAATAAAGACTCTTCTGGGTATATTTTGTGTCGTATTTTTTCTTCGACTAATGTCAAGCCCTTGGCTATTGTTTTATTTTGGTCAAGTAAAACATCTAGCTTTTCAACTAGGGCCCTGTCTTCTTTTGAAAAACCATTTTCTTCTTGTTTTTTAACAAAGCTTTTCGCAGCTATTTCGAATAATTGCAACAGTCTTGAAATGTTGTCAGAAAGAACATCGAATTTTACTGATAGGTTGGTAAGAACCTTTTGCATATTTACAAAATTATCAATTAAAGCTAGTTGAATCTCTCTAGAAGTCATCTGTTTCTTTTTTCCCTCTTTTTCTACCATGGGTAATTTAGGTTTAGTTAATTTATAAAGTTTGCTTATGCCTCTTTTTACTTATTTAAACCCGTCTATTCTCAATCTTCTTAAAAAAACAGAGGCATATTGGATTAATTGTCTCTTAAGATCTTCAGCTTCTTCAAAATTTTCCCTTTCAATAGCAATATGCTGGTCTCTTCTTAAATCGTTATAAAATTCAAGTCTTTGATTATAGCTTCTTCTAAGAATTTCTTTTCCTACTGGAATCAAATCTTCTAAATCTTCCTTAACTTTTTCAGAATCATCTAGCCCCAAACTCCAGTCTAGGTTTTGTAATTCTGCTTGATATATGTCCCAAAGAAAACTTAAATCTGCTGACTTTAAGTCTCCTAGATTTTTTTCCAAGCTCATGTTAAATGGGCGCAGAGGGAATCGAACCCCCATCTGCCGCTCTGGAGGCGGCCATTCTACCATTGGACTATGCACCCGATATAATTTGAATAGAATTAGATATTAAAAATCTATCCTTTTATTGATTTTTATATGATCTCATCGAACCCTGAATGTTTTGAGATAAGAAGGTTGATTAATCTTTTTTTTAATATTACCTATTATTGCTCCAACTAAAAGCCCAAGCATAAACCAAATTATTACTATTGTAATTATCCCCCCCAAATTCATGACACATCCGGTTATTTTACAACTCAAGATTGTTATTTGTTTTGTTCCAGGCAAAATTGCAAGTACCCATTCCAAAGGACTTGAAAAAATAGATAGTAAAATAAGGGAAATTAAAAGAAGAGCTTCGAGGATTCCAGAACCCCCCATTTTCTCTACAGCAAATCTTAAAATAGAAAAGGCTATTAAAGTGATTATAACTGCAATAGCCCAGCGGATTCCCCACCGTACACACTCGGGTTTTGTTTTTTTATTTAACATGCCTCTTTTTCTTGAATATACTTGGAAAAGCCAATATTTAAAAGTTTGTAATACCTCTTTTTTTTATGAATAAGGAAATTCAAAGAATAATATTAGATACTAATTTTTTAGTATACTGTGCCGAAAAGAAAGTTGATTACGTTGAATCTATAAATAACTTAATGTCGTCGGGTTATGAACTTGTTGTTCCAAATCAAGTAGTAGAAGAGCTTATGATGCTGGCTTCCAAAGCTAAAAAACTATCAGATAGAAGCGCTGCACTATTGGCTTTGCATTTGCTCAAACATAACAAGATAAAACAAATCGAAACAACAGGAAAAAACGCAGACCAGGGTATTGTAAAAATTAGTAAGGGAAATATTGTGGCTACTCTAGATAGGGTTCTAAAGAAAAAAGTTGAAAAAAGCATTGTTTTGAACTATAAAGGGAAACTTAGTTTTGGCTAGGGGTAAGCTTTATAAATCCTGTTTTTGTGTTAATTTTATGTTCTATGTTATTGATGTAGAGGATTATGTAAGAGTAGAGCCAAGGTTGTTCGGTTTAGATACTAAAACAGCTGTAGAAGAACAATTACAAAGTCTTTATGAAGTTTATCACGACGAGGAAATAGGCGAAGTAATAGGAGTTATTAGCGTTTCTAAAGTTGGAGAGGGAATAATTATCCCTGGAGATGGAGCAGCTTATTATAATTCTGATTTTAAATTGTTAGTTTGGAAACCTGAAATTAATGAATTAGTTTACGGAACAATTGCAGAAATAACAAATTTCGGTGCATTCCTTAGTATGGGTGCAATGCAAGGAATGATCCATATAAGCCAGACAATGGAAGATTTTGTGAGTTTTTCTTCAAGTAATGTTCTTACTGGAAAATCTAGTAAAAGAGTATTAAAGAAAGGAGATAATTGCTTAGCAAGAATTGTTGCAATATCTTATAAAGCAGATAGTCCGAAGATAGGATTAACCATGAGACAGCCAGGATTAGGAAAAATAGAATGGGTGGAAGAAGAGAAGAAAAAGGAAAAATCTGCAGCTAAAAAAGCTGGAAAGGAAGATAAAGAATCTAAGGGAAAAAAAGGAGGAAAAAAATAATTTTAAATTCATATGGCAAAAAAAGCAAAAGCATGTAAAAAGTGCAGATTCATATATGAAGAAGGAGAAAAATGTCCTAAGTGCGGTAGTCAAAGTTTCACTGAAAATTGGAAAGGTAAAATTGAAATAGTAAATCCTGAAAATTCTGAAATAGCCAAGGAATTAAAATTGGTAGAAAAAGGAATTTATACAATTAAAAGCGATTAATTTTAAAATGAAGATTAAAAAAGATTTTAACAATCAACTAGCTAAACGCAGAGAAGTAGAATTTATTTTGGAATCTGATAAAAACCCTAGTTTTGATGAAATGGTTAAAAAAGTAGCCGAACATTTTAAGGCTAACGAAGAGCAGGTTCTTGTCGAGAATATTAAAGGGGCTTTTGGTAGTAAGGAATTTTTGATTGTTGCTAGTATTTATGAATCAAAAGAATTAAAAGATAAAGCTCAAGCTAGAATGATAAAGGTTAAAAAGGTAGCAACACCTGCACAATAATAAAATGGTAAAAAATAAATCTAAACGAAAGAAAATAAACAAACCGACTAGTAAAAAGTATAAATTTTATACAATCTCGGGCGATAGTGTTAAAAGAGCAAGAAGCTGTCCGAGATGTGGGCCTGGTGTTTTTTTAATGGTAGCTAAAGATAGGGCTTATTGTGGAAAATGTCATTATACTGAATTTTCAGGCAAACCTGCTCCTGTTCTAGAGAAAGCAAAGCCAGTAGTAAAGGGAAAAAAGTAATTTTTCTATTCTGATTCGTGATTTAGTTTACTTAGTTTTAGGTTATATTTTGATTCTCAATAAAGCTTAAAAGCAGAATTCTCTTTGTTTTTATATGCCTCCTAGCTCTAGTGATGTAGAAGAATATGAGAAATTAAGAAAAGAACTTGATGGTATCTTTAACTCTGTTAGACCCCGAGATTCTAGAGAAGCTGCTCAAGAAGCTATTATTCGTTCGGTTTTAGAAGCGGCTAAACTTGATGAGGCTCTTAGAAGGCAACTTATTGATACAATTAATCACAAGATTTCAGATTTAACCTCAAGAGTAATTAGGCTCGAAAGAGCCCCAAAAGGACCAGGTTATAGCTCCAAACCAATTCAAATGCCTAATAGGGAGCTTGGAGAAACCATACTCAAGGGTATAATGGATACTGCTAGGGGTATTGAATTAAGTGCAGAAGTAGTTGGTTCTTTGGCCGCTCTGGGTTTGAGGAGTCGGGGGGAGGTTACTCGATATTTTGATGAATTAAGAGAGGTAGTTGTTGAAAGATTTGAGGGTTATGTTACTGAAAGAATAAAAACTGAAGAAGAAAGAATTATGAAGAAAAGAGCAGTGAGAAGCACTCTTTTTACCCTTATTGGAATTCCTGCAATAATAGTCGCAAGTATTTTTGGCAACCAAGTTTGGAATTATTTCAAAGCACAAAGAATGCGAACAGAAGGAATTTCTGGACAAGTGGTTGCTCTCGAAGCAAGAACAAAAGAAATTGCAGTTCTACAAGAAGCTTATCTAGATTTAAATTTAAAGTTTGGCGAACTTGCATCTAATCAATATGCTCAGGCTCAAACTATTTCTAATTTAACTGCGCAAGTAGATGCTTCTGAAAGAGATACTAAAAATTATGTTGATGAAACTGCTTGCGAATTGGAATCTGAAAACCATACCCGAGATGTAGATTTGGAAAGGAGAGTTAATGAAAGAATCGATTTGAGTCATTCTAATTTAACTTCGAGAATTCAAGAATCCGTGGCTTCTTTGGTTGGAAGAATTGATAAACATGCAGAAGTACTTCAAAAAGATGGAAACTCTATCGCTTCTCTTAGCCATGAAATTTCCGTATTAACACAACTTATACAAGATAACTCTTCAGAGGATAAAAGAGCTTATTCTAGTGTTGTAAATTTTATTAAACTGGTTGAAGATAGAGTTGAAGCTTATGGTGCTTCTGGAAAACTTACTCAAAAAGAACTTGATTTAATGAAAAAACAATTGGATGATCTAAGAAAAGCCAGCGATGATTATCTTCTAAAAATTCCCTCTTTGAGGTTTGGTTCTGATTAATTCTATTTATTGTGCTTGATAACAGCTCGCGCCGAGAAATATAAACCCTAAGAAGAGGCGCGAGATGTAAAAATTAGTACACCTGTTGCCTCTTCTCGGGAAAAAGAGGTGATAATTACTATAGTCTTAATTAGTTTTTAAAGCTTTTGGTGTGTTGTAATTAGAAAGTGACAATAAAGATAAATATCTAACTTGTATCATAGATTTTATAAACAAGGAAATTAGTAATCTATAAGGGTTTAATATGGAAGAAGAGGTAAAAAAAGAAGCCAAGGTCGGGGAAAATAATTCTAGCAAAATGCCCGAAACTCTTGGAGAACATCCTCAACAAATTCAGGTTTATAGTATTATAAACAATGACGACCCTAGTTGGCAGACTATTATTTATGATTTGATTAATAGTGAACAACTTGACCCGTGGAATATTGATTTGAGTAACTTATGTAAGGGTTATCTTAGAAAAATCCACGAAATGCAAGAAGCAGATTTTTTTGTTTCTAGTAAGGTATTATTGGCAGCCGCACTTTTGCTAAGAATTAAGTCAGATTTATTGCTTACTAAATATATTCGTGAGATTGACAATATTTTATTTAAGAAAGAAGAAAAAATAGAAAAAATTCTTGAGAGGATTGAAATTGATGAGGATTTGATTCCTTATCTTTCGCCGAAAACTCCTATGCCCAGATTTAAGAAAGTTACATTACAGGAGCTTATTACTGCTCTGGATGTTGCTATTAAAACAGAAGGAAGAAGAATTCAAAAAGAAATAGAAAAAAAGCAAGCCGAGAGATTAAGTTATGTTGATATTCCAAAGTTTAGAAGAATTAATATTAAAGATAGAATAAAGAACTTTTATGCTAAAGTTTTAACAACTTTTAAAAATAAAAAAGGGGAGACTAGGCTTGCTTATTCACATTTTACTCCAAGTAAAGAAGAGAAGATTGCTTGTTTCTTGCCCATGCTTCACTTGAGCAATACTAATAAATTATGGATAGAACAGGAAAACCATTATTCAGAAATTTATCTTTATTTGCTTGAGGTTTTTAAGAAAACTCACCCGGATTTTGATAAGGATTTAATTGAAGGAAATTTTGATAGTGGAATAGGGGATATGCCCAATCCAGACTTAATTGAAGATGCTAAAAGTCAAGTAATAGAAGATATTGATAAGGAATTGGAAAGTCTACAAGAGAGCGAAAAAGAAGAACATGTTAAAAAGATTAACAAAGATTTTGAAAATCCTATTGATGACTTAATTGAAGGAACCGAGAATATTGGAGAAGAATTGAATGAGAATACTTCTGAAAAATAAAACACCGTAATCTTTTTTTAGATTTACATACTAAAAAGAACTCGAGCATTTAATCACTAATTATTTAAGCTCTAATTCTCTATTAAATTTATGGCTAAAAATCGATACTTTACATTTTGGATAGCACTTATACTTGTGGTTGTATTTGTATTGCAACTTGTTGTTCCTGGATTCACAGAGACTTTTTATTTAACCTCAAGCGCCCTAGAAAGTCCATGGCAATTTGTGAGTGCCATATTCTTGCATGGCGGGGTTGCACACTTGGTTTACAACCTTTTTGCCTTAATTTTATTTGGATTTATGCTTGAAAGTTTGATTGGAAGCAAACGCTTTTTGATATTATATCTTGTTGTAGGAATTTTTGCTAATCTTGTTAGTTTTATGTTTTACCCTAGCTCTTTAGGGGCTTCAGGAGCAATTATGGCTTTAATTGGTTGTATGGCTGTACTTAAACCAATGATGACTGTCTGGGCTTTTAATTTACCTATGCCTATGTTTGTTTTGGCTATTATCTGGGTTATTGGCTCGGTAATGGGTGTGTTTGGACTTGGAGATCCCACTACTGGGCATATAGCTCATTTATCGGGAATTGTAATAGGGCTTTTGTATGGGATTTATTTAAGATTGAAAAAACAGAAGAGAGAAAGAAATAATTCTATAATTTTTGAAAGAAAACTTGAGCTACCCGAAGATTATATGCAAGAGTGGGAAAAAAGGAATTTGAGAAGATAAAATTCTAAGTTATACTCTAAACTTCGCCTCGTTTCTTAGCAAAACTACTCGCAACCAATAATGGAAACAAAAGAGTAGCATCACCGAAAACTTTGATGTTTTCAGAATTAGGTAGAATTTTACCCCAACTAATTGCTTCTTCAGGCAAAGCTCCTGCATCGCTTCCATCAAATTCTTGAGCATTGTTAATGTAAACCGCATAATCTAACCCATTCCTTAGCATATTTGCATTTAGTATTGCATGTTTTATTATTCCAGAACCAAGAATAATTGCTCCTGATTTTTTTAATCCAATTGTTGTGTTATTAAACCATACGACATCCTCGGTTATGTCTATTTTAAAGTCCGGATGTTTAAATTTAAAAAAATAAATATTATCGCCTAAAGCTCCATCTAGTATAGAAGGACAGTAAACGGGGATTTTGTTTTTCCAAGCCCAATAATATATTGATTTAGAATTATTTATTTTTTCTCCTAGCTTCCAAATAATATCTAAAGGGGTTATAATTCTGCCTGTTCTTTTTTGTTCTTGATAAAAATATTCTAATATCGGTTGAAAGAACTCTTCAAATTCAATATATCTTTGATTTGGGGCAAAGATATTTCCTATTCTATTAATTCCTTTTTTTCTTAATTCTGCGCCATTAGCTCGGAAATCGCCTAATCTAAAATTACCTAAGCACTTTATTATATCTTCTTCAATTCCTCCTGTTGTTGTAACGCAGACATTAACTTTTTTATTTTGAACTAAAAATCTAATTATATCTCGTAATCCAGAACTAATCATATTCGAAGTATAACCTAAGAAAATAAATGCCTGATTTTTTATCATATTGTTAGTTATCTCAATTGCTCGCGCAAAATGAGAAGCCTGAAAGCCTGTTGTAGCATAATTTTTTATTAATTGCTCGTAGTCTAGTGGTTTATCAAAATTATATCCTTCAATAATTTGTCCTTTTACTTCTTGAGATTTTCTTAAAATATTCTTCTTGGCTATTCTCTCATTATTTTTTAAGTTTTGATTTGATTTTTTTGATTTATTAATTTTATTTGTATGTAATAGCTGCGAATCTGCTTCAATTTCTTTGTCTTTTAAGTCTGAGTTTAGTAAATCTGTTCCTAAGTAGATTCTTTTTTTGTTGACTCTGTTTTTTTCTCTTATAGACAGGACTCGATAGTAATATTTTTTGTTATTCCTTTCTTTTATTTCTGTATATGCCATATTTTTTGTACGTCCACATGGTTTAAAAATCTTTGGTTTGTGGACGTACGAGCTTACATAAGTATAAATATCTTTTTTTCTTTTGTTAAACATGCAAATCCCAGGTAATCCTTTTTCAAGAGAAGATGCAGTGGTAAGATTCTCTAATAGTTTAAGATATACTGGCAGCAAGAGCAGATTACCCCCAAGACCTAATCCTGGGCAAAACCCGAGAGCCGGACAAAGAAAATATGTTCCTATGCCTCTTCTTCCGCTACCCCGAAAAAACTATATAAGTCCCCTAGAAGGTGCATTAATAGGAGTGATTGTAATCTTGGGCACTATTGGAGTTTATCTGGCTTATCAGGTATTCAAATCATATTCAGAATAATTTTTCTATTTTACCTTAACATTTCTATCTGCTTTTTCGTAGGTTTTCTTTACTTTATCTAATAGTTGCTTAAATTTTCTTTGTTTTATTGCTTTTCTGGCTTGGAGCATTAAATCTTGAAGATAAAATAAATTATGATAGGTTGCTAAGTACATTCCTACTGCTTCTTGTTGTTTTAATTGATATCTTATATAAGCTCTAGAAAAGTTTTTACAAACTTTGCACTTACAGTTTTTATCTAAAGGGCTTGAGTCTTTTTCGTAAATCTTGCGGTCTAACCTTAGTTTACCTTGGCTTGTTAGAATTGTTGCGTGCCTTGCATTTTGAGTTGGGAATCTTGAGTCAAACATGTCTACTCCTCTTGAAATAGCTTGTAATAACTCGATGGGATTTCCTGCGCCCATTAAATAAACTGGCTTATTCTCCGGAATAATTTTTTTACAAGTCTCCACCATTTTCATTTCTTGTTCAATAGACTCGCCAAGCGCCAATCCGCCAATAGAGTAGCCATCAAAATTTAATTTTACTAAGTCATTAGAAGATTGCTTTCTTAAATCCTCGTGAATTCCTCCTTGAATAATTCCCCACAATAATTGCTTTTTATTCTTGGTTTTAGATTTTTGTAATAAATCGTGTTCTTTTTTACATCTTTCTGCCCATTGGGTTGTTCTTTCTATTGCTAATTTAACTTGAGACTTTGAATGTTCCATTAAGGGCATGGTATCTAAGCACATGGCAATATCTGAATCCAAGTCAATTTGGATTTGCATATCTTTTTCAGGAGTTATAAAAATTGTTTTATTTTCAAAAGGGTCTTTGAAGTAAACTCCTCTTTCATCGCTTTTTATATATAGGCTTGGAGAATACATTTGAAAACCTCCAGAATCAGTTACATTTATTCCTTTAAAGTTCATGAATTTTTTTATTCCCCCAAGTTGTTTAATAAAACTTTCTCCTGGACGAAGATGAAGAATAAAAGTATTAGATATAACGGCATTGCAATTCATTTCCTTTAATTCTAAGCTTGAAATATGTTTTACTGCTGTTTTTGTTGCAACAGGCATAAAAAAAGGAGTTTCAATATTTCCGGACTTTGTTTTTATAATTCCTGTTCGGGCTTTTGTTTGCTTATCTTTTGCTAGAATTTTGAAACAGGAGTTATTCTGTTTATTATTTTTATTTTTGGTTGGTGATTTTTGTTTTTTCATTTTATTTTTAATAGCTTGAATTCTTTTAATATTTCATATTTTTTTATGTAATGAGTTTCAATAAAGGGTTCACCCAGATTACAAAAATTTGCTTCCTCGCCTAAACCATCGCGAGATAAATATAGGGCTGTTCTATTTTCATTTGTGCCAAAGACCAGTCCGGTTTTTACTTCTAATCCAGTTAAAGGATAATTTACAGTAACAATTGCTACATGAATGGCTGGAAATCTTTTTGAACCTGCTCTTAATTCTTGCTCAGAGATTATGGGCAGGGCTTGCAAAATTTGTTTTAGGTTCGGTTTTTGATTTCTTTCGTCCATTTTGATAATTGAGTTATTACTCCCATTATTAAAGAAAAATTGAGGTTATAAACTAATCACTTGTGTCTCGTGAGCTTACAGCCCCTGCGGGTGCGTCTTTTGGGTAAGGGCATTGACAAGTCTCGGTTGTTCCCAGATTAAGATAAATTCTTTTATAATGTGGACATTCTCTCTCCAAACACATCGGCACTACAGCACGAGGTAATAATCCCCTATGAAAGGGATAATCGCAGAAATCAATAAATCTTCCCAGTTGATCTTTACCGGGTTGATAAGGCATAATCCTTGGTCTTCTACCTTCGTCCTTTTCTGTCTTAGTGAATGCATGTCCTCCACATTTTTTTCTTCTATGTTTCATTTTGGATTTTAACAGAACTCTTTCCCTTGGATGCTTTTTCATGTATCTTTGGGTTTAAAAATATATGGTTTTGTTGTAACTTCTGTGTTATAATAAGAATTTAAATAATATCCTTGTATATTAATTTATAATACTCTAAAATGGATAGACGAGATTTTATTAAGGCAAGTGCTTTAGCCGCGCTTGGGACTTCATTAGGCAGAGCAGATAATCCTCCTCCTGCTAAAGCTAAATCTATAATTCAAGTCTTTTTATGGGGTGGAATGTCTCATACAGATACATGGGATCCTAAAATTAAAGCAGGTTATGATTATACTGGTGAGTTTAGCCAAGAAATTCCCACAAATGTTCCTGAAATAAAACTCGGAGCTTTGTTCCCTAATCTTGCTAAGCAAGCAGATAAGTTTTCATTAATAAGAAGTATGACTCATAGAAATAATGGGCATGAAACCGCTGCTTATTTAATGCAAACAGGACATCAGCCAGGAGAAAGACTTGCTTATCCTTCTATTGGTGCAATTTTTGCTTTATTTAAAGGAAAGGACTACAAGGGTTTAATTCCACCTTATATTGTTTTAACTCAACCTCAAGGAAGATTTTCAGAAGCAGGATTTTTAGGTCCAAAGTATAAACCTTTTGCAACAGGCGGAGATCCTAATGCAACCCGATTTGAAGTTGAGGGTGTTGTTGCTCGAGGAATTTCGGATGCTAGGCAATTATCTAGACGAGAATTATTAGGAAATATGAATACCATGCGTCATGCTTATGCTTCTAGTCCGGTTATTAAGGAAGCTTGGGCTTGCGAGAATGCAGCTTATGATTTAATTTTGGGAAAAGGTAAAGAAGTTTTTGATTTATCTCAAGAAAAACCAGAGTTGCGAGATAAATATGGTAGATTTACTTTTGGGCAAGATTGTTTGGCTGCTCGAAGACTTGTGGAAGCAGGAGTTCCTTTTGTTTGTATTAATTATCCTGGCGGGTGGGATACTCATAGTAGTCATTTCGCTACAATGAAGAGACAAGTGCCCCAATTAGATCAAGGACTTGCTACTCTTCTTGAAGATTTGAATAGTCGGGGTTTATTAGAGAGCACAATTGTTTGGTGCTGTGGGGAATTTGGAAGAACCCCTAAGGTGGATTGGCAACCGCCATGGAATGGTGGAAGAAATCATTATGGAAATGTTTTTTCTGTTCTTCTTGCTGGTGGTGGATTTAAAGGAGGACAAATTGTTGGTGCTTCGAACGAAAGAGGAGAAGAAGTTTTAGAACGTCCTGTTTATCCTGTTGATTTACTTGGTAGTATTTATCAACTTGCTGGAATAGATCCTCGGGCAAAATTACCTCATCCAGAAGGACTTGAAGCTTATGTTCTTCCTAAACCCGATGAGAAGGGCGTTAAATCTGCTGGATTATTAACAGAGATAATGTAGATTTTGAAAAGATAATTTTACAATCCCTGAAAAATCTGAAAATTTTTATATATTAATCTAATGCTTCAATTAAACCATCGTTTTTATCTCGATTTATTTTTGAAGATACCAAATCAATTACCAAGGCTAGTCCTGTTCCTATTGCGGCAGCAGCAAAATCTTTTGGATCATAAGTGCCCGGCAAGATGCCAAATTTTTGTGCTAATTCGCCAGCGCACATTAAACCTAAGCTTGTTAATGCAGAACTTGCTTTAGAAAAACCAAGCATTCGGTTTATGAAATATACTCCCCCTGTTAAGAGTACATCTGTAAGATTTCCATTTTTAGCAAGCATATAGCCGCCCATTGATGCTGTTGTTTCTGGTAAGTATCTCATTTTTTCCTCCTATTCTACTTATATATGTATTAAGAACTATTTAAACCTTTGTATTTGTAACTACTGTCTAATTACAACATAATTGAATAGAATGCTCCTGCCGGGATTCTCACCCTCCGTGTTCGAATCCCGATTGTAAATTAGTTTATAGAGAATTGTAGCATATTTACCATCTACGATGGTAAAATGCTCCTGCCGGGATTCGAACCCGGGTTCCAGCCTTGAAAGGGCTGTGTCCTTGGCCTCTGGACGACAGGAGCAGGTATCAAACTTTTTATTATTTGACTTAATTATTTGTGGTTTTTGGCTTTTAAAAGCTTTGGTTTTCGGTAAGTTTGCTATTGATTTCTTTACCCTAGAGTTAAACAAAAATTGGAAAAGACTTATAAAACCTCTTTTTATGTTATAAGTATGGCTAAATCACCTATGAATAAAGCCGCTGGAAAAAACTTCAAGATAAATGATTTAATTTTCAAAGAACTTCTTAGAAGACCACACTCTCTTGAAGGCAAGAATAAAGTTTACAATATCGCAGATTCTAAGTTTTGGTATCTTACTCCAGAACAAGCACAAGCTTTTTTAGATTTAGAAAAAAAAGACAAATTTCAGCAATCTGTTGTAAAAAAAGAAAATGATTTGCTTCAATCTGGATTTAAGGAAATATTTCCAATGATAGCCGGTAAAAAATTAAATATTATTGATTTGGGTTGTGGAGACGGAAAAAAAGCAAAAGTTTTAGTTGAGCAATTCAAAGACAAATCTAAATTAAGATATTGTCCAATTGATATTAGTCATTATATGATTGAAAAAGCAATTAATACTTTTTCCGGTTCAAATTTAAAAAAAATTCCAGTTCATTGGAATGTTTCTTCTTTTGAAAATATAGAGAATATTTCAGAAATGTTGAGAAAAAGCAATTTCACAACAAATTTATTCCTACTTCTTGGAGGAACAATTGAGAATTCAGAATTGCATGAACTTTTAGATGAAATAAGGGGGGCTATGAGGGATTCAGACTGCCTTGTTATAGGTAATAAGGTTACAGAAGTAAATCCTTCTGTTGTAGTTAAATATTATAATGCTGCCAAGTATATTGACGATTTATTATTTAAAACGATTAACCAACTTGGATTTGATAAAAAAGAAGTAAGTTATAGCTCCAGATTCAGAGGGCAAAGAATAGAAATGTTTTACACTATTAAGAATGCAAGAACTATTGAATCTAGTGGAAGAAAGATTGAATTTAAGCAAGGCGATAAAATAATAGTAGCTTATTCTTATAAGTATAGTCAAGATGCTCTTTTAGGGTGGCTTAATCTTTACTTTAGTTTTGTACAACCCCTCGTTTCGAAAGATAAAAGTTATATCCTTGTTTTATGTAAGAAGTAGCTTTGCCCCTATCTTAGACATAGAAGAATATTTAAAAACTCTCTAACTCGTATTTTTATGTATGAGCCCATAGCTCAGCCCGGTTAGAGCACCGCTCTTATAAGTGTAGACTTCGCTAGAAGTTTATTTTCAAGCATCCGGTTGCGGGAATTGCAAAAACCCGCTGGCGGTTGTTGCTAAGAAAGGCGGGGGTCCCAAGTTCAAATCTTGGTGGGCTCATGCAAATAAAGATGGTTTACAAAGGAATTATTATTGAAGAAAGTTTAAGCGATAATAGTATTCTGAAAAAAATTAATATCGTTAAAACAGAGGTTGAAAAAGTTACTTTTGAACATAAAACTCCTTGGCTTGATAAATGGACTATGCATACAATATCTGTTCTTGATAAAGATGCTCCAGAAGTCGCAAAATTAATTTCTAATGCTCTCGAAAGTAAGCATGAGTGGTATGCTGATTTTAAAAATTCTAAGTGGCATTTCATTATTTTTAGAAATAAGGTTTTTAAAATTAACAGGGTAAAAAAAGAAGAATACAAAAAAGTTCAGAAGTATGGTGTTGCTTTGGGAATTCCCGAATATCAATTAGACTTTTCTCCAGAAATTAAAATTTAATTTTTAATTTTTACGACTCGGAAAGGTTACATAGATTTTTAAAGAACTGAAATGGTTTTGATATGATTAAAATGATAATTGGTGTGTGTGGTTCTGTTGCAGCTGGAAAAGAAACATTGACGAGTTTTTTTAGAGAAAAAGGGTTTATTTATTTTGAAACTCGACAGATAATTGTGGAAGAGCTTAAAAAACTAGGTTTGGAGTTATCGCGAAAAAACATGCAGGACTGGGCTGATGAACGGCGAGCAAAGTTTGGGGTTGGTGCGATTATGAAAATTATGCTTGAAAAAGCTTCTGAAGATTTGAGTAAGAACTATATGTTTGATAGTTTAAGAAATGATGGGGAGGCCTTGTTCTTGCGCGAAGAGCTTGGAGAAGATTTTATTTTAATTGGGGTTGATGCTCCTCTTGAGATTAGATTTAAGAGAGCTGTTGAAAGAGCAAAGCCTTCTGACCCTGTTATTTGGGAAGATTTTGTTAAAATGAATGAAAGGGATTTAAACGATAAAAGTAATCCCTTTGGCCAGCAAACACAAAAGCTTCTTGATATGGCTGATTTTGTGATTATAAATGATAAGGATTTGGAAAGTGCCAAGAAACAAGTTGAAGATATTTGGGGCAAGATTGAAACAAGAAGGAGCAATTAACTTAATTGCATAAATTATTAAACCTTTATTCTCTTGGATTTTTATGTTAATAGGAATTATTGGAAAAGCTAATGTTGGTAAAAGCACCTTTTATAAGGCTGCAACTTTAGCTGAAGTTTTAATTGCTAATTATCCTTTTGCTACTATTAAGCCTAATCATGGAGTGGCTTATGTAAAAATTCCTTGTATTGATTCAGAGTTTAAAGTTCAATGCATGCCTCGAACAGGATTCTGCATAAATCATATTAGGTTTGTTCCTGTTGATTTGATGGATGTTGCTGGACTTGTTCCCGGAGCTAGTGAGGGAAAAGGTTTAGGAAATCAATTTTTAAGCGATTTAAGCCAAGCAGATTGCTTTATTCATGTTGTTGATGCAAGCGGAGGAACAACAATAGAAGGAAAGCCAGCAGAACCTGGAAGTCATGATCCTATTGAAGACATTAAGTTTATTGAACGCGAACTTGATTTGTGGTATTTGGGTATATTAAAAAAAGTTTGGAGGGTTTTTGCCAGAACAATCTCGACAGTTAAAGATGCACAATTTGCAAAAGAAGTTGCTAAACAGTTTTCCGGATTAAAAATTGATGAAGATTTAGTTAAACGAGTTTTACTAAAAAATAAATTGAATGCAGATAAGCCTGATGCTTGGACTGATAACGAGCTTGAGATTTTTGCAAGAGGTTTAAGAATAATGAGTAAGCCTATGATAATTGCAGCTAACAAATGTGATACTAGCTTTGGAAAAACTAATGCAGAAAGGCTTGCTAAAGAATTTCCAGAATATCTTGTGGTGCCTTGTTCTGCTGATTCTGAGCTTGCTCTTCGCCAGGCTGCTAAAGCAGGACTTATAGAGTATGTGCCTGGCGAGTGTGATTTTAAATTAAAAAAAGAACTCTTACCAAAGCAATTAGAAGCACTTGAAGCAATTAAGAAAAATGTTCTCGCACAATTCAAAGAAGGAACAGGAGTTCAGGCAGTATTGAATCATGCTGTGTTTGATTTATTAAAATATATTGCTATTTTTCCTGCTGGTGCGCATAAACTTGCAGATTCAAAAGGAAATATACTTCCGGATTGTTTTTTACTTCCTTCTGGATCTACTGCACTTGACTTTGCTTTTAGTTTACATAGTGATATTGGAAAGAATTTTGTTAAGGCGATTGATGCTAGAACAGGTAAAGCCCTAGGAAAGGATCATGTTTTGCAACATCGCGATGCGCTTGAGATAGCGACAAGATAAAAATAAAAGGAGAAAAATGAAATTTTTTATTAGAGTTAAAACATCAAGTATTGAACAATCAATAGAAGAGTTTGGAGATCATAGGTATTTGATACATTTAAAATCCCGGCCAGAGAATAATGAAGCTAATATAGAACTGCTTAAATTATTTGCTAAGCATATTGGGGTTCCAAGCACAAAACTTAAAATCACCTCTGGCTTAACTAGCAAAGATAAGATTATTGAAAGCGTTTATTAAAAAATGGGTATAAAATATGAAATAGCGCATGATATTATTGAAAGACTTTTTGATATCTCGAGTACCTTGGGTATGGATCATATTAGACTTTCAGGAATACATGCTGTTAGGAGCATTGGCACTGGCTCTAGAGGCACAATTGCTCGATGTCACGCCCTCTCAAAGATATGGCAACTTGCTTTGGGAACAAAAGCTGTTTATATAATTGAAGTTATTAGTGAAAAATTCGATAGAATGAGTCGCGAAGAGCAAGATAAAGTTCTTATTCATGAACTCTTGCATATTCCTCTTAGTTTTGGAGGGGGATTTAAGCACCATGATTTTGTGCATGAAAGAAATGTAGAAAAAATTTATCGCAAATATATAGAGTTAAAGAAAAACAATTCTCGCTCAGGAACTAATCATGTTCAGGAGGAAATAAAAAAACATGAACAAAAAAAGAAAAATAGCTTTTGGTTTTAATCGCAAGAAATATTCAATATCAGAATATAATGTATGCTCAAATGTATTTTCTAAAGCAAGAGGATTGATGTTTAGGCCTCGTGGGTATAAAACTCCGCTTCTTTTTGTTTTTTCTAAGCCAGGATTTCATGCAATTCATAGCTTTTTTTGTAGAAAGTTTATTGCTGCTTGGTTTTTAGAAAAAAATGGGAAACTCGAGTTTATCGAAGCTAAAATTGTCTCACCCTGGAAATCTGCTGTTAACTGTAGTAAGAAATTCAATTTTCTCCTCGAGATTCCGCTTGGTTAAGTTGTAATTTAAAGGTAGTCCCGTCGGGTAAGAAACATTTAAATACTCTTTAAATGGTATTATATTATAAAAATCATTAAAAGGAGGTAAAAAAATGGGAAGTGTTATTGCTAGAAATGTTGTAAAACGCAAGCCAGGATACCTTTACTACGTTGACGGAAAAGGAAACGTTTGTGAAGCTAAGATGGCTAGAGGCGGAAAAAAGAAAAAAAGATAAAAATTCTTTTTTCCTTATTTTTTAATTTTATTTTATAAATTTTTCTAATTCTTTTTTTACTTTTTATGATTATTATGCTATTTTTCTATTATTCTTGTTTAATTAAATTTTTATAGGCTGTTTTCTTGTAGTTTTTATGGTAGTTGTTTTAGGAATTGAAAGTACAGCGCACACTTTTGGAATTGCTATTGTTAAAGATGGCAGAGTTTTGAGTAATGTGCGAGACATGTATACCACAGAGAAGGGCGGAATTGTGCCACTTGACTCGGCTAAACATCATCGAGAAGTTGCTCCGCGGTTACTTGCTCAGGCGCTTGAGAAAGCTTGCATTCGCGAAAATGAGATTGAAGTAATTGCTTTTTCACAAGGTCCCGGAATTGCGCCTTGCTTGCTTTTTGGTTTAAATTTTACTAAAGAACTTTCCTCGAGGCTTGGGTTGCCTGTTGTTCCTGTGAATCATTGTGTTGCTCATCTAGAGATAGGAAGATTAACAGGAGCTAAGGATCCTGTACTTCTTTATGCTTCTGGAGCTAATACTCAAATAATTGCTTATGCTGCTGGCAAGTATAGAGTTTTCGGAGAAACTCTTGATTTAGGTGTTGGAAATTTTATTGATACTTTTGCTCGACATGCTGGAATAGGTTTTCCAGGCGGTCCGAAAATAGCTGCTCTTGCTGAACAAGCCTCAGAAGAAGTTAAAAAAAATTTAATCGAGTTACCTTATTCAATAAAAGGCATGGATGTTGCTTTTTCAGGAGCTCAAACAAAATTAAAACAGCTTTTAGATTCTGGAAAATATAAAATAGAAGACTTGAGCTATAGTATGCAAGAAACTATTTTTCCAATGCTTATAGAAGCATCGGAGAGGGCCCTAGCTCATACTGGAAAAACAGAGTTATTAATTGGTGGGGGAGTTGGATGTAATAAAAGACTTCAAGAAATGGCTAGAATTATGTGCGAAGAGCGCGGTTGTGTATTTTTTGTTCCTGAAAATCAATTCCTTGTGGATAACGCGGGAATGATAGCTTTTCTTGGCGAGATTATGTTCAAGCGCAGAGTTTATACCAAACTTGAAGATGTTAAGAATTTAGATATTAAGCCTAGAGAAAGAACCGATGATATAGAAGTTAGTTGGAAATAGGGAATAAAAGGTTTATAAACTGTTTTCTATTTGAATTTTTAACCTTCTGGGAGATTTTGGTGTTTTGTATGGTATGGCGGAATTAGATATTGGTTGTGGAAAAGAAAAACACCCTGGAGCAGTAGGATTAGATATGAATCCTGGAATAAATCCAGACGTAGTCTTTGAAATAGCACTTGGTAAACTTTTACCTTTTCCGGATAATTATTTCGATAGAATTTGGATGCAAGATATACTTGAGCATGTGGATAATGTTTCTTGGTTATTAAGTGAAGCTCATAGGGTAGCAAAACCCAATGCTCTTATTCTTGTTAGATATCCTCATTTTAGTTCAACTAATAATTTTAATGATGTAACCCATGTGAGGCGCCTGGGCATTAGGGCATTAGAACATTTTGATCCTACAAGAGAGTATGGTAAAAAATATTCTTATTATACTTTCTTTAATAGAAACTTTCCCCTAGTAATTCAGAATGTAAACTTGGATTTTACTTCAGGTAGAACAAGAGGACTAGCTAAAAGAGTTTATAGTCACTTTGGAAGCGATAGGTTTGAGAGATGGTTTGCGAGTTTTTTTCCAATAGGAAATGTTGATGTAGATTTGATGGCCCTTAAAGCATAAATAAGATGAAAATAAAAAAATATTTGCGAAATACTGGAATTTTATTGGGTGCAGTTTTGGGCTTGCATTTCTTAAATTATGCCTGGATGGTTGGAGCTCAAAATATTTGTTCACGATTCTCTCAAAGAATTGAAACAAGAGAACAGGCTCAAGAAGTTTTACAAAGAGAGTCCCTTAGACTTGGAATTCCTAGCGAAAAACAAATACATTTAGTTTTGGATAAAAGAGAAGGAAGTTTTTCAGGGGCTTCTAGGGTTTGGAAGAATATTTATAGAATTGATTTAACCCCTTCTTGTTTTAATGAGTCTGCTTTGGTTCATGAGCTTTCTCATATTGCTAAGGGGGATGTGGATTCTTGGGCTGTTTCTAAAAATAAACATTTAAGAAATTTTAAGTATTTCTTTATTCAGGAACCGAGAGCAACTCTTTATCAAATTAAGAGGGCAATTTCCCAATAATTTTTATTTAATCTTTTATAAAAAGCTTTATAAACTCACTTTTCACAATAGTATTAGCATTCGCAAGAGCACTTTGTCTTTAAAAACAAGATTGCAAAGTTCTCTCGCTCACCAATGACCTGTTTGCAGGGAGGCAAGGCTTTCTGTGAACTTTAAATTGGTAAAAAATAAATAAAACGACTGAAAAATTAAATAAATACAAATAAAATGGTTTCGGTATACGAAATAATTGAAATAGCTCGAAAGACTGGAAAAATAGAAAAGGGCGCAAATGAAACTACAAAAGCAGTTGAGCTTGGAACTGCCAAATTAGTTGCATATGGTGCAGATGTAGATCCGAAAGAAATTGTTCAACATTTACCTATTATTGCAAAAGAGAAAGGTATTACTTGTGTTGAAGCAGACAGCAAAAAGAAATTAGGAATTGCTGTTGGAATTGGAGTAGGATGTTCGGCTGTAGCTATTGTTGATGCTGGTGAAGCTGAAAAAGATTTAGCTTCATTTAAGAAAAGCGCAAAATAAATAGCCTATAGTTACATAACTTTACTATTAATAAAATGGCAAAACCACAACAACAGTCTCAAGAAAGCAAGAAAATGTCTTTAGTAGCTGAAGGCAACGAAGCTTTTCCTGCTATAGTTGAAGAAATGATTGGGAGAACAGGTAAATTTGGAGAAGTTACTCAAGTTAAATGCAGAATTCTACAAGGTCCAGATAGAGGAAAAACAATGAGAAGAAATGTAAAAGGCCCAATAAGAATAAAAGATGTTTTAATGTTAAGAGAAACTCAAATCGAAGCAAGAAGATTAAAAACTAAAATAGGAAGAGGAGGATTTGCTTAACATGAATCTTAGTAGTTTTGTATTAGCTTCTATTGCAGAGGAATTAAGAAAAGGAAGAGATGTGGTTCTTTTAGACGTACCTCAAGAGGGTGTTGATAGAATAGGGGATATTTATTCTAAAAATAGAGTAGTTCCTGCTGCTGAAATTTCTATTACCCCTGATGGACAAGATATAACTGCAAAAAAATATTCAGTAAGAATTTATGCTAGAGAAGCAAGACCAGAAGGAGGTCATTTAGCTTAACATGCCAAGATGTTCATTTTGCAAGAAAAACTATGAATTCCCAAGAGGATTAACTCTAGTTTTAAATGATGGAAACATAATGTATTTTTGCTCTTCTAAATGCAGAAAGAATCAACTTAAAATGAGAAGAGATAATAAGAAAGTTAATTGGATAAGAAAAGCAGACACTCAAGTTTCTGAAGAAGTAAAAGAAGAAAGCAAGTAATTCTTTTCATATTTTCTATTAGTTCTTTTACAGTTCTATAATCTTTATATACAATATTTATTCTATTTTTTTATGGTGCCAGAAGTAAGTATTATTCTTCCTTGTAGAAACGAACAAAAAGCGATAGCTTTTTGTATAAGAAGAATAAAAGAAGTTCTTTTAGCAGGCAAAATTAATGCAGAAATAATTATCTCGGATTCTTCTTCGGATTTAAGTCGGGCAATTATTCGCAAAAATGGAGGCGTTGTTTTAGTAGAGCACGATAAAGAGGGTTATGGAAATGCTTATCTGGAGGGTTTTAAACATGCTCGCGGAAAATATATTTTTATGGCTGATGCAGATGGAACTTATGACTTTCAAGAAATACCTAGGTTTCTTTTTTATCTAAAAGAGGGATTTGATTTTGTTATAGGCAACAGATTTAGTAAAAAAATAGATAAGAAAGCCATGAATTTTACACATAGACATATTGGCAACCCCTTGCTGTCTTCTACACTTAGATTATTTTTTAATGCAGATATCAGAGATAGTCATTGCGGAATGCGCGCGATAAGTCGCGGGGCTTTAGATAAATTGAATTTGCACACTGCTGGAATGGAATTTGCTTCTGAAATGGTTGTTAAAGCTCTTAAGAACAAACTCAAGATAAAACAACTTGATATTAATTATTATCCTAGAATTGGAGAATCTAAACTTCATTCTTTTAGTGATGGTTGGAGGCACCTTCGATTTTTGTTAATTTATAGCCCCAAATTTCTTTTTTTTTTTCCAGGGCTAGTGTTATTTTTGTTAGGCATTGCTAGTTTATTTTGGTTCTTTTTTACTAATCCCCAAATATTAGGAAGACAGTATTTTGTGCATCCTATGTTTTTGTCTTCTCTTTTTTCTATAATTGGATATCAGCTTATTTTATTTGCGGTTTTTGCTAAGAGTTATGCTATTAATCATTTAGGGGATAATAGCAGAGTTATGCAAAGACTTTATAGAATCTTTACTATTGAAAAAGCAAGTATCTTTGGAATACTTTTAATTTTGTTAGGCGGGCTTGTTTTTATGCTTGTTTTGATGAGGTGGTTTGCTTCTGGACTTGGAGAATTAAATGAAATTAAGAGTTCAATTACGGCTCTTACACTTATAACTCTTGGAGTTCAAACAATATTCTCAAGTTTTATGCTTAGCATATTAGGTATAAGGGAGAAATAATTGGCGAAAATGAAAAAACTTAAAATTGCTTTTGTTACAGATGTAATCTATCCATTTACCTTTGGTGGGAGTGAAATAAGAAACTATGAAGTTGCTAAAAGACTTGTTAAGCTTGGGCACGAAGTACATATTTTCGGAGCTAAGTTTTGGGCAGGACCCAAGGATATACAGATTGAAGGAATAAAAATTCACGGCGTTTCAAAATATGAAAGACTTTACAATCCCGAGGGGAAAAGAAGAATACTTGATCCTATAAAACTTGCTTTTAATTTATTATTTGAGCTTAGCAAATATAAATTTGATATAATAGATTGTTTATCTTTTGTATATCTTAATTGTTTTTCTTGTAAACTTGCTTCTATGATTGGCGGGGCTGAACTTGTATTAACTTGGCAACAATATTTTGGGAATTATCTTCAAGGCTATTTTGGTTCGATTGTAGGAACTATTACTAGAGTATTAGAAAGATTGACTATTGGCTTAACTAAAAACCACATTGTTGTTTCCGAGAAGGTTGGCCGAGAATTGTCTTTAAGATTAGGATTTCCTAAAAGAAAAATAACCTTAATTCCCAATGGTGTAGACTATAATTTGGCTCGAATAGCTAAAAAATCTCACTTTAGTAGCGATATTGTTTTTGTTGGTAGACTTAATTACCAGAAAAACCCGCAATTATTAATTGAAGCAATTAAAATATTGAAAAAGGATTTTCCAAAAATTAAAGCAATATTTTTAGGGGCGGGAAGCGAAATTAAAAATCTGCAAAGGCTTGTGAATAGTTATGCTCTTCAGAATAATGTATCTTTTTTAGGTCTAGTTAAAGATAAAATTAAATTATTTTCTATACTGAAATCTTCAAAAATATTTGTTTTGCCTTCTAGGCTTGAGGGATTTCCTCTTACTATCCTTGAGGCTAATGCTTGCGGTTTACCTGCAATAACTACTAAAACCCAATGGAATGATGTTCAAGATTATCTTTCAGGTAATGGCATTTCGGGTATGGTTGTTAAACCTCAAGAACATTCTTTAGCCAAAGCTATTGCTTTTTTGCTAGAAAATAGAAAAACCCTTTCTGAAATGTCAAAAAATGCCGTAGCTAAGACCGGGGAGTATGATTGGGATATTATAACTAAAAATTTAAAAAACTTTTATTATAAGGTTTTTTAAAATTTGTATAAATATTTAAATTAAAATATATAGTTTTTTGTATGTTACAAAGATTAAAGAATTTGCTAAGAAAAAAAGACAAGTATCTAATAGTAAAAGGACTTGCAGGTTTGGGTAATAGGCTAGAAGTAGTTATTCAAGCAATTTTATATTCAAAATTATCAGGTCGAAAGCTTTTGATAGATTGGGGGGATGGAGTTTACGCATCAGATGATAGAAATGCATTTTATGAGGTCTTTGAATGTCCGCTTGCTATAAAAACTATACCTAAGAGAGATGAACTGACAGTTTTTCCTACTTTTTGGAAAGGCAATCTAGATAAAAGTGTTAGGCAATTAGAATGTGGTTGGATAAATCCCGCCAAAATTAAAAAAGAATACTCTTTTGATTTGAAAAAATTAGATTACAATGAAGATATTTTGGTTATGACAGATTATCATTTTCATTATGATCAATTTATAGATAATCTAAGTAAAGGAATTTCTTTTAAAGATAAAGATGACAAATTATTGTTAATTCGAAGATTATTAAAAAAATATCTCTTTCTAAAGCCCCAATTATATTCAGGGGTTGTAGAATTTAAGAGAAATAATTTTTCTAAACCTATGATTGGAATACACATAAGATATACAGATAATTCTTTGGAAATTGGGAGAAACTATCCTGATTTAGAGAAATATAATAGGGTAGTTAAGAATTTGTTGGGCGGTAAACCCGGGCTATTTTTAGCTACAGACAATAAAAAAATTCTTGAAAATTATAAATCTGGGTATTCTTCTTTAACATATTTTGAAAAATCTTTTTCTAAACAAGAAGAACAATCTATTCATTATAGTAGGGAGCTTGATAAAAATAAAGTTTTAATAGAAGCAGTTATGGATTTATTCCTCTTAGCAAGTTGTGACTATTTGATTTACTCTGGAGATTCTTCCTTTTCAATAATCGCTTTAGCTTTATCCGATATTAATAGACCAAATTATTTTGATGTTAGATACGTTATGCTTTAACCCTTATCTTTAAACACTACTTTTTTTAGATTTTCTTTTATATCTTTTAAAAAATTATATGCTCTGGGAGTTAGGATTTTCAAAGCTTTGCCCAATCTGCCCATCCTTTGATGATAACTCTGATTTGTTGTAAGAATTAATCTTGTTTTATTAAAAAAACTAGAAATTCCAATATCATTTTTGCCGATTTCGTTTCTTATCCAGAAATAATCTCCTACTTGCTTGTGAAATTCTGGTTTGTTACTTGCCCAAGCCCAAATTTTATTTTCATTTATTCTAATGTCTTTTTCTGGATTAAAATCATATTTTTTTAATAATAGGTGTCGAGAAGTATAATTCCTATGTTTTTTGTCCCCATGCCATAAATGTAATATTGTTGTATCTAAATAAAAAATACTTCCTCGAGTTTTTTTATAAATTTTTGAAATCCATTTTTTCAAGTGTTCTTTAAATGCTTTGGAATAGTGTTCTTGATAATAATTAGCTTTTGAATTATAAATTCCATGAGCCATTATCATATCTCCGGAACCTGTTATAGAATGGTCATATAATCTTAAATTTTTGAAGATTTCTTTTCTAAATGCCCAAGCAAAACCCGTATCTCCGTGTTTTGAAAAAGAATCGAAGCAATCCCCTGTTGAATTTGCAACCCGATAAGCCATTCCATACATCTTTTCTCCCTCTGAATTGCCTTCCGGAAAATCTTCTTTTAGCGTATATCTTACTCCTTTTTTCATTCTTATAATATAAGAAAATAGCTGTATAACTTCGTATTCTTCTAAAAGTTGAGAGGCTTTTTTTATCCACTCTTTATCCTTAAATATTATATCGCAATCAAACCAAGCAAATTTATCGCATTCACTCGGAAGATTATCTATAGCTATATTGAGAAGCCTCTCTTTTTGCCAAAGAAGGCTAAGG
>Ga0194127_10001618_pt1 | contig 32714 bp, 24 predicted proteins | sample TA2KigC100mmetaG_FD_148624 | JGI IMG/M metagenome (GOLD analysis project Ga0194127, IMG submission 148624) | Freshwater microbial communities from Lake Tanganyika, Tanzania - TA2015036 Kigoma Deep Cast 100m | ecosystem: Environmental > Aquatic > Freshwater > Lake | place: Tanzania: Lake...
CGTCCGCTCTGGCCGCAGGGTATTGAAGCTCCCAAAGAGGCTGAGGCGGTTCCGGAAACCCTCGACTGGGACTTGTTCCTCGGCCCGGCCCCGCAGCGTCCCTATCACCCGGCCTATCATCCCTGGATATGGCGTGGATGGTTAGATTTCGGCACCGGCTCACTGGGTGATATGGCGTGTCATATCCTGGACCCGGTCTTCTGGTCGCTGAAATTGAAATATCCCACCAGTGTACAGGGAAGTTTTGCAGTGCCCGTTCCCCAGAGGGGGCTGCGTCTCACTGAGATTAAGGACTCCTATCCTTTGGCATCCACCATCCACTATGAGTTTCCGGCCCGTGAAGGGATGCCGGCAGTCAAGGTTCACTGGTATGACGGCGGCCTGCTTCCGGAACGGCCGGAGGAACTGGAATTGAGTCGGCAGATGGGCGACGGCGGCAATGGTGTAATTTTTATCGGCGATAAAGGCAAACTGATGTGCGGCTGCTATGCGGCCAGCCCGCAGTTAATTCCCTACGAGAAAATGAAAGCCTACAATAAACCCAAAGAGACGATACCTCGGATAAAAACCAGTCACGAGATGGATTGGGTGGCGGCGATCAAGGAAGGACGCCAGCCCAGCTCTAATTTTGACTATTCCGGGCCGTTAACTGAAATGTGCGTCATGGGCAACTTATCCTTATTTTTCCCGGGGCAGAAATTACTTTGGGACGGCCAGAACATGAAAGTAACCAATGTTGAAGAAGCCAATGACTATATCAAATCCAAGTATCGGGATGGCTGGTATTTGGAAAAACCCAAAGCTTAAAAGCGGACAGAAAGCAGGGATAATTATGAATAAAAAGAGATTGACATTTGTGATGGTTGTTTTATTATTAACGATAATGGCGTCGGCGGCGGAATTAACAATACACCCTCAAACAGACGTCTATGACGGCTGGAAACTCGGGATACAGGCGTGGTCGTTTAATCGTTTTACGCTGTTTGAGGCGATTGACAAGACTCGGTCTTTGGGACTGGATTATATTCAGGCCTATCCGGGGCAGAAAATATCCCCGGAGATTTCTGACGGTTTTGGACCGGACTTGTCCGACCCGCTGCGGAAGGCCGTCAAGGAAAAACTGGCCGAGGCAAACCTTCAGGTTACTGCCTTCGGAGTAACGAAAATTGCAAGCGATGAGGCCGGTGCCCGTAAATTGTTTGAATTTGTCAAAGACATGGGGATTGGCACTCTCGTCTCTGAACCGGCCGAAGATCAGTATGAGTTGATCGACAAACTTTGCCAGGAATACCAGATCAAACTGGCGATTCACAATCATCCCAAGCCAAGTCATTACTGGAATCCGGATACTGTATTGAAGGCCTGTGAAGGTCGAAGTAAGTGGATTGGAGCCTGTGTTGATGTGGGGCATTGGGTTCGCAGCGGTCTGGATCCGGTGGAATGCCTCAAGAAATTGAAAGGTCGGATTCACGACGTGCATATCAAGGAAATTGATGACGGGCATGATGTCGTCTGGGGTACGGGGAAGGGACGCATAAAAGGGATACTGGAAGAACTCCATGGTCAGGGTTTTCAGGGGACATTTGCCATCGAATATGAATATAACTGGGACAATAATATTCCGGAAATCCGTGAGTCCATCGCGTATTTTGATTCGCTCGCATCCGCATTGAAGCCGACCGGCTGGAAAGCGTTATTTAATAGCGATTTGTCGAATGCCGAACTAAAAGAGAATAGCTGGGCAATGGAAGACGGCCAGTTGGCCCGAAAAGGCAAGGGAGATATCTGGACGAGGGATAAGTATTCTGATTTTATCCTGGATTTCGAATTCAAGCTTGCCGAAAAAACCAACAGCGGCGTCTTTCTGAGGGCGGCCGAACATACCTGGCTTCCCTGGGTCGAGATACAAATAGAGGATTCTTTCGGTAAACCGATTGGCAAACACATCTGCGGCAGTATCTACGATGTCAAGGAGCCGATGGTCAATACGGTCCGAAAGCCGGGTCAGTGGAACCGGATGACTATTTGCGCCAAGGGATCGGAAATAAAAACGGTATTGAATAATCAGCGGATTCTTGATATAAACCTAAATGACTGGACCGAGGCGCATAAAAACCCGGATGGGACTGCAAACAAGTTTAATATTGCGTACAAAGATTTGCCTGGCGAAGGATGGCTTGGATTTCAGGACCATGGTTTCAGTATCTGGTATCGGAATATTAAAATTCAAAAGCTTTAATCAGGTAAAGGATGTATTTTTATGTTCAAAAAATTAAGTCGAAGGGAGTTTCTTCAGACCACCGCGGCAATAGGCGCAGGATTGTATGTCAGCGGCAAGGCGCAGGGGGCCGATGCACCGGCCAAAGATGTAATTAATATAGCCCTGCTGGGAGCCGGCGCACAGGGACAGGTCCTGATGGATGCGATTATCATGAAAAGAGACCCGGCCATTCGTTTTTTGGCCGTTTGCGACATCTGGGGCGTCAACCGTGACAAGGTACAAAAACGCCTGAAGCGTTACAGCAAGTCCGGCTTTCGGGACACGGCCTATACGGATTACAAGGAAATGCTGGATACGGAAAAGGACCTGGATGCGGTCATTGTCGCCACGCCGGATTTCTGGCATGCCGAGCATACGGTTGCCTGCCTGGAAAAAGGTCTGCATGTGTATTGCGAAAAAGAAATGAGCAATACCATTGAAGGCGCCAAAAAAATGGTCGAGGCTCAGAAAGCCAGCGGCAAGCAGCTTCAAATCGGTCACCAGCGCCGCAGCAATCCACGTTATCGGTACTGCTATGACAAATTACTGCAGGATGCCCATATTCTTGGCCGTATCACCACCATCAACGGCCAGTGGAACCGCAGTAAGGACTCATGTCAAGACAATATTCTTCGGGAAGGAATGGCTCCTATTGAGGAAGCCATACTGAATAAATATGGTTTCAAGAATATGCAGCAGTTCCTCAACTGGCGATGGTATAAAGGACTCGGCGGCGGCCCGATTGTCGATCTGGGCAGTCACCAGATCGATATTTATTCCTGGTTTTTGGGCTGCAACCCGAAAAGCGTTATCGCCAGCGGCGGCGTGGATTACTGGAAAGACCATGAATGGTATGACAGCGTCATGGCCATTTATGAATATGAAACCAAAAACGGCCCGGTCCGTGCGTTTTACCAGACCCTGACAACCAACAGCGCCAACGGCTACTTTGAATGCTTTATGGGTGATGAAGGGACGATGCTTATCTCTGAGGCATCCAATCGTGGCAGTGTGTATCGTGAGGGCTGGGTCCAAGAGGCCAAGTGGGACCCGTGGGTAGCCAAAGGATATATCGAAAAGGCAAAAGGCACAAAAGTCGCCGAGGACAAAGACAAAGAAGCGGTGCTGGATGTACGCGAAAGCATCCCCGCTGCGGAATATAAATTGACGGTGGAACTGACCGATCCTTATCATCAGCCGCATTTGATGAATTTCTTTAACGCGATTCGAGGAACCGAAAAACTCAATTGTCCGGCCCAGGTTGGCTATGAAACGGCCGTGACCGTGTTGAAAGTCAATGAAGCCGTCAGCAAGGCGACTCGTTTAGATTTCAAGGAAGAGGAATATAAAGTTTGATTCAGGGATGAACGTGCCGTTGAAAAGAATAACATTCATACTGCTCTTATGGCTGGTACTGCCTGCGGTTCGTGCCCAGTCGGTCGAAGAAACCGAACTGATTGGGGAAGGCAACGACGGCAATTGCAGCACTCCCGTACATCGTTTTGAGCTTTACGACGAAAAAGGTGTGCGAATTCGAGCCAATGACAAAAAACCACAGCCGTTTTCGATTGAGAAGACCTGCGGCAAATGTCACGACTATCAAAAAATCGCAAAGGGCTGGCATTTTAACGGCCATGACCCGGAGGTCGAATCCGGCAGGTCAGGTCAGCCCTGGGTATTGATGGATTCAAAGACACGCACCCAGATACCAATCACTTCCCGAAAATGGCAGGGGGCATATCCCCCTGAGCAACTGGGTATTACTCCGTGGGCGTTTCTGAAAACTTTTTACAGTCACTTTCCCGGCGGCAGCTATGGCCAGATGGATGCCCAGGATCCTGACGAGGCTATTCGTCAGGAAATCAGCGGAAAGTATGAAATCAATTGCTTAGCCTGCCATCACAACAGTCCCCAGGAAGACCAGAGTCTGGCCGCATTGCAATCGGCCCGGCAGAATTATCGCTGGATTCCCACAGCCTCCAGCGGCAAAGGGGTAGTTGAAGGGGTTGCACTGAGCTTGGATGATTATTTCGACCCGGCAGTCGATGAAGGCATCAAAGTCACTTACAACCAGGGCGTTCTCGACAAGGATGACATGGCCTTTTTTGATATTGCCTTGCCCGCCAATGAACGATGTTATTTCTGTCATTCCAACCGGGACCTTCGCGTGGATGAAAACAGCGAATGGACGCAGGACCAGGATGTTCACCTGCAATCCGGTTTGAACTGTATCGATTGCCATCGCAACGGCGACGACCACATGATGACACGCGGCATGGAAACTCAGGGAAGCGGCAAATCGCTGACTTGTGAAGGATGCCACTTGGGTAATGCTGCCGATCTTTCAGAATCGAATCGTCTGGGTGCGCCCAACCCCAGGCATCTGGGCATTCCCACCATTCATTTTGAAAAGCTGACCTGTACGGCCTGTCATAGCGGCACTGTCCCCGAGGACACCGCCGGACGCTGGAAAACATCCAGAATGCACAAAACCGGCCTTCACGGAAAACACAATCTCGACATTGCCCAGCCGCACCTTTATGCCCCGGTCTTGATGAAAGGTGCCGACGGTAAAATCGGCCCCTATAAGATGTTCTGGCCCGCATTCTGGGGAATTCTGGCCGATGATAAAGTCACACCGATGGCTCCGGCCAATGTGCTTAAGAAGGCAGCGAAAATTTTAGAGGCGGACGTTCAAAAAGAGGATGACTGGCGTCCCCTGACCGAAGAGCAGATTCGCAATGTCCTGCTGGCTTTGAAAAAAGATGATGTAGGAGCAGTTTATATCGCAGGCGGAAAGCTTTACCAGCTTGATGCTGAAGACAAAATCATCAGCACTGAGCATAAAGCCGCTCAACCTTATGCATGGCCCTTAGCCCATGATGTCCGCCCGGCCAATCAATCTCTCGGCGTTCGAAATTGCAAGGATTGTCACACGGTCGATTCACCGTTTTTCTTCGGCAAAGTAGGGGTGGACACCCCTGTAAAAGCAGCCGGCGGGACAGCCTATATGGAAATGGTCCAACTGCAGGGAATCGACCGGCTCTATATGTGGGTCTTCAATTTCACATTTGTTTTCCGGCCGTTTTTAAAGGTGATCGCTCTGGCGTCCTGCGCCCTGATTGGAATTGTGGTACTGGCTTATGTGCTTAAGGCGACCGCGGCCATCTCCAACGCCTGTGCCGAGGAGGACAAATAAATGTTCAGATGGGCTGCAATCATCAGTTTTGGAGTGATTTTTGCGGGACTCCTTTTGCATCATCTGCTGTTTCCCTGCGGTTACAAGCCGCGGTTTTCACCCGGTTCGCTGATTCGCAAAAAAGTGCATTTGTTTATCCTGCTGTTCCCGGAACAGAAACTCAGTTTGCCGGGAAAGATAAGAAAATTTATTTTCCTGCTGGGACTCTTGAGTTTTGTCGTATTGCTGCTGACCGGGTTTACGCCACTCATGTTAGGCTCCAGACTTGCAGGCTACTGGCTGATCATCCATGCCACATTTGCTCCGGTTTTTATTGGTTGTACGGCCCTGTTGGCTTTGCTGGGGGCCGGCCAATATCGTTTTAATAAAGAAGACCTCGAAACGGTTGGATTGGGCTGCACAAGCAGCAAAATCGACGGCTGTCGGTTAACGGATATCGGCATCGGCGCGAAAGCAGGGTTCTGGCTGTTACTGATATTATCCCTGCCGGTAACGTTAACGATGGTTTTAAGTATGTTTCCGTTGTTTGGAACACACTATCAGGAACTGTTTTATCACCTGCACCGCTGGTGCGGACTTGTTTTCGCCTGGATAGCAATTGTTGAACTCTACATCCTGATACGGATGGGAATTCTTGAGGATACCAAAAAGAAGTCACATCAATTTTAGCCAGGAGGATTAAACTATGGCAAACGTATCATTACCGAATTATCTCATCGCGGCAAACACAAATTCGGCGGCCAATCGTGGACCTTGGTACAAAAACACGGCCCCGGCGTATGCGGGAATTTTCCTGTCCGTGCCGTTTATGGCGGGCATGGCTGGGGGGCTTGCTTACGGCAGTATCAGCGCGACGATCATCGGACTTGTGATGGGGGCGCTGTTCTGCCTGATGATTTACTATGTCCCGGCTAAACTGGGAATGCAGACAGGGATGCCTTTATATGTCGTGGCATCGTCAACCTTTGGCGCCGTCGGAGGAATCGCCATCCCGGGCTTTTTAATGGGTATTGTTCAGATATTCTGGCACGCAGTGTTTACGACTTCAGCGGCAGGCTTTTTTATGGAAGCCATCGGCAAGGTGCCGGCAGACAATCAAGCCCTGTATTGGGTCGTCTGTGCGGTATGGGGGTTGAGCATGGCCTTTGTGGGAGCGATTGGTATTGGTCTGCTGGCAAAGCTTTCGTCGTGGCTGCCTATTTTCCCGCTGGTATTTATAGCGATTGCGGCAATTGCCAATAAAGACGGATTGGCTAATTTCAGTACCAATGTCGTCGTAGCCCAGGGCGTTATTGGTGTTGCGATGTCATTGGCGATGTTTGCAGCGCTGCAATCCACAGCGGGTTTTTTTGCTTCCGCGGGTGTGGCCGGGGCTGATTTCGGCATGAACAGCAAAAATGAAAAAGATGTTGCCCTTGGCGGTTTCTTCGGAGTCACCGTAGCTGCAATCGTCGCCGGTCTGCTGGCGATTCTGGCAATCGCCGGCGCAGCCGGTAAAAATCCGCAAATCGCCGCCCAAATCTCCGGCGGCAAAGCCTTTGACGCTTTCTTTGCCTCAATTGCCCAGACAGGCAGTTTGGCAAAATTATCCGCCTGGGTATTTGTTATCTCCTGTATTTGCCCGACAGGATTCTGTGCGTTTCTGGCGTCCAATGCGTTTGCAACCATGCTGCCCAAACTGCCGCGAGTCCCAATGACATTGGCGGCAGGTCTGATTGGTGTAATTCTTGCCGCAACTGGAATTGCCAATAATCTTATCAGCTTCTTTCTGATGGTTGGCGCTGCGTTTGGTCCGATCGCGGGAGTGATGCTGGCTGATTATATCCGCAGCGGCGGATGGAAAGGTCCCCGCAAGGGCATCAACTGGGCGGGCTATATCGCATGGGCCTTCGGCCTGGTCCTTGGTTTGCTTGGTGTGATTACGAAAAATAAGTTCGGGTATGGCCTTGAAGCACTGATACCGATGGTGGCGGCAGCAGCGGCTTACTTTGCACTGGCCGGTTTTGGATTAGAGTCTGAAACGATTTTGCTTGAAAAAAAGAATGTGTAACCACAAAATAGAGTGTCCATCTGTACTATTATTGACAATACTATGAATCAGGAGATATGAAAATATGACAAACAGAATTATTTTAGTCATGACCGTGCTGGCTGCTCTGGCGTTTAGCGGCTGTGCAAAGAAACAACCTGTTGACCAGCAGCCTGCGGCACCGGCCGAATCCAAACCTGCTGCACAGGCTCCCGTTGCTCAGGAACCCAAGCCGGCTGAAGCCTCGTCTGCCAAAGCCGACGTAAAACTCGAACCGATACCCCTGGTTCTTCCCAAGCCCATGTTTGTGGGAACCCCCGAAAACTTAGGGAACATCGAAAATCTGGAACCGGATATCAAGATGTCCCGGCCGCAGTTTCTTGCCCCCGCGGGAGTCAAGAACCTTGCCCTGAATAAACCTGTCACCGGCTCAGAAGCAGAGCCGATCACAGGTACATTGTCGATGATTGTCGACGGTGACAAGGAAGCAACCGAAGGCAGCGTGGTTGAATTAGGCCCGTTTAAGCAATGGATACAAGTAGATCTCGGCTCGGAGCATGAGTTGTATGCCATCGTCTTCTGGCATTTCCACAAAACACCCCGTGTGTATTTTGACGTGGTCGTACAGGTTTCCAATGATGCTGAATTCATCACGGGCGTAACAACCCTGTTTAACAATGACGTGGATAATTCTCTCGGTCTGGGCGTTGGAACAGATAAGCATTACATCGACAAAGCCGAAGGCAAACTGGTGGATGCCAAAGGGACCAAAGCACGTTATGTCCGGTTGTATAGCCAGGGTAACAACCAGAACGATTACAGCCACTATATCGAGGTTGAAGTATTTGGCAAATAGCCGATGAGAAGCCGTTTCACATGGATTCTGTTATGGATAACGGTACTTGCGGGAGGGTCGTTTTTTCGCTTATGGCGATTAAACGACCGTCCCATGCATACCGATGAAGCGGTTCACGCAGAAAAGTTTTCCGCTCTTCTCGAAAAGGGATCTTATACATACGACGCCAGCGAATTTCACGGGCCGACGCTGAATTACTTTACGCTGGTCAGCGCCTTTCTGCGGGGCGAAAAAAGCCATGAGCAGATCAATGAAACAACCCTGCGGATTATTCCGGCATTCTTCGGGATAGCGCTGACTTTAACCCCGCTGTTTTTCATCAAGGCATTTGGCCGCCGGACTGCAATATTCAGCTGCATCCTGATTGCTTTTTCGCCTGCGTTTGTCTATTACAGTCGGTATTACATCCAGGAAACGCTGCTGGTCTTTTTTACGGCGGCTTCTTTAGGCTCTGGCTGGATGTACTTTCAGACTCGCAAAATCAGCTGGATTATCCTGGCCGGTATCGCAGCCGGCCTGATGCATGCAAGCAAGGAAACGTTTATTTTCTCAGTCTTTGCGGCCTTCCTGGCATTGATATTCTGCTATTTTAACTACAAGTCTTTTAAGCCGATAAAGGTACTGCCTATTTTAGCCGCAGTTGCCGCAATGACAGTCACATCCATCCTGTTTTATTCTTCCTTTGGAACCAATCCGGGAGGAATCATCGATTCTGTGAGCACCTATGGGAGTTGGTTCCAACGTGCCTCCGGCCAAAGTACCCATATTCACCCCTGGTATTACTATCTGGACCTGCTGACGTGGCTGGAAATCTTTGAACCCATTACCTGGAATGAAGATATTATCATAGCATTGGCGGCCGCGGGTTTGATTTTGGCTTTGTTTCGACAGACAACAAGTTCGGTTTTCATGCGATTTTTTGCGATTTATACCCTGGCTTTAACGATAATTTACTCTGTAATCCCTTATAAAACCCCATGGTGTGTACTGAGTTTCCTCTATGGAATGGCGATTCTGGCCGGGTGGATTATTGATCGGATGATGGATGTTTTACAGGCTCGCTGGGAAAAGATTTGTGCCTGCCTGTTCATTCTTGTTTTCGTAATAGCAAGCCCTGCTGCTCAATGCTGGTTTTTGAATTTTAAATATACTTCAAATCCCGTCAATCCCTATGTTTATGCCCATACATCGATGGATGTATTTCAAATGATCGAGGCGGTTAACAAGGCGGCACTCGCTTCCGATAAAGGTCAGGATTTGCCGGTCTATGTGATTGCCTCCGACAGCGATTACTGGCCTTTGCCGTGGTATTTGCGAAACTTTAAGCAAGTTGGGTATTGGTCCCAAATTGACCCGTCTGTCTGCAATACACCGATTATTCTGGCAAATGCCAAACTGGAACAGGAACTGCTTGGTGTTTTGTATTCTGTTCCCAGGCCGGGCCAAAAGAATCTCTACGTTCCTCTGTTTGAAAAGAAACTTCAACTGCGTCCCGGAGTCGAGTGGGGTGGATATATCCGCCAGGACCTGTGGGACCGGATGAACACCGCGGATCCGGCAGAAAAGGAAAATGAGCAATTGGGGGTTAATCCATTGGACAAAAAACAAATTGAAAATCTCGTGCATTTCAGTCATACGGCCATGAATACTACGTTTGAGGTATATATTCAGGACACGCGGGGGACCTATGCCGGACAGGCCGCACGCGCTGCTTTCAAGGAAGTGGACAGATTAGAGAGTTTGCTGAGCCGCTTTATTCAAAACAGTGATATCGGACGGATTAATGCGGTTAAACCGAACCAGGAGATAATCATTGACCCGGATACATTTAAATGTCTGCAAGTTGCCGGACAAGCCTGGCAGTTGACCGACGGGGCCTTCGATGTGACCCTTGGCAATATCATCGCCGCATGGAAGAGCGGCGACTCTCAGAAGGCTCTTTTTCTCCAGGCTAATCGGCCCAGTATGAAAATGCTTGAGCTGAATTCGGATGGCTTGAGTGTTATGGTAACCGACAGGGGGGTAAATCTTGATCTGGGAGGAATCGCAAAAGGATATGCGGTCGATAAAATTGCGGAGGTATTGCACGAGTGGGGTATCGATAAAGCCCTGATCCATGGTGGAGCCAGTTCTGTTTGTGCCTTAAAAAAACCGCTGGGAAAAAATGGCTGGCCGGTCACGCTGACTAATCCAACAAATCAGCAAATACTTGCACGACTCGAACTGGAAGAGGAAGTATTCAGTTGCTCAGGAATCGAGGCCGGGCGTCATATTATTAATCCCCTTACCGGCCAACCCGTCACAGACAGAAAAGCCTGCTGGATTCGTCTCAAAGAAAATGCGGCCCTGGCGGATGCTCTGACGACCGCCGGAATGATCATGCCTCTTGAGAAAATCCATAACTTGCCTGTCAGGATTCCCGGCATGTCCCTGATGCTATTGATGACTTCAGGGAATACCCAGACTGAAGAAACACTGAAAGTAGGCGATTGGTCCGACAAAAAATAAATTATGGCGTATTGTCGGCAAGGAATTTTCCAAAGCGTTTTTTCAATCGGACCAAATCTCTGAACACACGCCAGGATTCATGCAGCGGCTTAAGACGGCTGTCCGGATCGCATCGCCAGTTTACGGGAAACTCGAGGATATTGTACCCTTGGGACAACGCCAGTAAAATAATCTCAACATCAAACATAAATCCGTCAATTTGGCTGCTTGAGTACAATTCTCGTGCGATATCGCCCCGATAGACTTTAAATCCGCATTGGGTATCGGTCAGGTTGCCAACCCGCTTGATATCATGGATCAGGAACCAGTGGAAAATTTTCGAACAAACCTGTCGGTAAAGTGGTTGAGGCTGCAGAATAGAACCGTTGGCTAATTTCCTCGAGCCGTGTGCGATTTGGCATCGTCCGGAGGAAATCAAATTGACTCCCAATTGAATCTCCTCATAAGGTACACAGCAGCCGCTGTCGGAAAAAGCAACAAAGTCACCCCGACTTTTCAATATCCCGGTTCGTACCGCAAATCCTTTACCGCGATGTTCTTTCAGGGATTCAATGACGCATTCAGCTTGTATTGTTTGGGCGACTTTTTCAGCTATTTTCGCTGTGTCATCTTTACTGCCGTCGTCAACGAGGATAATTTCCCCGGCCAGGCCTTCAGAAGTTAAAAATTGATCCGCGGCCAGAATGTCTCGGCTGATTTTGTTTTGTTCATTAAAAACCGGAATCACAATTGAAAGTTTTGACATATAAAGGTGCCCTTCAGAATTCTATCAAAGGGACAAGTTAAATACCATTGGTATTAAGGCATATAAACTGTAGAATAAAAGTGTCCCGTCTGGCGGAACAAAAAACGCACTACCAAGTTTATATATAGCCGAGACCTTTCCGGCTGTCAACAATCAATTCTTTCTGAATTGCCGACACACGTATTCATTGTTCGTTTCTGTGTTCAAACTGCATGTCAAATTGCGATACTAAGTAAACTGTCAATGAAGTCATCGATTACTCGGTTGATCCAGATACAAATATCTTCCTGTGTTTCCAATGCAATCACCCTGTGGATATGATCCGAAATCTTTTCCATGAGAATATCAGAATCTACCCCCGGACTCCGAGGCGGAATGGCTTAGGATACTTAGAGCATCTAACAAAATGCCTTTGCATTCAAGCGGCTTATTTTGCGTCCGGCGGCGTTGGCCGGGCCAAAATCGTCCTCGACGTAGTATTCCGCTACGCCTGCGGCAATTTTGCCCCGTCCGCCTTGCCGGCCACAAAATCGCTCGCTTTCGGTGTGACAATTCATTTTGTTAGAGGCTCTTAGTAATTCCACAAGCCTTATTCTTATCTTTAAGAGTAATCCGCTAAGTAGCATAGCTGTGAAGTCCATGAAAAAGCCGAGAAAGGTTTACCCATAGCAGGGTTATCAGAATCAGAACCAATCCCAAAATGACCCAAATACTATTGATACGGGAATATTTTATACCATACATACTGCGAAAATGGAAATATCCCACATAAAAAAGCCAGGAAGCCAGAGACCATAATTCCTTCGGATCCCAGCCCCAGAAATCACCCCAGGCACATTGCCCCCAGTAGCTGCCCAATATCAGTCCAAGAGTCAGCAGGGGAAAACCCGCGCAAACCATTTTGTAAGCAGCTATTTCCTGGTGCACTATAGCTTGATGGGTATTCTTGACAGTAGTCAAGTGAGCAAAGGCCCAAAAGGCCGCCTTGGACATAAAAATATAGGAGAGCATATAGGCTGCTACATGCGGAGCAAACAACCAGCTTTGCAATGCCGGAGGAAGCTGTTGTGGTTCGGATTTAAAAACAAAGCCCGCCGGGAAAAGAACGATGACGCCAATAAGCATGTCGGCGGCGTATCCCCCAACACGAAGGATTTTGTCGCAAAATAATGAGACAGGATAGAGCATTCCCAGACAAAGAAATACTTCAAAAAGATTTTGCATAGGAATGTGATTAACGTGATGCCATCGGTACGCAAAGGAACACAATGCTGCAATAAATCCAATCACATATAAATTAAGGCCGGTCTTACGATATTTGATTAGAGTGAAAAAGAAGGCCAGAATATAAATAGCCATCGACACATAAATGAGAAGGCCCTGAGCTGTATATTTAATTTCCATATAAGTGTTTCTCTTTTGTTTTGAATAAAGAACTGAGCCAGAAATGCCAGAATACGCCTGCTACGAGCATCAGATAGCCTGAATAGACAATGGATAGACCGCTGTCGGAGACAACAGAAAGAATGCTGAATTGATAGCCTTGTTCGTCATACGACTGTTGGTAAAAGTAATAGCCTCCATAGTGAAGCGGGTGGTTGACCTCAATATTTTTCCGTGCGACCGTGTTCCTATTTTCGACAATCGCAATATCGCTTATAAAATCTCGAATGGCGCCTGTGCAGGACAGCAGAAATTTATCCTGCGGGTGCGAATGACCACCGAAATTTTCAAAGACGTATTGATTGATTGTCTCGCCGGTGAGATATTCTATCTGGACTTCGATGGCCGGATTATATCCCGGTTCGTTTGAATCAATGATTTTTCTGATGTTGTTATCCAAGATGATCCTGAAATTCTGGAACTTTCTTAATATTTTAACCTTTCCAAATACGCTTCCCAAATCGAATTCAGTATTTAACTCGATTGGAAATTTCCACAGTTGGCCCTGTCGAGTCTGGATTTGAAGAAACTTTGGTTCATAATATTCTATTCTGAACTCATTCAGTTTTATTGAAAAAGGAAGCTGGCCTATCCGGCCGTCCCGGCCCAGTACGACCTGGCTGGTCTCCTGACCCTGGCCAATGAGCATCTGTCCTCTATGTATCTTATCAATCTGAAAGAATTTTCTTTGAAATAGATGTCCGGTTTGTGAGCCGTACATGGCACCTGCAAGAATCAGGATGCAGCCCAGATGAATCAGCAACAGGCCGAAATTTCTGGCGGATTTTAGAAAAATGAACAGTCTGGCTGAAAGCATGATGAGCAATACAAACCAGGGTGTCGACATCGATGGCGAGTTGAAAAATTCCTGCGCTCTGTCAGCACCAAGAAACGCCCCGTAAATGCAGAATAAAATCAACGTGAAAATAAATATCAGAACAATCAGCATCTGAGTCTGATGGAATTTTATCATCTGGTTATCCTAAACTCTGTAACTATACAACTCCCGATTGAAGATTCCTTTTTTTCAATCAGAAATCAGCTTGCATCCAATAAGTAGCGTATATGAGAGATTATACATTGTCAAAAGAAAAAATAGCTGAACTGGAAAGACTTCATCGTTCCTCGCGTGATAAATGTCAGGCCGACCGCGTCAAGGCCGTCATCGAATTGGCCAAAGGCTGGTCGGCGGCTGCCCTCGCGGAGATTCTTCTCCTGGAATAGAAGACGCCTCGCCAATATTTTGAACGCTATCAGCAAGGCGGCTCCCATGCATTACTGGATGACACTTGCCTGACAAGCACTATTACACAGTTTAATAACCACTTGCCGGTATTCCGGCAATCGAACGTTGAGCAGAATCCATTAGAATCTATGGCTAATACTCTTGTGTTTGGCCTGGATATTCCATATAATATGAACAGATATGTTTTTTGAATCTTTCATATGGAAATACTTATGCAACAACCTTTTACATTATTGATTAAACCCGCGGGTCCTGACTGTAATATCGCGTGCAGGTACTGTTTTTATGCATGCAAGAGCGAAATGTTCGGAGACGGTGCGCACCGCATGAGCGAAGGAACATTGGAGTGTCTTGTGAAAAGCTATCTGGATTTGCGTTTTCCGATGAACAGCTTTGCCTGGCAGGGGGGTGAGCCGACGCTGATGGGAGTTGATTTTTACAAGCAGGCAGTCCGGCTGCAGCAGCAGTATGGGGCAGGGGGCCAGATCGTCAGTAATGCCTTTCAAACGAACGGGATTCTGCTGAATGATACATGGGCTGAATTTCTGGCAGAATATAAGTTTCTGTGCGGGATCAGTCTGGATGGACCTCAGGAATTTCACGATTATTACCGAAAAGACCGTGCAGGCAAGGGTACCTATGACCGGGTTCTGGCGGGGATTGAATGCTGCCGTCGGCACGGGGTAGAGTTTAATATCCTGGTGCTTCTCAATAACCGGAATGTAGATTATCCGGATGAACTTTTTGATTTTTTCACATCTAAAGATCTGCTGTATTTACAATTTGTGCCGTGTGTGGAGCCGAATCCGGCTAATCCGAAGCAGCCGGCAGAATACAGTATCACGCCGGAACAATACGGACGATTTTTATGTCGTTTTTTTAACCGATGGCAGGATGGTTGGACCCGGAAACTGAGCGTGCGGATTTTTGACAGCATGCTGTCGTATCTGCTGGGCAGACCTCATACGGAGTGCACATTCGGGCGGCAATGCAATGATTATATCGTGATTGAGCATAATGGAGACGCCTACTGCTGTGATTTTTATGTCACGGACCAGACACGGCTGGGCAATATTCTCGATACGCCGATTGAGCAACTCGCCTCGCACCCGGTCAAGCAGGCATTTTCAAGCAGGAAGACTGAACTTGCGGATAAGTGCCTGGCCTGTCAGTATCTGGATATCTGCCGGGGCGGATGTCCGAAAGACCGGGCCATGCTGACCGGAACGCATATGGCATCGAGTTATTTTTGTGAGGGGTATAAGATGTTTTTCGACCATGCTCTTGGTCATCTGCGAGGACTGGCCCAGGAGGTTCAGAAGCAGCACAATGAACGTACTGTGACCAAGTCGCTCTATATCAACGGAGAAGAAGTAGAAGGTGTCTTCATTCAGGCCGAGATAAATCGTTTACGTCCTCAATATCAGCAAGTCTTTGCAGATCAGCCGAAGGAGGAGCAGGAGAAACAATTGGCCGAATGGGCGCGGGAAAATATTATTGAGGCAACCCTGTTTCGACAGCAAGCCCGAAAATATTTTCCGCAGATTACTCCACAGGAAATCCAAAACACTCTTCAACAGTTGCTTGGTCAAGAAAGGCCGTATGGTCCTTTACATCAGCGACTCCAGGCCGGTACTCAAGAGCAGCAAAAGCTGCACGATGAAATTGCTGACCGAATTCGGCATGAAAGACTGCAATCTCAGATTGCCAGAACAATCCCTCAACCCTCAGAAAAAGAGATCCGCAAGTATTATAACCAGCATCTGGCTGACCGATTTACGGTTTCGGAGATGGTGCATGCCGCACATATCGTTAAGCATCCGAATGCCGACAACTCCAAAGAACAGCTGTACCGGCAGATGTGCGAAATCAAGGAAAAACTCGATCAGGGTGTTCCGTTCGAGGAACTGGCCAAGGAGAATTCTGACTGCCCGGACAGCGGCGGTGATCTTGGATTTTTTGCGCGCGGCAAGATGGTTCCGGCTTTTGAAGAGGTTGTATTTAGTCTCAAACCTGGTTCATATAGTGATATTTTTGAGACTGAATTCGGCTGGCATATCGCTAAAGTCATTAAGAAGTGTCTCCCTGTTCCCTGTTCCCTGGAACAGGTACGAGAAGTCATTGTCCAGGATTTAGCTCAGCAGGCACAAGAAAGAGCACTCGAGCAGTTTCTCGACGCTCAAAAAGAAAAGGCCCATATCGAAGAACGATAAAAATGCCTAAAATCATTTTTTTAGGATGTCGCCAAGATTAACATTTTTCCATTTTTTGTTTGAAACACCTGTGTAAATATCCGCGGTAACAGCCGCATCAGAGACATTCACAATCGCATAGCCGGGGAAGTCTGCGTATTCAAAATATGTCACATCTTCTTTTTCATCTTCCAGCCATTTTCTGCGTTGGCTCACTGTATCAGGCTGGAAATCAGGCTCCAGTGAAACCAGCGAGCCGGTATAATTTTGGATGCCTTCGATATAATCTTTAACGGAAATACGAGATGAATTAATTACGCTGTTCATGCTGAATTGTACAAAAGAGCCGGTTGGGGTTTTTCTGCCGAGAACACTGTATTTATGTAAATGGGCGGTCAAGACTATCGCTCTATATTCCCCCAGTATAGCCAGAAATTTCTCGCGAATGCCTTTCTCTTCAGGTCTTGAGAAAAGATGCCATGCGGCTCTGGCGCCATAAGGAACAGCGGGGGGGTGCATTACGACAAAAGCATAACGATGTTTATTTTCTTTCAGAGTTTTTTTCAGCCAGTCAGGGTCATTATTGTTGTATGCATCAAAGATGACAAATAAATCCGGTCCCTTTAAAAAACAAAAAGAGGCCGAATGTATTGGTTTGTTGCTTTCATCAGACATCCATGGCAGCATAAAACTGTTAAAAGCCTCGATGGCTCCCGGCCCTGTAATATCATGATTACCCTTAGTCGCAAAGAATGCTGTATTGGGGAGGTATTGACCAATAATTTCTTTGGCATACCTGAACTGAGTGAACTGCAGATCGTAGCTGCCGCAAAGGCCTTCGATAAGATCACCACCCTGGATGACCATTTGTATCTGTTTTCTGTCTGAGTCAATGTGTGCCCGTAATTGCTTTAAGAGGCAGGGTGTGTATAGCTTTGTATTATTTACATAGTTTTCTATCTGCTTTATATCTTTTGGGTAATTCGACTTTACCCATTCCATGTCGTGATACGATGTCTGGTCGATATGTATGTCACCGATATAGATAAAAGAATATTTCGACTCTATGGTATTGGGCTCAGGGCCTGCTCCCCCGAATACGAGAGCGTGAAAAAACAGACAAAATGTTAGGATTAAACCGGTAGTCGCACGACAAGAGAGCTGTATGGAGCTAACGGCTGAAAATTTACGGATACATTTTTTTGTTTCCGCCACTGAATTGTCCTTATTTCAGTCCGGGTATATTCGGTATACTGTCTTTGCAGAGTTATTCCGCAGAATCAGGCGTTATTTTTAAATGACTTCCGCAGGATTCTCGGATGATTAATTCTGTGTTCAGCATAATATTCCTTGCCGATATGTCCGGATGGTTGATTCGATCAAGCATCGTTCGGACGGCTTCGTATGCCAATGCAGAAGGATTTTGTCGAATCGTGGTCAGAGAGACTGGAAGATTTTCATCAATCGGCAGATCGTCAAAGCCTACGATGCGTACATCCTGAGGGATCTTGATGCCTTCAGAGTAGAAAAAGTTGATTAAGTCGGCAGCGGTTGTATCATTTACGCAAACAAAAGCCTCGGTTGCTCCGCTTTTCACTAAATCCAGCATCATGGTTCGTTCCGGACAATCAGATTTGTTAATTAAATTACGACTGTCAAACTGGTGCAGGCGGGATTTTTCCGGCTGGATTTGATTTCCTTCAAGTGCCAATCGATATCCGCAATACCGATCGTTAATGGCGGTTGTTTGAACTGTTCCACAGATAAAATCGATTTTCCTGTAGCCCAGTTCAATTAAATGACTGGTCAAAATAAGAGAAGACTGCTCATTATTAATACCGACGATGTCAAATTCGCTGCGGTGATAACCATCCGTCAAATCTCGATCCAGCAGGACTAAGGCAATCCCTGCTTTCTTGAGCCGGTCTGCAATGTTTTTATTAAGGAAATTGTTTTTGGTTAATTCGAGGGGGGTAAAAAAGACTCCCGCCACGGATGAACTAAGCAGGTGTTTGCAAATTGTCTCGGCTGCCTCAACATAATCAGAATCATCGCCGACAGGGATGTCATTTAAAAGAAGAGAATATCCAAATTGGCTGGCGTTTTTAAGCAGTTCGGGCACCATAATACCGAATATGGTGCTGCTTGTGGTTTGAACAGGCCGGATCTGCCAGTGAACCAAAAGTCCCAGGGTTCGATTGCTATGTTTCGTACTCTGCTTGACAAAGGTGCCCTGTCCCTGCCTTCGTGTGATAAGATTTTTTTGCTGCAGGTCACGCATGGCTCTGCCGATTGTGGGGCGTGAGGTATTAAACGTTTTCGCAAGCTCATTTTCCGTTGGGAGTCTTTCGCCTGGCTTGTAAATTCCTTTAACGATGTCGCTGCAAAGCTTGTCGTAAATCAATTTATGCTTTATCGTTTTTTCCGAACTTCTTCGTCCCATAGGGCAACGGCCTAATCAAAAATATGTCCAAGTTGTTTATACGATTATAATCAATTTTAATATTACCGAAACCACCTTTATAAATAATTGATCAGGTAATATACAAGTGTTATAAAAACAGATATTCTAATAATAAATCCAAGTTTTAGGCTACGATAAGGATAAACTATATCACGATAAGGGGATATAATTAATTTCATTGATATTATTAATAACGAATAGTATATATGTAAATACAATCTTGTCAAGAATCCGTATAAATAATATAACAGCAAGATTGAAAAGGGACTTCAATGAAAAATGGCTTGTTTATTGGCCGTCAGCTAATCTGGGGATTTATTCTGTTCTACATCTTCCCTATAGCGATCTGCTCAGGTGTTGAATTCAATCGTAGATTTGCTCCGCACCAGGGAATTGTGACGGACTATGAACGGCCGCAGCGAAGCGAACTTTGTCTCAACGGCAAGTGGCAGTTTCAGCCGGTTGCGCTGCCGGAAGGTTATCCATGGAATCGTGGGAATGTACCCGTCCTTGATTTGCCAAAATCCGACAAATGGGAGGCAGTACCCATTAAAATCCCGTCTGCCTGGAACGTAAACAACTGGGGTTTATGGGCCCAGCCGCAAAAATATGATCCTGTTCCTCTTTATTTTCCCAGCTATCCGGATTCATGGAAACACGCCCGGATGGGGTGGCTGCGCAAGAGTTTCACAATTCCATCGGATTGGAAAGGCCGCAGGCTGATTCTGCATTTTGACGGGGTGGCCGGAGAATGCTGTGTTACATTGAACGGTAAAAAGGTTGTGGATTCTCATTACGATACTTTCACCCCTTTTGAAGCGAATATTACGGATCAGGCGGATTGGACGGGAGAAAATGAGTTGCTCGTGGGAGTCCGAGCCCATCGTCTGTTGAATCAGACACATCCCAAATACAAATGGGGCTGGGATGCGATGGGTCCGCGAGGTTCAGATATGTTTGATGTCTGCGGGATCTACCAGGATGTTTTTTTGCTCGGGTTACCGCAGGTCTGTGTCGAAGATATTTTTGTCAAGCCCTGGCTGGATCGTGACTTGCTGGAAATCGACGTACGGGTTAGTAATGCGACAAACAGCACGCGTACGATTCAAGTTGGGGGAGTGATTCGCCCATGGAAAAATCTGGCTGGAGACGATACTCTCACGGCTCCAGAACAGAAGTGGACCCTGGAAACACCTGTTATGACTCTTGCCGCCGAAACGGTCGAATTGAAGCCTGGAGAACACAAAACGATTACATTATGCGAATCCGTAAACGGGCAGCTTAAACAATGGGGTCCCGGACACCCCAATCTATACGGACTTGTGTTAAACGTAAAGATGGACGGCAAAGAAACAGATCGGAAATACATTCGTTTCGGATGGCGTCAGTTTAAGATCAAGGAAGGAGATTTATTCCTGAATGGACAGAAGATACGTCTTTATGGTGATTTCATGCATCCATTTTCTTCTTTCATCATGACACGTCGTACAGCCTGGGCATGGTTTACCATGATCGGGGATTTCGGCGGCAATAGTGTCCGGCCGCATGCCCAGCCATGGCCCAAATTTTATATTGATATGGCCGATGAAATGGGCATTGTGGTTCTGGATGAAGCGGGTCTGTTTGGTAGTGCCGGCGGTTTTAATATGGATCAGGAGCAGGCGTGGAAAAACTGCCGGGCTGGTTATGAAGCCCTGATTCGCCGGGATCGAAACAGTCCGAGTGTTATGGGCTGGAGTTTTGCCAATGAAATGTTTGCATTAGCTCTTTTAAATAAGATTCCTGATGAAGAGTTTGACTTTTATCGTGCCAAACTTGCAGATCTGGGGCAGATGGCTTATGGGTTAGACCCGACACGGGAGTGGATCTCTTGTGATGGGGATGAAGACCTGAATGGTCGTCTGAAGGTTTGGAGCAAACACTGGGGCGACGGTTGGAAAGATAAAGAGAAGATTGATTATGGACTTCCTGAAAAAGACTCCAAACCCCTGATGCTGGGTGAATATAGCGGCTCTTATTATGGAACACCTGATCGGCTGGATTATTTGAATGGGGATCGGGCTTACGAGAGCTATGCCGGGCGGGTCGAAGCCTTGGGTATTGATATCTATGAATTAGCTACTGGTATTGCTCGCGATAAACTCGATTACTTTTCCGCCTCTGAAACGGTCTGGTTTGGATTGGAACATTTAAATTTTGGATTTCATGATTTTAGTCATCTCCCCACTGAAAAGGACGGAGTTTTCTTCACTCGCCCATATCAAGAGGGTGAGCCTGGTATGCAGCCTGAAAGGATTGGGCCTTTTGTGACGACCCTCAATCCGGGATGGGATCCAAGCCTGCCGCTCTATAAACCACTGGCAATGTTTGAGGCGATGAAAGCGTCCCTTGCGACTGAGAAACCATTTCCTTTTCAGAGTCGGATACCTTTTCTGGAACGCCCTGATGTTCCGTTGCCGACATTTGATTCTGTTCAGTTTATTGGAGATAAGCAAAGCAGCCTGCATGCATTTCTCAATAGCTATAATCTTTCGTTGACCGATGATGCGTCAGCGAAATTTGTGATTATCGATGCTCATACCGGTCTTGGGATTGCATTAGATAAAATGATTGTCAAATCTGCTTTGTCATCCGGCGGGACGGTACTGATCCTGTTGAATGACAGGGGGGTAGACTTGGATTTGTTGAACACAATCCTGCCTGAATCCGTGACTCTTACGGATCGTCAGATATCTTCTTTTGTGCATGGAGCAGAAAACACCCAAACGGCTCCATTTTCGTTGAGAGAATTATATTTCGTTGAGCAAGAACAGAAATCGCACATGATGAAGTGCGGACTGGATGGTCCGTTTGTCAAAAACTCAACAATCCTTCTTAAGGCCTGTGATATCGACTGGTCTCTTTTCCACACATCCGAGAATCGAAAATGCGGCGCTCTGGTGCTCTATGAGAAACTGCATAAGCCGTCTGGTGCAGCGCTGGTGGAATGGACAAAGGGACAAGGGAAAATCCTGCTCTGTTCTATTGATACTTCCAGAAAAAGCGAACGGATTACTCATTTCTGGAAGAAACTGTTTGGATGTCTGGGCGTCAACATGGCAGGAGTAACTGACCGTTCGGATTTAAAAAGAGAAGAAACCAGACCGTACGATTTACTGCGTGATGGTCCTCCGAAATAAGTCGAGAGTATGAAATACCTGAGCGTCATCAAACCGCTCATTAAAGGCCATACGGTGAGATGAAAAAATGTTATAACTCCATAAAGAAAGGGATAAGATGAAAAGTAATCGACGGGATTTTGTTAAACTTTCACTGGGCGGAATCAGTGTAGGCGTTCTTTCATCAGCCCTTGCAGGCAGCAGTGCCGCTGAAAGTTCTCGCCAGGGCGTCAAAAATGTTCTTTTTATTATTGTTGAAGATATCAAGAATATCATGGGTTGTTACGGCAATCCGGTTGTGCAGACGCCCAACTTGGACCGACTTGCCAAAAAGGGCATCATTTTTGACCGCGCGTATTGTCAGTATCCTGTATGCAACCCCAGCCGGACGTCATTTCTGACAGGTCTTCGGCCGGATACCACGCAGATTCTGGACAATGTGGTCCCATGGAGCACACACATCAAAAATCATGTGACGTTGCCGAAATTGTTCAAAGATAACGGCTATTATACGGTCGGTATGGGGAAAATATTTCATGGGAAAAAAGAACACGATGATGTGCAGGCATGGGATGAGCGTTTGGATTTTAGTCCGACAGAGATTGGCAAACAGGGTGAAGGCCGGAATATGACAGGCGGCAAAATAGACTGGTGCCAATGGCGTGCTGCAGAAGGTACGGATGACGACCAGCCGGACGGCCAATTGGCCGCCAGGGCGGTCCAAATCCTGAATCAGCAACACGGCAAACCCTTCTTTATGGCATTGGGTTTTCATAAGCCGCATGATCCATTTGAAGCCCCGAAGAAGTACTTTGATATGTATCCGCTGGACAAACTCATGCCGCCGGTTGTGCCGGACAAACAATTGCCAAAAGAAGAGTACATTCTCGGCAGTTCCTCGGCGTCTGTTTTTAGAGAATTTTCTCTGCGAGATCAGCGGGAATTTACACGTGCCTATTATGCGGCGACCTCTTTTACCGATGCACAGATCGGCAGGGTGATGGATGCGCTGGACCGGCAAAATCTGTGGAAAGATACGGTGGTATTATTTATCGGCGACCACGGATATAACCTCGGTGAACATCACTGGTGGAATAAAGCAGTTTTATTTGAAGATACCACCCGAGTTCCGATGATTGCGGTAGTAGAAGGCCGAACCCGGGGCAATACGCGATGTGATCAGTTTGTGGAATTGGTGGATTTGTATCCGACATTTGCGGATCTGTGCGGATTAAAAACGCCCACAAATCTTGAGGGGATCAGTTTTCGTCCCTTGCTGAGTGAGCCGGATAAGCCATGGAAAACCACCGCATATACCCAGGTCCAGCGGGGCGATACGGCCGGTAAATCGGTCCGGACAAAACGCTGGCGTTATAATGAGTGGATTCGTGACGGCAAAGTAATTCTTGTCGAGTTGTTCGACCACGCAAGCGATCCGCAGGAATATCGAAATCTTGCCGAAATGAGCGATTTTAAAGATATATGCGAAGAATTAAGCAAGCTCTTAAAAACAGGGCATAACCGTTTTTAATTAAAGTCGCGATTGCACAAAAAACTCTGTTGTCTTTTATCTATACCCTGAAGGGGATATTTCGATTGTGTTCATACTGTTGGGGTCAATTGCCACGCGCACATCAACGAGCTGTGCCGAATCGCCGTCAAAGGCCTGCTCGACAGTTCCTTTTGAAACATTATACCTATTTCCCTTTGGCATTAGAAAACGCACCCTGGCGTCTGGAAATCCGACATCAAAATGATTGATAAGGGTTGCGGTGTTTGTCCGAGCTGTACCGTCATTGGCCTTTGCGTATGCAAGCCTGAGTTTAGGTCTCCATAAAGAAGGAACATCCGACGGATTTTCGACAAATTCCCGGTTGTTCACAGCGGTATAACTCCCATCGCTGTGAATCCTGAATAGGTTGAAGGCAAAATGCTCCCGAATAGAATTTGCATAATACTGAATTTTTTTGCCGCCCAGCTCGTACGGATTATTACCGGCAAGGTGATGATTATGACCAATCATGGCCAATCCAAGATTGACGGTATCAGCCCAGACACCCATGATTCCATTCTCACTTTTATGATAAGCAGCTATCCTGAGATTGCCAGGCCCGACATCGGCGAGCCATGATGTGTGATCTTTTAATTGGTACGCCCAATCAAAACCTTCCCAGCCGGTATTGACGATCATACAACGAGTGCTTCCATACTTAAAATGATGATATTGAAGCCCGTGATACTGATTCCAAAATTTTGATTTTTCCGGATAAAAGCCGGCAAAGGATTGACTTTGCTGCAGAAAATCATGGTTTCCGGCAGCTGAAAAGGCGGCCGCCTGGAAATCGCACACTCCCTTTAGACCATTCGCCTCAGATCCCTTATAAAAAAAATCAGCTCTTTCCTGAGGGTTAAACATATTGTCATTTATTAAATCGCCGGTAATAAAAACCATTTCAGGTCCGATGATATTCGCGACATCCACCATCGCTGATATCTTAAACAATCCATTCGGCAAACCATTGATTGTCGCTTCCTGGCACAGATGGGTGTCGGAGATATGCATGATGGTGTAATCGGTCTTGTATTCCCGGACAACCTTAACCGCACCGTGCGAAATCACTTGCCCTGTGGATGTATTCAATATCAGGTCATACCGTTCTTGCGGGGTACCCGCCGGAACGGTGACGGCAATCCGGGTGTTGTACGTGCTGCCGGAGACCTCATCGTATTGCCAGGAGCCTGTTTGTTTGGCGACCGAAGGTATGGAAACGATGTTGCAGGGGCCGCGTAATTTCACGGATGTGACGGTTTGGCCGTCATCGGCATCAAACCAAACGGTAACGCTTTCACCCGCTTTTACAATCGCGGTCGTGGCATTCCAGGGATAAATGATTTTTCCGCAAAAACCGGTGCCGCAAAAGCTGATTAGGAAAAAATAAATCAACGCAAATTGGGTCTTATAATTTTTCATCATTTGGTTCCTCTTGCAACTTCAGCGTTGACAGGTCTGATTTTCGGTTCTTTTATACACGCGCAGCAATTAATTTCTGTGTAAAAACCTATTTATATTCTCTTGTCGGTATTGTTGGAGTCAATGGAATCTCGCCGCGAATGTATTGCCCGACTTTTTGGAGGGTTTTAATATCGATATCGCGCAGCTTGCCTTCATAGTTGGGTCCGACATCTAACGAAAATATATTACCATATTTTTTAGCGCCAAGGTAGTCGGCATAAAGTTTTTCGGCTGGGTGGCAAAGGGCGTCGTGTTTCGGCAGGGAATAAAACCAGTCTGCACCCCCCACATGGTTGGGAAGGATCGGATAGGTAAATTCCGCAGTCAGGTATCCGGTGTATGACCCCTCACTGTGCTTGTTATAATCACCGACTTTTCCTGGTCGCCCTCTTTCTCTAATGCACAGACGGCCTGCAGGTTCGCCTGAATTGAATCCCACAAATGTATCCGGCTGAAATTTATGAACCCAGTCAACGGTCGCCTTATGATCGAGGCCGCCGGTTCCCTGGGCGTGGTCCATCCAGAAAAATTCTATCGGACCGTAGTTCGTGCAAAGCTCCTTCAACTGCTTTTTCTTCAGGTCAGGCCTGTTTGAAGAGCGCCAGATGGGATTTCTCCATTCTTTACTCCCTGGCACCAGGCCGTCTTTTGGAAGTTCTTGTTCTATCCAGCTCCAATCACCCTCAGAAAAATACAATGCCAGCTTCATGCCGTATTTATCACAGGATTTTCGCAGTTTGGCGAGAACATCGATACCGAGCGGACTGTTTGTGACCTTGAAATCGGTTGTATCCGTGTTCCACAGGCAGAAACCGTCGTGATGCTTTGTCAGGAAAAGAATATAATTCATGCCGGCCTCTTTGGCGGTCTTGCACCACTGATCGGTATCACATCCCGTCGCTTTAAAATAAGACACATCCGTTACACCTCTTGTCCATTCATGTCCTGAAAAAGTGCTGAGTGACCAGCAGATGAACATGCCGAATTCCATATCGCTGATCTGTTGGGCCCTGATATCGTCAGGGATTTTTTTGGCAGTGATAGTTGGAACTGTGGTGTCCAGGGGAATTTCATCACGCAGTAATTTTCCGGCTTGTCCGACAAGACGCAGATAAAAGTCGCTCGCAAGTCCGTCCAGCGTTAAGAATTTCGATCCATCGCTTGCGGGTGGGTTGTTGGAGCATTTGAAAATTGCGGTCGCCTCATCCACTTCGTCGAATATTGCGATATAGAACATAGTGGCGTCCGCCTTTTTATTGGCTGACGCCTGTGACCACAAAAAATGACCGTCATCGGCATCAAACCAAACGGTAACGCTTTCACCCGCTTTTACAATCGCGGTCGCGGCATTCCAGGGATAAATGATTTTTCCGCAAAAACCGGTGCCGCAAAAGCAGATTAGAAAAAAATGAATCAATGCAAATTGGCTCTTGTAACTTTTCATCATTTGGTTCCTCTTGCAACTTCAGCGTTGACAGGGCTGATTTTCGGTTCTTCTATACACGCGCAGCAATTGTTGATCTTTGAAAAATATGCTTAATAAACCTGGCAGTAATTTTTGTTTGTCATCGGGCGCCTGAACCGGAATCCAGAACGATTAAAACTGGATTCCCGTCCCTCGCCTTCACGGGGACAGGTACTGTGCGGGAATGACGTGTGACCTTAACTTATTTTTCAATCTTCAATAATTCCTGCGTAAAAACCTATTTATATTCTCTTGTCGGTATGGTTTGGGTCAATGGAATATCGCCGCGGAGCATTTTTGACACCTGGCCAACCTGCCACAAGTAATGGTCTGAAGGTAGGCCTCTATAGGTGTCGAACTTACTTTTTCCGACCGGCGGATTGTTGGTGACTTTATAGATCTGTGTGCTTTCGTCCAACTCGTCAAACATCGCCTGATATATCATGGTCGAACCGTTCTTTATCAGTTCATAGTGCTGTGCCCAGAGGAAACGGCCGTCCTCCCGCGAGATGAAGGCGCCTGCTGCCTTTTTCCCCTTTAGATTTTCCCAGCCAAATCCGGGATAGGAAACCGGCATAAACTCGAGGCCATTGTCTTTGCACCATTGGGTGTCTTCCACGACTGTGGTTCTGGCATAGTTTATTGCATCGTCAATATTCCTAAGACGTCCGACTGACCACGGCGAAAGAATGTCCGCCTTTTTGTACATTTCCAGATACTCGGCGCTTTGTCCTCTCCAATCGAATGGCACGCCGAGCATGACTGTGCAGCCGCCGTATTTAGGATCGTTCTTCAGGAAATCGATAAACTTTTTACAATCCTCAATCGTGTATCCTCTGCGGAAACCCACTCCCCAGATGCCAACAACGGGTTTGCCCTTATGATGCTGATAGGCTTTGTCGTCGGGGTTGTCGGTTATTTTCATGATGTCAACGAGGTACTTCCAGTCTCTTATCATATTGTCGATGTAGTTCGCCGGCATATCTGTAAGGTCGTACATAACGGCATACGTTCTGCCGTATTTGTTTGCTCCCTGACGACAGAGGTCAAGGACATGGTTATAGCCTATTCTGCTGAATACAGCCTCTTCGTCCCAGTCGGCAGTGACTTCCATCGCAAATCTTTGTACAAAGACGCCGTCAATTCCATAATCGTGCATCCACTTGAAATGCCGCAACGTCGATTTTGGATTTGCGTTGCTGTACACATAAGCACGGCTGCCGTCTTCATGGAAAAATTTATGGGGCAGGTAATGTTCGTCCTGATCCATCTCTGACATGTCGGGCCAAAATTCGATGCCGCAGTTGCCGTCGTAGAAATTGAGATCAAAGCCGCGATAATGAACCCATGCCAGGTTGGTTCCATCGCCTGCGCAGCGATACCATCCCTGGTAGCCGCACATCAATTTTTTATCCAGCGTCGACGCATCCACGCGTTTGATCTCTGTCCTGTTCAGCTTCGATAACGCAGCAAAATACATCGTTTTTGCATCCGGCATTTTGCCGTTTTCTTTCAAATAATCTTTTTGGATGCTGTCGAGCATTCCCATCCACAACCTGATCCTGTATGGATGAATATCCTCGGGGGCGATTGAGCCGTATTTGTTCTTGAACTCATCGGAAGCCATGAGTTTTCTACGCAGATCATCGCCGGTTGACTTCGTTTCCTGCAGCCAGGCGATGTTGTCTTCCATTTCTTTTTGAGCCGGTTCTCTGCCCAGCATCTCCAAATACGCGGCGTTGATAACAGCCCTGACTTCATACCCGCCATATCCATAAATACGATAGCCCAGTTTGTTGGTTTTGCCATGATTGCAGCGGAGCAGGTGCAGGAGATGTCTTTTGCACGGCATGAATTCTTTTTGAAGGGTGCTGTTGGTTACACGGTCAGGAGTAAAAAGGAACGGTCCCGGCTCATCCGGATAGTTTGTAAATGCCGGGCGAAGCCCGTCGCCAACGCCGGAATGATTTGCAATGCTCTTATTATCGTACACCTTAAAATCCTTTACGCCGTTCACGACAAATCCATATCCGGCCGCTCCGCCGGCGAGGGTGTTGCCGCAAACGGTTGCACCCACCAGCGTTCTATCTTTGTAGGAAGCTACCCACAAGCCGGTTCCCATGGGGATTGCCATGTGGATGCGAGCACCAAATGCATCAATGTAGTTGTTTCTTGCTGCAGTGCCTTGATAACTGAAATGGTTCGGGTCTTTCAACGGGTACAGGAAGCCATCAACCATGTTGATGCCGCCTAAGGATTCCCTGGATATGCACGAGATCACATTGTTTTCGGCAACGGAACCGGGCGCTCCATAGAATACAACTCCAACGTCTGTCGGATCGATAATCAGATTGTTGCGAACGGTCGTTTTTTCGGCTGCGCAGGAGACCGCATCTCCCCAGTTGAACGGCACTTCCGTTTTTTCTCTGCCATTGCCGCGAGGGTCCACGCCTGCACCGAGGAATATGTTGCCCTCGACAAGTACATTCCTTGCCCCTTCATGTACTTTCAGGGTTGACCATGTTCGCGTACTCATAAAAACATTATCCAGGGCTTTTTGACCTTCGGCGCCATCGCCGCCAAAAAAGACCATCGGAGGCTGACCGCCGCCGCCGGAGACTTCATTTTTAGCGACAGTGGAAAGCCGATACCGATTGCCGTCAAGAAGGACATTTTTCAGAACGATATTATCTTGCTGGGCGCCATCCACCAGCAGCATCAGGTTTGGGTTGGCAATCCGCAAAGTTGCATAATCAGATATACGGACGGCATCTTTGGTTGATATTTTCTGATTAGGGAATTTATAGACCAGTGTTTCAGTGACCTCGTAAACGCCTTTTTTCTCAAGCAGGAGATCGTTGCCGCTGTCAAGTACAGCCTGGAGATTGCCGCCCGGACGTACCAGCTTTGCAGACGGCGGACTAAGTTTGGGTTTAGAGATAGTTTTGCTTGTACATCCGACATTCAGATGCAGGATGAAAAATGACAGTACAAAAATAGCTGTAAAAAATTTTTGAAATTCCTTTTTCACTGTTTTGCCTTTCGTTCCAGAGTATATACTTTTCAAAACATGGCGTTATTATACATTGCCCCCTTAAAACGTCACTAAAATAGTGAAAAATAGTTGTAATTACCTATTCTTTAAGTCTCACGGAACTACCATGCGTATGCTTTTGGCGCCTCGCCGCCGGGTCCTGGGAATATCTCGTCAAGCTGTTGAAGCGTTTTTTCCGACAGTATGATCTCCGGAACTTGTTTATTTTCCATGAGTTGTTCGACCGTCCGGGGTCCGATGATCGGGGCGGTAACGACGGGATTATGAAGCAGCCAAGCCAATGCGATATTGGCAGGGGATTGGCTAAGATCAACACAGAGCTTTTCAAAGCGTTCGAGTTTATCTCGATTTTTGCTTCGTGCCTGTTGCTGTGCTTCGGATGTACGGCGTCCGGCCTGCTTTTGGGGCCTGCCGCCGAGCAGTCCCCCGGCAAGCGGACTGTAGATGATCAGTCCCATTCCGAATCTGCGGCAGGCGGGAATCACTTCCAGCTCGAGCATGCGGTTATTGAGATTGTAAAGGCTTTGTTCGCTGGCGAGGCCTTGTTTGTTGAGCAGTTTGGCGGTCATACAGCATTCGGCAATGTCCCATCCGGCAAAGTTGCTGGAGCCGACATAAACGATCTTTCCCTGTTTTTGCAGGACATCCATAGCTTCCCACATTTCCTGATGGCTGCAGTTGTGGTCGATGTGGTGCATCTGGAAGATTTCGAGGTGATCGGTCTGCAGACGTTTAAGGGTGCCCTCGCAATGCTTGAAAATCTTGTATCTTGACAGGCCGTCGGTAGCGCTGTTTTCTTCATAGCGGTCATAGAAAGCGGCGCAGTGGCCGAAGACTTTGGCGGCGATAATGACCGCGTCACGCCGTCCTCCGCCCTGAGCGAGCCAGCGTCCGATGATCTTTTCTGCGCCGCCGCGATCGTCCAGACCGGCGCCGTAAGCATCGGCGGTGTCGAAAAAGTTGATGCCCATGGCAAGGGCTTCGTCCATCATGCGGAAACAGTCCTGCTCACGGATCTGGCAGGCGAAATTCATTGTCCCCAGGCATAAACGGGAGACCTTCATGCCGGTCTTGCCTAAAAATGTGTATTCCATAGTCCTCTCTTTTTTAGATATGTCTTCTGATTATATCAGTTTATCCGCACAGGAAAGACTTCATGATTGAACATTGAAATATTTGCTTAAGGAATTATTACAGATGTCATTCCCGAGAAGGCGGGAATCCAGTCTAAAATACTCTGGATTCCGGCTAAAGGCTGGAATGACACAAACCCGTATCCGCAACAGATAAAAGATAACACCGGTATGCGATGGTGTGAATGCTATGCTGCTCTTTTATTGCATCCAGGTCGGAAGAAGAACCTCGCCCCGAGTGACCGCATTGGTTGTTTGGTAATTTTTATGCCATTTCAGCCCCCAAAGGTCCTTTAAGGCTGTTCTCCTGGAGGAGCCATCCATAAAAACGATATTGGTCATTTTGCTGTGACGTGTATGGCAAAGCTGATTCATAGATCCACTTCCCGGTGTCGTGTAAGGGGGCCACTCCGGGTCTCGAGTTCGATTTCCCTCCTGCGGCCATACATCCACCCAGTTCGAATCAAGAAACAGCGGTACCTGAAAAGGAGCTTTGACTCTATCCATTTTCCCCCAATAATTATCCAAAATATGCATCCGCCCCACCTCCCCAAGGAGGCATGCCTGTGGGATCCATCATCCAGGCATTCGGAGCATAGCTTCCCCAAGTCCATTTATTCGCAGTCGGTGCGGGAGCCTGATCTCTACTGCCCCAGCATTCACTTTTCTTGGTGGGGTGGAATTCTCTTGGGTTGGCACCTGCATTATCTCCAGGGTAACTTTCCTCCGGGTGCAGGGGTGCTTTTCCGCAAAGGAGGATATTCATATTATCTGCATTCATATACTGCTTAAAGGGCTGAATCCACCACTGTCCATGAATATCATCGCCGCTGCCGTTATTAGCCCAATCGGCATCAGGAAAGGTTTGTTTGTTCTCAGTAAGAAAGAACCCGACAATCATATTCCACTGCTTCAAATTGGACTGGCAAAGAATGGATTGCGCCTTTTCTTTGGCTTTGCCCAATCCCGGCAACAGTATCGAAAGCAGCAACGCGATGATTGCAATAACCACCAGCAATTCGATTAATGTAAACGCCTTTTTGATGGGTCTGATTGTTATATGTGTCGATATCATTTTGTGCTTTATCCGCAACAAATTTCCAGAACTTTCTATTACTGCTCCGATAAATTACATATTACTATATTTTACTCTTAATTGCCGTGTTTGTAAAGACAAAATAAGAATAAACTGAATATAAATGATATACGTAATTACAGTATGGGTGTATTTATATTACTGCTATCCAGTTAGAAGTCAAGTAAAATCAATTGGTTACAGGAGTTCTTGTTGCCAATACTGTAGGTGGCTTCCGTAAGTGAAAATAATGCTCCTATACAGTTTGTGGAATAAGTATGTCCACAATAATATCCATTGAAAAGTGCAAAACTTGAAATAAATATACTGCTCAAGCGGATTGCCGCCATGAAAACTCGAGCCGGTATGTCACGGGTAATAATACGTCCCCACAAGGGTATCAGGACCTGCAGCATGAACAGAACAGCAAGCGAACAATAAAAACAGCAACGTGTATCCGATTTTCTTCATCATAAATAATATCATCTCGCCTTTTTTGTGTTTATTGACTAACCACAGCAATCTCTCCCGCACTTAACGCCCGATCGTAAATCCTGACATCATCGATCAGGCCGGGGAAGAAACTTGATTTTTGGCCGTTGTATTCATACGCTCCGAGCATAACATCGGGGCCTGAAACCGTATTGATTGCATTAGTGCCGCTATAAGTGAAGCCCTGGGGAACTCCGTCGATATAGAGTTTTATTTCATGGATGCTTGGGGAGCCGTCATCGGTCATTGCCGCCGCAACATGATGCCACTGGCCGTCCGTTACTAAAGCATTGGTTTGAATATAAGGACCGCCGGCATAAAGTGCCAATTTGCCGGTCGAAAAAATCCCAAGCAGCCATTGTTGTCCTGAAATATTCGCGC